>VFQQ010001465.1_pt1 | contig 32530 bp, 58 predicted proteins | sample 3512341 | NCBI WGS metagenome assembly VFQQ01 (sample SAMN10412373, study PRJNA504923) | tailings metagenome | isolation source: Relicate 2 Philex TSF1 revegetated site | place: Philippines: Tuba, Benguet | collected 2017-08-29 | reverse complement strand
TCCAGGCGAGAGCAGCTGGGCACTGCAGTGCATGCAGGCTGCTTGTTGAGGTGCTGGCGAGGTGCTGGTGGAGGTCGCATGTCGCAGTACTGTTATCATTTCTCCTGCACATTCTCTTCTCCTTCTCCGCCCTGCAGATCGCCCGCGCCTTCAAGCACTTTTGCCACGTGCAGCGCGCCACCATGGTGGTGGGCCTGCTGCAGCCGCAGCCCGAGACCTTCGACGAATTTGATGAGGGTGAGGCTGTGCCTGGCATACTGGGGCCTGCTGTGCATGCTCTGGTCATGCCTGCTGGAAGGGGCCATGTTCCTGCTATAGTGCAGAGTGCCTGCGTTGCCGCACCTGTCACTAATCCATACCGGCTGCCCAGCTTGATGCGCCGCCTGTTTCACCGGACCCTCCGCCCCTCCCCCGCCCAGTCATCCTGCTGAGCAACGGCAAGGTGTGCTTCCACGGCCCCTGCGAGATGGTGCTGCCCTTCTTCGAGGGACAGGGTGAGAGGCATAAAGCTGCATGCCACGGCGGCTTTGGTTTGATGGCGTTGCAGTGGGGCAGGTTGGCGAAAACAGCTCTCGCCCTTCATGACAGCCTGAGATGCAGGGCATTGGTGGCTTGTGTCAAGACAGCCCCTGGTTCTCAGCCCTCTGGCTTACGTTCCATACTACCGCCTTTTGGTTTCCCCTGCATCGCAGGCTTCTTCTGCCCTCCTCGGCGCAGCATTCCCGACTTCCTGCAGGAGGTGACCACTCCCACAGACCAGGGGGTGAGCGGCAAGGAGGCCTGGGGCTGCATGGTTGCATAAGGGTCGCGGCTGGAATCCAAGAGTGTGATCAGGGCTGGCGGTGATGTGTGGAAGAACAGGGCAGGGTGCACCCAAGCTCGCATTGCTGCTGGTGCGCCATGCCGCTTCTCACCTGACCTGCCGCCCACCAACTGCTCCTCACCGCTCGCACATAGTCGCACTACTTGGTGCTTTTTCCAACTCGCAGAAGTACTGGGACATGCGCAATGGGCGGCCCTGGCACTACGTGTCAGCTTTGATGGTGGAGGCGGCCTTCAAGCGCAGCGAGCACTGGGCGGGCGTGGCCGCGGAGCTGGCGCAGCCGTTTGACCGCGCCGCCGCCGACACGCGCGCACTGGCTACCGACAAGTGAGGGGCGGATGTGTTGCTTGAGTGGGCTGCAGCTGGCAATGCCCTGCGGGTTTGGCTGGCGACTTGCCGGGAAGGTGACAGGGCATTGACTCATACACAATTGGGATTGTAGCTCCCAAGGCAAGGCCTGCATGCATGTGGGGCGGATGCCCCCTTGCCCGCACTTCTCATTACCAGCTTGCTTCTCTGTTGCTTGCAGGTACGGGCAGCGGTACGGCTGGCTGCTGCGCACCAACTTCCGGCGCATGCTCATACTGCAGCAGGTGGGCTGGGCGGCGTCATGTGGCTAGGAGGCACAGGCTGGCTTAGGGGCAGGTTGTAGTCGCCAGCAACTCCCCTCCATTCTTCGTTGGAATGCCGAGCTCCGCTGCTGGGCTTTCCTGCTTCCCTTTCCCCCTGTGATGCAGCGCAATAAAATCTTTGCCATCATCCGCACCACCCAGGTTTGATCTGTATGCGGTTTGTATGGGTCTGCACATACCATGCAGAGCATTTTTTATGCATTGCTTCTCACTTTTGCAGTCATCACACTCCAATCCCCTGTCCCCCAATAAATATAAATAGGTCCTGCTCATGAGTTTCGTTGTGTCCACATTATTTTGGAGGGAGGTGCGCTGGCATTAGGCTGCAGCTGCGAAACGCGGCATGCTGTGCATTGCATTCGCCTGTCATGCGTGCCGCGCGCCGGGAGCAAGGCACGGTGTGCAGCGTCCCTTTCGTCACATGTCAAACGTCTCCCTGCTCTGACAGGACAAGAACACCGTGGAGGACGGCAACTACTTCTTCGGAGTCATCTTCTGTGAGTGAATTGAATTTGTGTGTTCGGCTGCCGCGTTGGTTTGATTAGAATCGTCGCTTCGGGGCATGCCCTCTGTGTGCCGCTTGTTACGTCAGAACGCAGGATGCTCTTTCACTCACTCCGCCCCGTCTGATACACTTTCAATACACCCTGCAGACAGCGTGCTGTACATGCTGCTGGGAGCCATCAGCGAGATGCACCTGCTGGTGGCGCGCCTGCCGTGAGTGCGGCCGCCTGCCAGCTTGCTTGATTGTGGGGTGGCATGGGTTCATTTTTGGCAGGAGCAAACGCATACGTGTTGAGTCAAGCCGGCCAGTGTTGCTCAGCAACTGCCGCTTTCAACCTTGAATCACATTGCATCCCTGCACAATGCCCGTTCATGCAGCGTGTTCTACAAGCAGCGCGACATGAACTTCTACCCGGTGAGTGCAGGGTGGCGCAGCCGGGAGGTCTGGCTGTGTGGAGCTGTTGCCTTCATCACTGACCATCCAATGACCAGCTGTACCACAGACAGCCAGGAAGGTGCTGGCAGGCTGACTTCAACCCATCCAGCGTGCATCGGCCACCCCCATCTGCCCCTGTTCCAGGGCTCCTGCTTCGCCATCCCCTCCTTCATCATGCGCGTGCCCTGGTCCTTCCTGGAGGCCACCATCTGGACCATGCTCGTTTACTGGCTGGTTGGTTTCAGCCCCTCGGTGAGCCACGATGGCAGGGTTGCATGTCGCAACTGCGCTGTGGCAAGGTGCTGCCGCAGGCTGCGACTTCCGCTGTTCATCAGCTGCGGTGCCGACTCCTTGGTGCCACCCCATGCCTCACAAAACCACCACCGGACCGCCCCTTGCTTCCTTCCCCGCTCCCTCACTCTCTCCTTCTCGCCCCATCCCCAACCCCTCGTGACAGGTCCGCTTCCTGATGTGGTGGCTGCTCCTCTTCCTCATCAACCTCTGGTCGGTGGCCCTCTTCCAGCTCATCGCCGCCGTGTGCCGCGACGACACCATCGCCACCGCGGTTGGGTCCTTCTTCCTGCTGGTGAGGCAATGGGGGCTGTGGCTGGCAGGCAGTCGGCCTGTGGCTGCCTGGATGCGGAGGGGATGTGCTGCCACCTTGATTGCCGGGCGCAGCCAAATATGCTGAGGCGCTGGCACCCTCTCCCCCGCTTCGCTGTCCCACCTCATCCCCAGATCTTCATCAACCTGACCGGCTTTGTGCTCAACTACTCCTCCATCCCCGGCTGGTGGATCTGGGGGTGAGCTCTGGAGCATCAGCAGCAATGGGGCAGGGCGGGGGGGGGGGGGTGGAACAGTGGCTGCCGGTTGCCGGGTCTGAATGATGTGCCGCTTTGGCGGTGTCATGACTTGCTTGATATTCTGTCCGCCACAACTGCCTTGCCGCAGGTACTGGGCCAACCCGTTTGCGTGGGTCACACGAGCGCTGGTAAGTGCACGTCATGCCACACAGCTGCAAGAGGGCGCCACCATAGCTCAGTGTGCATTGTTGTGCTCCAGCTGCCAGCAGCTTGCATGCATGGGCTCAGCCACACTGCCCTCTTACTCCCGTGCAGGCCATCAACGAGTTCACGGCTGGGCACTGTGAGTGTGTGTGGGGCGCTCGCTTGAGGAATGAAGCCACGGCTGAATCCAGGAGGTTTGGACTTGCGGCTGCATTGATTGCCGTCTCCATGACACAGCACCTGAACTGCCCTGCTCCGCAAGCCACCGTACTGTTGTGCAGGGATGCGGCCCGACCCCAACAACCCCTCCGCCTTCCTGGGCATCGAGGTGCTGCAATTCAGGTAAGCGTGGTGGCACAATGTGGCCCCTGACAGCCTATTGGCATCGAGTTGCATCACAGGCGCATGCTGTGCTGGGCGGGTCCCTGCAACCTGCGCGCTGCCGTCTGGTTCCCGATGCGACATCTGCCTGCCGCATTGTGCCCTGAGCGTGCACCGTGGCTCTGCCCACCGCCGCCACAACCCGGCGTCTTGCTGCCACTACCTTGCCTCACTTCAGGGGCTTCCCCACCGAGTACTGGTGGTGCTGGGCGTCCATCGGCTTCCTGCTGGGAACCATGGCCATCTGCATCGGGTTGTTTGTGGCCGCCTGCACCTACCTGGGGGGTGAGCGGCGGTGCACAGGGGGGGTGGGCAGCTGCTCCGTTTTGAAGAGGTGGAAAGTGCACACATTCTGCAGCAAATGTTCGGTGGTCAAGGATTTTGGGCCTGCTGCCCTGCTCACGCACCCTGCAAACCTCTGGCACCTTGCCCCGTCCCTACTCCTGTCCATGCAGCCCCGGCCGTGCGGCGCGTGCTGACCCCTGAGGCGCTGCAGGAGTTTGAGCTGAGCCGCAAGCAGCTCATCACGCCCCAGCCCTCTGTGACTGAGGAGGCTCCCCAGGTGGGAGGAGCGGAGGGCTGCTTGTGCTTGTGCGGAGCGTAGCGGTGCCTAGTGTCTCCGCATCCAACATGCCTAGTGTTGGACAGTGCCATGCAAACAGCAGTTGGGCAGAGGCATGGGCTGTGTCTTGCTGGCGGGTTAGCCAACACTTCCCGTCGCGCCCTGCAGGACGCTGCTGAGCGCGGCGCGGTGGCCTGGCCGGCTGCACCGCCCGCCCCCGGCGCCGGCAGCAAGGCTCCTGTCGCCGCCTCAGACATCCAGGCTGGCAGGGCGGCCGCAGGCAACGGGCCGGGCGTGCCTGGGTCAGCAGGCGGCTTCAAGGGCACACTGGGCCAGGCGGGCGCAACAGCAGGTGCACCGACTTCTCAGGATGGCACCCCCAGCACTGCTCGAGGTGCAGAAATGAGCGCATTCAGCGTCGCTGCAACGGCTGGCACCTCCTTCACAGAAGAGTGAGCTTGGTTGGGGTTTGGGTGGTCTGCGGTGCTGGTGCGGGCATGCATGCTTGGGCGCCTTTGCAGTAAGCGCTTTGACTGGGCAGCGATGGGTAAGCAGGTGCCTCTTGGCATTCCCAGCTGTGTGCCCTCCACGCGCAAGTTTGCTTGCATGCTTGCTTGCGTGCAGTTTACATACACTGCTTGCCGGCATGCCATGCCTGCCCTTGCAGGCCGCCCAGCCCTGGGCGCCGCGCCTACCTGATGCGCGCCTCCCAGCGCATCAGCCATGCCAGCCAGCAGGTGAGTGGGGAAGGGTTGTGGGTGGGTTGTGAGAGCTAATCGCATTGGTTTAGTCTGCAGTTAATGATCAGAAACAGCAAGGTAGGAAGGCAGGGCGTGGCGACAGCTGCCTCGACACCCACCTTCCCTGCTGCCTTCCTCCTGCGCAGGCGGAAGCCTACAAGCAGCGCACAGCGCTGCCCTTCACCCCCGCTGTGGTTACTTTCACTTCAGTGGAGTACAGTGTGCCACTTCCGCCGGTAAGCTGCTGGGTGGCAGATGGCTTGCTGGGCCGCTTTCTGAGGAGACGGGGAAGTACGCAGTGGCGTACTGAAATGTGCACCACATGCGGTGATTTCAATAGCACACCGGCTGCCTCAAGCAGCTGCTCACCCAGTGCTGGCCAGTGATGCAGATCGCACCACATTCACCCTTCCCGCCCTCGCAGGATGCCGACCGATCGCGGGCTGACGTGCCGTCCGAGGGCCCGCACTCCGGCAACCTGCGCCTGCTCAAGGTGGGCCGCTGGTGTGCTGCATCTGCACACTTGCCAAGTGGGGTGTCCCGTGGCGGTTGGTGAGGAGTGTTGAAACACAGCATGGCTCGCCTTGCCTTTAGGCCACGCTTGCAACATGATAGGTTGCTAACGTGTTGCCCAAAACCTGCAGGGCATTGACGGCGCGTTCCGCCCCGGCGTGCTCACCGCGCTGATGGGCGCCTCTGGGGCCGGCAAGACGGTGGGTGGGCTTGCAACACAGGGCTGGCTTGTGGGTAATGTGGGCGTGGCGTCCAGGAAGCGCGGGGCATGGTGAATGCTCTCCATGAGTTTAGCTGCCCAAGGCAACACTGCTCTTACTTCGCCTTTCTTTGCCGCCGCGCTGCGGCGATTTGTGTCGCAGACGCTGATGGATGTGCTGGCGGGCAGGTGAGCGGAGCGGGGTGCAGTTAGCTTGCAGCATGACCTTGCAGCGCTGCATCCTGCATGGCTGCTGGGGAAGGCCCATGAACGACTTGGTGCAGCTGGACCTAGCACACCTCCCTGCCACATTTGATGTCTTCACAAAATCACTCCCTACTGCCCAACCACCTGCAGGAAGACGGAGGGGCACATCACCGGCGACATCCGCGTCAACGGCTTCCCCAAGGACGAGCGCACCTTTGCGCGCATCATGGGCTGTGAGCTGGCTGCTATCCACTGCTGCACGGGCTGGGGTGGCTGCGTGGGCTGTCCTGCGCGTTTTGGCTGACCTGCGATGCTTAGGTTGTGGTTTCTACAGCATCAACAAGGTGGTTCAACTGCCCACCTCCCATCCTGCAGATGTGGAGCAAACGGACATCCACATTGCACAGGTGCTGGTACTGCTTCATTCTTTGGGGTGGGGTGGGGTTAGCAAGCACGGCTTCAGTCATGCGGTTGGTGCAGGTAGTCATTTGAAATCATGCCGCGAGGCACTCACCCAGCGCTCCTGCCCTTGCCTCTCACCTTTCATTACTTTCCTCACACAGACCACTGTGGCTGAGGCGCTGGCCTTCTCCGCCCACCTGCGCCTGCCCACCACCGTGGACGCCGCCACCCGCCACGCATTTGTCGAGGAGGTGAGGAGGCGGGGTTGGCGGAAAGCGCAGTGCCTGGCTCCTGCCGTGTTAGGCTAGCTCGGCTGGAGCGGCACAGCACGTGGGAGTTATGCACGGAACCTGACCAGCCATCGCACAGCAACCGCACAGCCAACCCACTGCACCGCGCCGCTTTGCCTGTCATACAACCCCTTACATCCCTCCTCACCCCTTTACTCAACCTTCTTCTGCCCCACCCCATAGATCATGGCCTTGGTGGAGCTGACCCGCCTGCGCCACGCGTACGTGGGCGTGCCCGGCGTCAGCGGGCTGAGCGTGGAGCAGCGCAAACGCCTCACGCTGGCAGGTGGGTGAAGCGGGCAGGGGGCGGCTGAGCGGGAAGGCGGCCGTGTGGGCTGTGAGGGTGGTGCGCAGGGCATGTAAATGCATGTTCTCCAGACTTGGGAGGGTTGTTGGTGCGGCAGTGGCCTGATACATACCCTCTCCGGCCCCCTTCTCTTATCATCGCAGTGGAGCTGGTGGCCAATCCGGCGGTCGTGTTCAGTGAGTCTCCCTTCAGATTGGTTGAAAGGCTTTCAGCCGATTGGGCAGATGTGGTTGGTTGCCTGCTACGCTTTGTCACCGCACGCGCAGCTTGACACATGCTTGCCCCTCGTCCGTCTTCCCACACGGCTGCTGACCCTCCCTGCCCTCACCCTGGCCGCCCTTTTGGCAGTGGATGAGCCGACTTCGGGGCTGGATGCCCGTGCGGCGGGCATTGTCATGGTGCGGGATGCTGAGTGCGAGCGCCGCTGCCGCTGCCGCCCTGCTCCTGATGTCTCCCCTTGCTTGGCAGTGCATTGCAGCAGTGAGCGCTGCTGCACCTGAGAGTGTCGTTTCCATCCTGCTGTCGCCTGTCGCAGGATGCTGTGCGTGCCACCGTGGACACGGGCCGCACTGTGGTGTGCACCATCCACCAGGTGAGAAGGCTGCGGCCTCTCAAGTGAAACAACATGCCATCCCACCGGCTTGTGGGGCCATGTGTGTCGGATCAAATGTAAATGCTCACCCTGCGATGTCTGCAATGCCACTCCTTCTGCCTGTCGCAGCCCTCCATCGACATTTTCGAGGTGAGCAAGGAGGCAGCAGGCATAGCAGCAGCCTGAGCACTCCTGTGCTGCGCATGCATGGTCACTCCTTGGTGCCGCTAAACTCTGGGGGCGATTGCCACCTCCCTGCCGTCCTAGTACACCTGCCCCCCGTCCTCCCCACTATCGCCAGGCATTTGACGAGCTGTTGCTGCTCAAGCCGGGGGGCGCCACCATCTACTTTGGCCCGCTGGGCGACGACAGCCAGCGCCTGATCGACTACTTCCAGGTGCTTGCAAGGCGGGGCGAATAAATGTCAAGGGGAATGCTGCACCAAATGCCGAAATGTTGCAGGTAGCGTTGTGCAACAAGGGTGCACGTGCACACAGTTGCAGGCGGGCCGGCTCAGCTGACCTGTTGCTTGTTTGTGCCCCTCCCCGCAGAGCATCAAGGGTGTGTCGCCCTGCCCCGAGCGTTACAACCCCGCCAACTGGTGGGTGGAAGATGGGGTGCTGAGCTGTGCTGAGCAGCGGGCAGTCGCACAGCAGTGCTACTTGCCAGCGCTGGAGCACATGCCTCCCGCGTCTCCACCCATTTGCCATGCAAGTCCACAGTGCTCCCCCAATTGATCCTGCCCATTTTGCAACCCACCTGTCGCCTCGACAGGATGCTGGAAGTGTCCAACCCAGGCAACGAGGGCGCCCTGGGCCTGGACTTTGCAGACATCTACCGCGCCAGCCCGCTGGCCAAGTGAGGCGCTTTCCTTGCCCTTGCCCCTGTGGGGGCGGCACAACTCTGCCCCGGCCTGTGGTGGCACAATGCTGACTTTTGGACAAGAGGAGGCGAGCAGGCACTTGGCCGCCCGCTGCCCTACACAGCCCACCAGTTGACTGGACCCCCGCACCGCTTTGACTCTCCCCCGCAGGGAGATGGGCGGCGTGGTGCAGCAGCACGTGGAGCCACGCCCGGGCACCGAGCCGCTGCAGATGTCCTCGCTGGCGGCGCCCGGCTTCCGCGACCAGCTGCTGACCAACCTGCGGCGCAACTTCATCATCTACAACCGCGCCCCCGAGTACAGTGAGCAGGGGCACGCATTGTGGACCAGCTACGCATGCCTGCTGTGCACAATAGAGCGGCGCAATTTTGCAGCTGCCTCTGGATTGCTGACGCCCCTGCCCGGCAACCAACCCGGACGGCTGCGCCACTCCTGCCTGCCCTCGCAGACCTGACCCGCGCCTTCACCACCATCCTGATTGCCTTCTGCTTCGGCACCATGTTCTGGAGGCAGGGCGACAACAGGCAAGCGGGCTGTAGGTTGTCGTGCCCTGCGATTTGTGCTGAGCATGCGGTGCTGTGGAAATGCCATTCCTTGGGCCGCTGTTTGACTCTGCCCGGGCTTCATGCCTCAGTGCTCCTCAGCTGGCTGCTGTGCGGCATTGTGTCTTGCAGGACGACTGTGGCGGGCGTGCTGAACATCATGGGCGTCCTGTTCTCCTCCACGCTCTTCCTGGGTGGGTAGGGTAGTGGGGTGCATCAGTGGGGGCTCGTAAGCAGTGACATCCTGCACCTTCCAGCTTAAGTGGTGCTAACCCGTGTGCCTCTGTCGCGATGGCCCTTCACTTACTTCCCCATCCTCCTGCAACGCTGCAATGCTCCACCCGCAGGCATCTCCAACTGCCTGACCATCCAGCACCTGGTCGCCGCGCAGCGCACCGTGTTCTGCAGGCAAGCGGTGCCGCCGCCGCAAAGCTTTGTGGTCCCGCTCTGTATCATTTCATGCCCAACACTCACTCACCTTATACATGTAAATGCCCACACATGGAGCCGCTGGCGACTGCAGGCTCACCTCAATGCCTTGGCTGCAATGTTCCCTCTTTGCGCAGGGAGCGCGCTGCGGGCCTGTATAGCGTGTCGGCCTTCTCCCTGGCGCAGCTGCTGGTGGAGGTGCCGTACCTCATCGTACAGGCCATTGTGTACGTCTCCATGGTGTACTGGTGAGCTCATGGAGTTGAATGCCGATTGCAGTTCAATCAGCAAAGGCGTTTTCAAGGGAAGGAGAGCAGGCACACAACCCTGCCGGTATGCAGGAAGGAGATGCGCGGGCTGCCCATAGACCCCTTGTCGCTAACAGCCTGTCCCGCTGCGCCGGTGCCTCGCAGGATGGTGTGGTTTGCCCGCGATGCGGGTGCGCCTTGGGGTAATTGTGGCAGCACTGGATGAGAGAAATGTGCACAGCAGTTCCAGTTACGTCGCACTTGACACGGCACCTTGTTTTACACAGCTGGGGTGCGGTTCCGCACTTACTGACACGTGTTGTCTTCCCCTTCCCCCAAAAATGAAAAAAAAGGGAAATTTTTCTTCTTCTTTTGGTACTTCCTTCTCACGCTGTGGTACTTCACCACGCTGGGTGCGCTCGCCTTGCTGTGCTGTTCCTGCTGCCTGCCTGCCCGCCTGCTGCCGGTACCGCTCCTGCCGCCGCCGCCGCCGCTGCCGCCGCCATACTTCTTCAGCGCCTTCCTTGAACATGCGTATGCCCTTGCCTTCTCCCCGCAGGCATCGCTGCGGTGAACATGACGCCCTCCGTACCGCTGTCCAACGTGCTCTGCAGCTTCTTCTTCGGTGAGCGTTTGTACTGCCTTGGCGGGACCGGTACTGTAGCTGCTGACCGTTGCAGCATCGACCCTGCTCCCCTCCCTTCCCTCCGTTCCCTCCTTGCAGGCTTCTGGAATTTACTGTCTGGCTTCCTAATTCCCATCCCAGCCATGCCGGGCTACTGGGTGTGGGCGGCCTGGATCAACCCAGTCATGTGGTGAGGCTGAGTGGGCAGAGCAGCCGTCGCTGCCGCCGCCGCTGCTGCCGCCGCCGCCCCTGCTGCTGCTGCTGCTGCTGCTGCTGTGCCTGGCCGGCTGTTGTTGCACTCATGCGTGGCCTCTGCGAGTTGTGAGCGTCGCACGCCCTTGGCTGGCATCCTGTGGTGCGCAGGAGCATCTACGGCATGTCCATCAGCCAGCTGGGCAGCTTTGACAACGAGTACATCACCAGTGAGTCAGCATTGGTGGCCAGCAGTGGTGGTCAGACTGCACGCAGCTGAGCCTTCTGTGAGATGGCCGTGTGACAAATGCTGGTGTGACGAGCCCTTGCCTGTGCAAGCTTGCACCGCCTACTGCGCATTCCCACTTGCCCAGCTGACTAACATCGTGTGCCGTGGCCTGGCTTGCACTGCTGCGCAGACCTGCAGGGCGTGGTGCAGACCATCCCTGCCTTCCTCAGCGACCACTTCCAGGCAAGCAGCGCTTATCGTGCCAGGGTGGCTGTGGCCTGTTCTTTTGCATGCAAGCCACTCAGCTGGCTGCCGGACAGCAAGCGGTGCGGCTGGACTCAGGTGCAGCATCTGAGTCTGACAAACATTGCACTTCCACCTCCCTTCTCTGCAGTTCGAGCGATACATGACTGGTGCGATCTGAGGATACGTTGGCTGTAGGGGCCGGCGGAATGGGATTCAGCCATATGCGCTGCGTTGCAGCTGCTGTGGAATGGTCGTCAAGCCTTTGCTTGCAAACTGCCTTGGCTGATTGTCTCACGGCCTCGCCCTCCGCTGCCACCGCAGGCATCATCACCGCCATCATGTGGGCCTGTGAGTATCACATTCGATTCCTGCCACCGCGTGTAGTTGTTCTGGGGAGTGTGGTTATTCTGGCCTGTGCTCGTCCCCGGAATGTGGTACAAACCATCCATCCCAACCGTCCCGCTCTCCTGCCCTTGCAGACATCCTGGCGTTCTCCGCCCTGGCCGCGTTTGCGCTAGCCAAACTCAACTTCCAGCGCCGCTGAGGCGCTCATTCCAAGCCAGCAGCGCTGGCTACAGATTGCGTCGCAGCTGTGTTGCTTTGATTGTCTTGCCACCGTTGGCGAATTGGCGGCCGCCGCACGACGCGCAGCGCGGCCGCTGAGACGTCCCAAGACTTTGCTTGTTGCTGAATTGCCACTTGCCTCGCTGCAATTGATCTGCACAGCATGTCGATCCCTGTAAAAGTAGCGGAAACAGGCCCCGAGGGTTTCGTTTGGCAGGAGGAGTGCGTGCCTGACGACTCGGGCGTGTTGCCTGAGCATGGCGGCTGTCGCTGTGCTACCGGATCGTGCCAGCGCGGCGCGTGCCCCTGCGCCTGCGCGGTGCTCGTTCGGGACGAGCAGGTGGGCTGCTTGCGACCCGCATGGCAATCGGCACATTGGTCTGTGCTGAGCGACAGCTTGTGCAAGCAACGGGAAATGTTTTAGAGCTGGGCTCACCGCCGCCGCCGCCACCGCCGCCGCTGCGCCACGCTCAAGCCTGTCCCCCTGCATCGGCCGTCCCTGCAGACAGGCCTCACGCTGGCGCTGGCCACCCACGAGGGTGCCGAAATGGAGCTCACAGAGTGCGGGCCTTCCTGCGCCTGCTTTGGCAGCTGCGAGCTGGGATTCAGCAGCGGCGGCAGCACACCCTACCCGCCCGTCAGCCTGCAGCAGCTGCCCGGCAAGGGGTGGGGCGTCTTTGCAGACAAGCCGCTGCCGGCTGGCGCAGTGCTCTGCCACTACGCCGGGGAGTACATCAGCAATGCAGAGGCGCAGCGGCGGCTCGCAGAGTATGATGCAGTGGGCGGCGGCCATGCACTGCTGGTGAGGGGGGCTGTATTAGCTGCTGGTGTCTGCTGCAACATGCTGGATGTCCCAGGCCCTCAAGCAGATGCCCGTCCAAACAACGCAAGGCTGTGCAGGTGTACCTCCGCCTCACGTAAGTCACCATTGTTTCTCCTCCACAGGTGCTGCGCGAGTGGCTGCCCAGCGGCACAGCTGCGGTGCGGCTCAACATCGACGCCACCCACCGCGGCAACCTGGCCCGCTTCTGCAACCACTCCTGTGACGGCGGCAACGTGCGGCTGGTGCTGGGCAGGTGGGCGGGGCTGGGCGTGCAGCTGGCCGCCACGATGAGCCCCTGAGGCCTGGGTTCACCTGCTGTGTTGGACTTGAGAGCCAAGTGGCCGCCTTAGTATGTTGCTGTCTGCTCCCACCTGCCTGACTTTGCAGGCGGACGGGCTCGCTGCTGCCTCGAGTGGTGTTCATCACAGCCCGGCCAGTGGCAGCTGGGGAGGAGCTGACATATGCATACGGCCCGCCCAATGCGGGGCCGCAGGGACGGCCCTGCGCCTGCGGCACGGCGGCATGCCGCGGCTTCATGCCGCATGAGGATGTCTGAGCGGAGTAGAGTAGTGCCTTTCGCGTTTACTTGCAGATTTGGAAACCCAATCCGTTGACTGGCTGACTGACTGACCTGGCGTCTTATCATGCATTATAAGCAACCGGCCAGCACTGGACCGTTTGTCTTGGCAGTAGCATGTATCATGAAGTTCAGCCATCCTCTGTAAATTGCCAAACCATTTGCCAACATCTCAGTGCCAGCTGCCATTTGCGGCCTGTTTTTACAGGCGAAACTGAGTGGACCGCAGCCAATGACAGGTGTTCAGCCAGCCGTTGCGCCGCCGGCTGCCTTGGCCGCACTGCTGCTGCCCTCTGTGCAATGGCTCCACATGGTGGCAATGATGTAGACCATCACGTGTAGGAAGCCAATGTAGCCAGCCAGCAGCCCGCGGCGGTGGCGCAGCACCCAACCGACGGCCACCGCCAGCGGGCGCTGGGCTGCACTCTCAGGGGCTGGCCCGCCTGGCATAGGGACGGACACTGCGCCGGGCGGGGCGCCGATGCCCAGCCGGCCGCCTGATCGCTGCTGCTGCTCACCGCCTCGTGTGAGCATGGCAACCTGAAGCAGTGGGGTTGCGCGGCACAGGGCACCGGGTGGGGATGGAGCAAGGGCATACAGCACGCAAGCTTGCACGCCAGCAGCTTGTGACCACGCCACGCACAATCAACATGGTGAGGCGGCACTGTTTTGCAAGGAGCTACCCGAACAGACCCACCTGCCAGCTCAGCTCCCGATTTTGCTTCTCCAGCGCCGCCAGCTTGGCCTGCTGCACCGCCAGCCCCGCCGCCGCCTTCTTCTCGGCATCCGCAAGCTGCTGCCGCAGCTGCTCCCGCTCCAACAGCAGGGCGCTGCCGCCACCACTCGCTGCCGCCTTGTTGGCTGGTGCCTGCTGCGGGCTGCCAGACGCACCAGCGCTGGGTGCGCCGCTTGGCGAAGCGTCCCTGCTGGCTGGCGCCGCTGCCGCTTGCTGCTCCTGCAGCCTGGCAGCCTCCTGCAGCTGCTGGCACTGCTCCCGCAGCGCAGCAGCCTGCTGCTGCAGTGCGGCAACCTGCTCCTCAGCTGCCGCCTTGCTGCTGGTGGCTGCCTCGAGCTGCGCTGAGAGCGAGGATGCCTCCTGCCGCGCTGCCGCCAGGCTGGTGGACAGCTGGCCGGCCTCATCCGCCGACCGCTCCAGCTCCTGTTGCGCCGCCGTCGCCGCCTCCTGCTGCTGCTGCGCCGCCTGCCGCGCCTCCGCCAGCTGCTGGTGCAGGGGCGCAACAGCAGCCTCCAGCTCAGCCTGTGTCGCCGCGGCGGCCTCCGCCAGGCGCTGCTGCATGGCTGCCACCTCAGCAGCCAGCTGCTGCTGCGCCGCCTGGGCTGCCTGGGCGTCAGCAACAGCTGCTGCAGCAGTGGCCTCTGCCTCCTCCACACGCTGAAGCAGGCCCTCCTCCTTCTTGCTGAACGTCTGGCTGACCAGCGCAAACTTCTGACGCCGCTGCTCGTCCTCAGCGCGCGCCCTGCGCAAGGGACAGGCAGGCGCGGCGGCGCATGATGTGCGGCAGGGAGCAACCCAAAGTGCGCATGCAGCTGCCATTGCTGATTAAGACAGGAAGCAAACCGTTCTGCAAATAAAGCAATATTCGGCATGCCTCCACAACTAAGCCTCACCTTGCAGCCTCCTCCTCGGCTGCCGTTGCCCGCTCCTCTGCCGCCGCCACCCGCTGCGCTGCCGCCGCCTCTCGCTCGGCCGCAGCTGCCAGGCGAGCCTCCGCCACCTCCTGCTTGCGAGCGGCATCGGCCAGCTGCTCCTCTGCCTGTGCCCGCAGAGCCTGCGCCTCTTGCAGCGCTGCATCGCTGTCCTGCTGCACCTGGCTGCACAAGGACACGGATGGAGTGGAGCGGGGTACGCTTTGCAACGCGCTTGCGGCAGGACGGAGAACCATCAACGCTGCACTGCGCAACAGCCAGCCGATGAAGCTGCAGGTGTTTGCAATTTCCAGCACCGTAGCAGCACCCCACCTGCGGGCCGCCGCCTCCTCTGCAGCCGCCTTGGCTGCCGCCGCTGCAGCCTGCGCCTCCTGTAGCTGCCCCTGCAGCGCCGCCACTGCGCTCTGCTGAGCCTGCGCCTCTGCTTGGGCTGCTCCCAGCTGTTCCTCCAGCTCTGCTGCCTGCTGCTCAGCAGCCGCTGCTCGCTGCTTGGCCTCGGCAGCTTCTGCCTCCAGGCCATCCACGAGCGACAGCCGCCCTTCAGCTGCAGCCAGCTGGCGCCGCAAGGTGCCGCTCTCTGTCTCTGCCGCAGACTGTCCCTGCTCAGCCAGAGTGCGCGCCTCCTCTGCTGCCTGGATCTGCGAGCAGTACAAGGGTTGAGTGCCAGATTTGGGCTTGGTCCAAGGCACAGGGGGTTGTGGAGGGCAAGTGGGGCAGCAGCACGCAGCACCAACATGCGCATCTGCCATGCCATAACATGGGCCGCCACTGCACTCCTGACTGAAATAATCAATGTGAAATGCCGCGGCGCAGCATGCCTCCCGCACGCAACATGGCAGGCCCGCTCACCCGCAGCGCTGCCGTCTCCATCGCCTCCTGCATCATTGCCACCTGGTCCTGCAGCTCCTCAGCCTGCTGCTGCGCCGCTGCTGCCGCCGCCTCTGCCGCGACCACCACCGCCGCTGCCGCCTCGGCAGCAGCAGCGTCGTCGCCACCGGCCTCTGTCTCTGCAGCGCTGGTGGCGGCCGCCGCTGCATCGGCCAGCTGGCGCTCTGCCTCCTCAATGCGCTGCTGCGCTGCCTCCAGCTGGGCCCTGATGTCTGCGTTGGCTGCCTCCAGCTGCTGCCGCAGAGGCTCTGAAGAGGAAGCCGGAGACGCCGCCTCTCCCGCCGCTGCTGCCGCCACCTCAGCATCGGCCAGCTGCTGCCGCAGCGCCGCCGCCTCGTCTGCCGCTGCCTGCCGCTCCTGCCGCTCTGCTTCCAGCTCTTCCTGCAGGCGCTGCAGCTGGTCGGCCAGCGCCGCCGCCTGCTGGCGCGAAGCAGCAAGCTCCTCCTGCTGCAGCTGCTGGGCGGCCTCGTTCTGCTCCTCCTCTGCCTCCCCCTCACGCTCAGCAGCCGCCAGCCGCTCCTCCAGCTGCTGCACCTGCCGCCCCAGCTCCTCCACCTGGCGCTCTGAGGCCGCCAGCTGGGCGGCCATGTGGCCAGCGTCACCCTGGTCCTGCTGCTGCTGCTGCTGGGCTGCGGCCACCAGGGCTGCATTATCCTGCTCCGCCTCTTGCAGCTGCACCGCCTGCTGCGCGAGCTGCTGCTCCCGCTCCGCCAGCTGCTGCTGCGCAGCCTCCAGGGCAGCGGCGGCAGCTGCCAGCTCAGCGTCCTTTGCCAGCGCCACCGCCTCGAGCGCTTCGGCAGCGGCGGCAGCTGCGGCGGCCTGGGCTGCCGCTGCGGCGTGCCCATCCAGCACCTGGGCGAGCTCATCCACCCGGGCCTGCAGTTCTGCCTCCCGCTGCTTCACCGCCTTGAGCTCCTGGTACTGCGACTTTCCCTTGGCCACGGCCTGTGCGCAAGTGGTTGGCCGCAGTGTGCAGGGGAGCAGGTGGGCATGGATGCAAGCTGACCAGGGGAGCAGCAGGATCGCTGGCCTCGTCACGGGCAGCGCAGCAACTTCTGAGGCAGTGCTGTTCAGGATATTTGCGCCGCAGCACTCTGCGGCAGCACCCACCTTGTCCAGCTTGGACTGCAGCTCAGCCAGCTCAGCCTGGTTGGCAGCGGGTGCGGCGTCGTCCGACGGCGCTGTCGCCGACGGCCCTGCCGCGCCAACCTGACTCTCCAGCTCCGCGATGCGGGACTGCAGCTCCGCCTCCCGCTGCTTGACTGCCTTGAGCTCCTGGTACTGAGTCTTGCCCTTGGCCACGGCCTGCAGACGCGCCGCGGAAAGGCAAGCATGAGGCAAGCGTAGTGAGCTGATGAGCGTCGGTTGCCGGCGGACGGCGGCAGCAGCGGGCGCTAGGCAGGGGACAGGCGCAGCGGCGCGCCCGCACCTTGGCCAGCTTGGCCTTGAGTTCTTCGACGTCCTCCGCCATGGCTGCGGCTTGCTAGGCGTGCAGGTGGCGAGCGCTGGGTGCAACCGCCCTGAGATGGCCGGGCAGTGAGCAGATGGCCTGCCCGATCACACTGCTGGGGCACACGATCAGCGATGAGGCAACTGGCGCCCTTCCAGCTCTGCTTTCATGCAGCCTGCTGCCAGTGCTGCGCCTTGGCCCTGCTTTGAACGGCTCAGGGAGCACAGTGTGCTCATGGCCGTGATTGTAAGTAGTATCGCATGCTCGCAGCACGTTGTAAGCCCTCCTCCCTCTGCCCCACTGCCCACCGCCTCGTGTGCTGCCCGGCTGGGCGCCCCCGCCCTGCCATGGCGAGCCGAAGTCCCCAGCAGCAGCTGGTCAAGGCTGCGGGGCCCCAGGTAGTTACCGTCAGCGCCACCAGCGGCGGCAGCGGGGCAGCAGCAGCGGCGGCGCCCGGGCCCGTGCTGCTGCAGGTGCGATGGGTGGGTGGCTGCAGCCGTACATAAGGGAGCTGCAGTGGTTCTCAACTAGGTGCACGCCAGGAGGATGTAGCACACACATGCCGCTGTCACATGGGCTGCCTCGTGCGTCGGCGTCAGCACCACCCCTTCGTCTCCCGAGCTGATTCCCTCGCCCTGCCTGCTGTTGCTGCTGCCCACTACTTTGCAGCCGGGCATGGATGCCAACCCGCTGTGCACCCAGCTGCCAGTGTTTGACCTGTCTGTGTTCCTCAGCGCCCCGGACAAGGACGCGCCAGAGGTGCAGCGGCTCTGCGCCGTGCTGGCCGCCTGCCTGCAGCAGTCGTCGGCGCTGGTGGTACGAGGTGAGGCGAGCTGTTGCCTTTCTGACACTTTGCTGCCATGATGTGTCATTTGTACTGCCGCCACGACTTTGTGTGTGCTGCCCAGCTGCCAGCACTTGTGCAAGTACGCCTCGAAGCGCTCTCAGCACCACGTATTGCACATCCTCCCACGTTGTGGCGCAGACCCGCGGGTGGACACGCGCGACAACGAGGGCTTCCTGGACCTCATGGAGCGCTACTTTGCGCAGGTGGGGGGAGGGCAGGGATTGCTGCAGCATGGCCAGCTGCATTGTGGCCAAGGCACAAGCTGGGGGCACAGCATCAGTGCAATTCAGCCTGCGTGCAGCCCGCAGGCTTGCCGCAGTGTGTGCGTCAAAAGAAGGCATGTGCCATCATGGCATTCCTCGTTTGCTTCTGCTTCTGTTTGCAGCCGCTGGAGGAGAAGATGGCGGATGTGCGGCCGGAGCTGGCCTACCAGGTGGGCTGGTTCCTGGGGTGTGCAACTGTGTGCAGGAGCAGCCGGTGCCGCAGCTGCTCACCTACTGGAGCTGGAAGCAGGAGCGCAGAACATCGCTTCCTGTTGGCCGGACCAGCACTGCAAGGCCACCAGCTGCCGTGTTGCAGCGGCTAGCACCTGTGCCTAGTTCTGAGCAGCCTGCTGCATGCGTACCGCTGTCCACCGCCCCGTCCCGCCTTGCCAGGTGGGCGCCACACCGGAAGGCGTCGAGAAGCCCCGCTGCTTGCGAGATGCCAAGCTGCGGGAGCTGGCGGCCGGTATGCCGCCCGAACATGCGCCCACCATTCCCACGGGGGCGGACGTCAAGGTGAGTGTGGCGGGATGGCAGGTGGGCTGGCGGATGTGAAGGAAATGCACACCGCACAGAGAACCGACCTATGCCGGCTGCTGTTGGGGCTAGCGCGTGGCCCTCAGCACCATCACCTGTTTACCTGCACCCAGCTCAATGGCAGCACATTGGGTTGATTCCTCCCTGCCGCAGTGGCGGTTCTTCTGGCGGCTGGAGGCGGCTGACCGCCCGCGCTCTACGCAGGTGAGTCAACCCTGGGCAGGGCGTAAGTTGAAGCAGACTTTGCTGGGGTGTGAAACTGTGTGCAGCTGCCCTGCCTGTCCCAGGTTGAGCAGTGGTTGGAAGGCTGTGTCACATGCGCAGCATGCAGCCCACCCTTCCTCCTGCCCCCGCACATCCACTCCTTTCCCCACATCATTCCATCACAAGCAGTTTCCCGAGCTGAATGCCGAGCCGGTGGTGCCTGCGGCCTTCCCAGAGTGGAGCACGGTCATGGACGGCTGGGGAGGTGAGGGACGAGTGCAGGGCAGGGGCAGGTGCCTCAGAAGGCAATGCGTGTAGCCTGCCAGCCTGCTGGGTGATGCCACCAACACAGTTGTGCTTTGTATCAGCTGCAATGCATATGCTCAGTTGAGCGTACTGGCTTGGCAAGCTCGGCACCCTCTCATCGCCTCTGTGGCCGCCCTCATTATCTGTCCAGGCAAGATGCTGGGTGCAGTGGGCACCGTGGCAGAGATGGCAGCCCGCGGATTTGGACTAGAGCCAGATGCCTTCACCTCGCGCATGGCCCATGCGCCGCACCTGCTGGCGCCCACCGGTGGGTGGGGTGGGCACACGTGTGGCACGTGTGAGAGTTTGTGGCTTGGCCGTGCGCTGAGCCTGCCTGACCTGAAAGCTGCCACGTCACGGTGCCAATAAACCAGCCAGTTCGCTCCCACCCAGCTGCCGTCTGCTTACCCGCCTGTTCACCTGACGCAACCTCCGCCACACCCGCCCCCGCCCCCGCCCCAGGCTCCGACCTGTCCCAGCACAGCGCGCTGGGCACGGTGTTTGCGGGCTTCCACTACGACCTCAACTTCCTCACCATCCACGGGCGCAGCCGCTACCCCGGCCTCTACGCCTGGCTGGCCGACGGCCGCCGCATCCCTGTACGCATCCCAGAGGGCTGCCTGCTGCTGCAGGCGGGCAAGCAGATGGAGTGGCTGACTGGCGGCGCCGTCAAGGCGGGGTTCCACGAGGTGCGGGGACCAGTGCGCGAGAGGACTGGTGGCTGTGCTGCTGAAACAGCAACTGTCTAGACAGGGGTGGTGGGCTGGCGGGCAGCTCGTGGTGAATGACCACCCAAGTGGGGCCTGAATGCTAAAGCTTGCGTTCTATCTGAGTGCTCGCTGTTTGCGCACACACGTTGTCCTTTTGCACTGATCATCGCTTGCCTCCTCAATGCCCTCACTAGCCTGTGCAAGCTTCCACCCCTCTCTGCCCAGGTCATCTGCACGAAGGAGACGCTGGCGGCGGCACAGCGGGCAGCGGCTGAGGGCCGGCCCACCTGGCGCGTCTCATCCACAGTGTTCAGCCAGGCAAGGCAGCACTTCGGCTGCAAGTGTAGGGCAAAGGCAGGGCATCGCTGAAGCCACGCAATCGAAATTGGATGCTGCTTGCAGGGGGCAGGTGCTGCTGCGCAGCTCAACGCTTGCCAGCAGCACTCTCCTGCCAGCCCGCTGCGCAGGCTGCCCACATTCACCAAGCTTGTTTCAACACCCCCCCTGGTGTGCAGATAGCGTCAGACGTGGTGCTGCAGCCGCTGGGGCGGTTTGCCGGGGCGGCCGGGGCGGCCGCCTACCCTGCCACTCCCGCGGGGCGCCAGGTGGCGGATGAGCTGGCCATGATCAACCTGAGGGCCGACTGATATGCATGTCCCGCCAGGCACACGTGTTAGCCATTGCACAGCTCAGGTGGCTGTGCAAGACGCCCCGACCGCCCTGTATTTTCCCTTTAGCAGCCCCAGCCAGCCAGTGCAGCACTGTGTGCCGTGTAGGTAGGCAGCGCATAGGTTGAACGCTTAGGACAGCACTCAACTGCATGTATCATCCTTCTTTTGCTGACTGTGGCAGTGCCCTTACTGCCGGTGCTTTCGCTGCTTTGACTGTACCCTCTTTTCTCCCGCTCTCGTCTCCATCGCTGATGCCACATGCACGTCGATATCCAACCCGACCGACTGACTTTGTTTGGGCGTCTTCTCAATTTTGCCGAATTTGCAGGCAGTTTTGTGGTGGACGCTGCAGGGAGGGTGCACGAAAAGAGCGGTCTGGAGGGCTGGCAGAGGAAAAACGCGACAGGAGACGAGGAGACACAACCTGGCAGTCATGCCCTGGCTGGGAAATTGCAAGTTTGCCGTCCTTCACCACGCCATCCGGCCTCGCTGAAGCGAGGAGTGAAACGACCTTCCCCAGGCTTTATAGCTCAGTTGGGAGAGCGTATGACTGAAGATCATAAGGTCCCTGGTTCGATCCCGGGTGAAGCCATTTTGCTGCCACAACCTGGCAATCAGCCAGCTTTTCAGCCGGCAGAATGCACTGCCATTGGACCCTGCACTGCACGTACAGACCCAAGGGCAGCTCTGCACTGCCTGGCACACCTGCTCGGGCGGCAAGGGCCGTGCCTTCTGCAGCATGTTGGACACTGGCCACTGTTCAATCAGTGTGAAATTGTTACACTCATCACATGGGGCAAATTGTGGCTGCCTGCATGGATATTGAAATGGTGGTCAAAATGGTACTGCGCAGATCACCGCTGGCGCCCCTTCCTGCCCCTCCACCTGCTCCCTTCAACTTGGGCGGCTGAGCCGGCTGCCGTCTCGCTTTCTGCGCCAGTCCACTTCGCTGGGGGCCTGATCAACGCGCCTGGGGTGCTGCCGACGCTCGGCCGACTTTGCGTCTTGGCAGTGGCCCGGGTGGGCCGTTGGCGGCCGGTGTAGCGAGCCAAGCGCGTGTGCGAGTAAACTGCGCTGTCGGGGACGGGTCCAAGCGCTCGCAGCAAGCTCCAGGGCCCACCCCAGCGCCGCCGCCACCCGCCCACTCGCCCCCGCTGCCGCACAGGAGCCGGCACCCGCCCAGCCATCGCCATGAGCTCGCCCGCCGAAATGCTGCGGGCGCTGAAGGTGGAGGGAGTGTCGCAGTGGCTTCAGAAGCTGGAGCTGCCCCAGGCCGTGATTGACAGGTTCAAGGACAACAGCGTGTCGGGCGCAGGTGCGGCACCCGCCTGATGCTGCTCGCCGCTGCTGCCCCTGCAAGCGTCCGCCAGGCGGCTGGGGCTGAACCAGTGCAAGGCCCACTGCGATGGCATGCATTCAAAAGCATGTAAACCGCCTGACTGCTGTTTGAGTGTGCCTGGTACTGCTCCTTCCGCCCTCATCCACCCACCCATCCACCACTCCTGCCAATGCCGCAGACCTGGCCACCCTGACTGATGAGGACCTGACGGGGGAGCTTGGCTGCACCACACTGCAAGTGAGTGGGTGGCTGGCGCTCCAGCACAGGCCACCACACAAAAGCAAGGGCGTGGTGGGATCTGCCCCAAGGCAGATCGGGTCGCCCACATTCCAACAGCCTCCTCAGCTGTCCCACTCTGCACCTCCCAACAGGCCCGCAAGATCCGGCGCAGCCTGAGCGAGTGGGGCATTGGCGCCGCACCGCCGCCTGCCGCCGCCGGCAGCAGCGTGTCAGCTGCCAGTGCTGGCATGCCTGCCGAGGCGGCGCCCTCTGCTCCGCCCATGCCGGCAGCGCCGGCGCCTGATGCGGCGGCGGCGGCGGCCGCCGCCGCTGCCGCGGCGCAGGCGCAGGCCCAGCAGGCGCAGGCCGCAGGTGCACACCAGCGCCTGTCTGAGCTGGGCTCGCAGATGCAGAGCTTGGAAGCTCAGGCTGCCGAGGCGGCGCGGGGCGCGGCCACCTACGGGCGCGGTGCCCAGCTGCTGTCGGGTGCCACCGCCAAGCTGCACGACGCGATGAAGGTGGGCTTGGATGATGGACGGTGGTTGGTGAAACAGCTCGCTGATGGATGGACGGCTGAAGGCTTGCGCAGGTGCAAGTGATGCACACATGTCTGGCTGCAGTGCCGCCCTGCTTATCGCCCCAAGTGCCCTGCTGTCCTGCTGTCCTGCGCTTAGAACTGTGCAATGCCATGGCCTGAAAGCGTCGCCCGCCACTCCCCTGTGCAGGCGCTGGGCCACACCCAGGCAGTGGGCGCCTTCCAGACTGGCCACGGGCTGGCACGGGTGAGGGAACGAGTGGGATCAGGGCAGACGGCTGCTGCTTGGCTGGCCACCTGCCGGCAGAGTGCCGTGCCTGCGCACACGCGTCTGGGCTTCCAGCCCTGACAACTCCGCCACATGAGCCCCACCCTGCCGCCCCTGCAGCGCGCAGTTTTTGGTGTCCCCGGCCGCTTCCAGAACGACTTTGCTGGCGTGAGCTGCAGGGCTGGGAAGGTTGTGGGCCCCGACGGTTGTCATGGTCACAAGTGCCTCATGGGCCGCAGGCCAAGCCGGCTCCTGTGCAGCTGTTGGGACCATTGCCTGCTAGTTTATGCTCAGCTCGCCAGCCTGTCCTCAGCTTCCTGATCTCTCCCCACCTGCCCCCGCCCTTCGCTCAGAACATGATTGAGCTGGCCACCCTGAAGCGAGCCAATGCCGACATCCAGGCCGCCGCCAACGAAGTGCACGAGGTGAGGGCTGGGAGGCCTGGACGGGCAGCCGGGCGGTGACCTGCCAGCTGTTCAGAAAAGGTTGCACGTGTGTCTGATTTTCACAGTACCATGCATCCATTGTCGACCATCTTCACATTGAGCGCTCTGCCGCCCTGCCCTGCTGCCCTGTGACAGGCCTCAGGCCTGCTGGGCCAGCAGATGCCACGGGTGGATGAGCGCGCGCTGGCCTCCTGCCGCGCGGGGCTCTTCCAGAACGTGAGGCTGCTGTGGGGTGCTGGCTGAGGGGCGGAGTTGGAAGCAGTGTGTACGCGCAACTTTGGTAAAGGGCATGTGCAGTCTGGCCAGCTCACCATACAACTTGCCGTGTGCCCCGCCCAACCTCTTCTCCACTGCAGATGCTGTTTGGTGGCGCCATTTCAGACGTGATGCAGGTGGGTGGGGAGCTTGGGGGGCTGTTTATGGTGTGTGTGTACATGCCAGTGCTCGATGCGTGCCACGTGGCTGCAACCTCCTGTTGGCAGGTTGCCAGCAGACCCTCGCCCCTCTCGCTGCTACCTGTTGGCACGGATGCAATGCAACACCGCCAGGTGTTTTTCAGTGAAACACCGGGTTGCCACACCCTGCCCTAGCGCAGATGGCTCAAGTCAAGCGCTCCATGGAGCTGGTGCGAGGCATGACGGCAGAGGTGCGCCGGCTGGTACAGCTGCACCCAGGCCAGGCCAGCAAGCTGGTTCCCTGCAAGCTGGTTCCCTTCGTGTCGACTGCACTGAGCGGCAAGGAAGGGGCCACGCCTGCTGCCCCCACGCCTTCAACCCCTGCCATGCCCGCAGGTGCAAGCCGCCGCGCAGTGGGCCTCCCAGAACGCCGCCGCGCACCAGCAGCGCGAGGCTGGGGTGCGCCAGCAGCTGGCCACCATGCACGGCGAGTACGAGGCGCTCCGTCGCCAGGTCGGCGCCTGATGGGGCAGGGGCACACCCAGCTCTAGCCATGCGGCGCAGCACCGCCGGCGTGTGCCATGCTGCCTGCAACCCTCAGCACAGCACGACGTTAAACCTGGTCCCCAGAGGCTGCGCAGCAACCAATGAGCCATCATGACGGGCGGCAGGCCGCAACAGCGACCAAGCAGTATGCGCATGCAAACAAGCGGTGGCGGCAGCAGCACTGCCTCCACTGTGGCATGCCCTTCCACACAGCATGACTTCTGACCATTTGCATGCTGGTCGGCTTTGTCTTCGGTTTTGTGCGTTTCACATCATGCCCCACACCTGACCCTGTGACCACCACCCGGCACAACACGCCAGCTGTGAGGCGTTACAGGAGGGGCAGGCGACAAAATATGGCAAAAGGCAAAGCGCCGCCGCTCCCTAGCCTGCTCCGCCTCGAGCTGCCGGGCAGCTGTGTTGCCGCTGCGGGCGCCAGCTGTTTACCACTCCACACCGGCAGCCTCGGCGTAGTTGACGTCGTCATCGGACGAGTCGCCTGCAGCGGGTGGGGCGGCAGGAAGGCGGGTGTGGATACCGGATCCAGCCTGCTCGTGCACTCTGCAAGAAGCAAGTCCTTGGAACACCTTGCAGGTTCCCACAGCCCAATCCCAGGCCTGGCCGCCCCGCTGCAAGCAGTGCTGCCTGCCCCTGAGCCTGGCTGTGTTCGGTCTCACCGCCGGCGGGGATCAGGCCCTTCTCGCGGAACCAGGCGAAGCCAGCGTTGATGGCATCATCGCGCTGCAGGGGGCAGGGCGTTGTGGGGAAACAGCTTTGGTGAGCATTGCGCTGCTGTGAGCAGCGCGCATGCACAGGTGGACACTGCAAGACTGAAGGCAGGGCAATCCGAAACAGCACACATGCAGCCAGCAGGGGCTGCCTGCCCCTCCGCCCTCGCCCTGCCCCTACACTCGCTGCTGGCGCGGCCGCCCGGCATCTGGTAGCTGGCAGGACCGCCTGGCAAGGAGGCAAGCAGCAGGAGGGGCCCAAGGGCCGCACCTGCTTGAGGGGGAAGCGGCCCTTCTCCTGGTCCTGTGGCGAGATGACCTTCAGGAACTCCTCGCTCTCCTCAACCACCTGCAGCCCGGTTGATCAGGCGGTGGGGAACAGCGCGGTGCTGATCAGCGGATGAAGCTTCTTTGCCCGGCGGCTGCGCAGCAAACATGGACGGCTCTGAAGCAACCTTCTGCCACGACCGTTGCACAGCAGGCGGGGCCGGCAGCTCAGCATGCAAGCCCCGCTGGTTGCAAACCCACAGCCAGGCACATGGGCCTGCCCTAGTAGCAGGGCAGCGTTGCAGGGCATGTCAATACCCAGCTCACGCAACCTGCAACTCTGCTGCAAATCATGTGCCCACCTGGTGGCCCTCTACGGGCGCCAGCACCGCCGCGGCCCACTCCTTCAGGGTCACGCCCTTGTCAGCCGCCAGCTGCAGCGCGCAGCGCACCAGCAGGCACATGCCGTCAGCGCGGCAGCATGCGGGTGGCAAACGAGTAGGCAGCCAACATGCGGCATGCGGGGCCAGCCAAGTGCATGGCAGGGCCCCATGGTGCAGACAGCACGGCTGCACGCTGGGCACACACCCATACACTGCGGTTCAGGCTGTGGTTTGACCCACCTGCTTGGGCAGGTGGAAGAACATGGCCAGCTGCTTGTCGCCCGCGGACAGGAAGCACTGCGTGCGGCAGGGCGGGGAGGAAGCAAGCGGTAGCAGCTCATCGGTACAGGCAGGGCAGTGCTGCAGCGTGCAGCAAAGGTGCGGTGCGAAGACCTTCAGCAGCGACCAGCAGAAAAAACACGCCCTGCCGCTGCAAACCGGGCGCTGGCCGATTCGATGTGGGCGGGGTGCCCAGCTGCCAGCTGCCGAGACGCAGGCGCTTTCTTAGCCCCGCTGGCTGTGCCCGCTGCAGCCGCTGTGTTGCACCAGCGAGCACCAGGCGCAGGCTGCATGGCTGGAGCACAAGCACACGACTACAGCAGCTGAGCATGGCATGGGGGCATAAAGGCCGCCTGGCTGGCCGCACCTTGGCCAGGTCGCCGGCGCCGCCCTTGCGCTCCTCAGCAGCCTCGTCCACGGGGGCATTGGCGCCCTCCATCACCTGTCAAGCAGCAGCAGCACCAACAGGTGATGAGCAGCAGCAAAGGGCGGCGGGGCACGGTTGCCTGGTGGGCGGCCCAGGTTTGTTAATCGTGTCGACTTGAGGCCACGTGCGAGCAGGTCGCCACTGCCCTGATGTGCGCGCTGCCGTCAGCACCGCCGGTGCAAACAGCGCGGCGCCTGCATGCCTACAGCACACTGCTCCACCTGCCTCCAACCCCAGTTCATTCATGACCAACGGGGGATCACTCGGGGGCAGAGCAGGCCCACCGCCGCACCTTCTCCAGCAGCGCCATGTCGCCATTGGGAACATCCACCGCCAGGTTGAAGAACACCACACCGCCCATGGCGTTCACGCCCTGCGCCAGGCAGCAGCCGCAGCAGCAGCAGGGTCAGCCCGCTGGCGGCAGGATGCGGCGGCACCTGTGTGCGTGCTGCAGCAGGGCAGGCGAGCGCTGCGGCAGCGACACCAGCACGCATGCCGGTGTCGCTTCGTGCTGCATGCTGCATGCCTGCCCTGGAATTACCTGAAGGTCCACGCCCTTCTTGCCGCCCTCCTTGATCTGCACACACAAAACAACAAGGTGCTCGGCTCAGGGGAGTGGCGGCGGCTGGCGGCGGTGGGTCAGCGGTGATAGCAGCCCGCATCCGCCGCTGCTGTGCGCTGCCATGGATCATTCGGTGCGTGGCAGGCGCTGGACAGGCCCGCTAGCGCGCTGCACAGGCCAGCATGGGGGCGGCGCCGCCGCAGAGACTGTCCCACGCTGCCTGCAACCCCGCTGAACGTGCTGCATAGCGATGCTGCCGCTGCGGAGCAAGCCCGTCGGCAGGGGGCTCCTCGGCAGGGTGCATCACCACGCACCGCAGCCTTCTCGGACATGGTGGCGATTTGCTGCTGCTAGAAGTGGTGGGGCAGGTGCCTGGGTTGAAAAGAGGGCGGGGCGGGCACGGCAGGCCGCCTCGAGCAACCCAGCGCCCATGGGACAGGGTCAGCAGCGCATTTCCTGCGCGATCAGGCCTGGAAGCGTGCCTGGTAGTGATCAGGAGGCGTAATTGATCGATTGCAAGCCTGCAGGCTCCTGGGAAGGACCAGCGCCAAGCGCTGCCGCAGCCCCCGCTCCACGCCCATCCTTGCATCCGGCCGCCGATCCCTGTTCAGCGTGCGGCTTACAGGGCGAGATGCGGAGTTATGCCAACATGCCATTGAAAGCCTTGTCTAGTCCTCCTCGCTGTCGCTCAGCACCACCTGCCGCCGCTGCTTGACCGCTCCCGCCGCCGCTGCTGCCGCTTGCCGCTTGGCCGCAGGCTCGTCTTCCTCCTCTGCTGCGCCTCCCTCCTCCTCATCCTCATCCACAATGAAGTCCTGCGGGGGGGTTAAATTGGATGACGGGTGTGTAACAAGGTTGGTGTGGCACTGATCTGATCGCAGAGGAGCACCATGTGCCGCCCGACGGCATCCTGGCTGCACCCCCAACCGCCGCGCACTCCGGCCGGCAGCGGCGCCCGCAAGCGCGCCACCCACCGCCCCCACAAAGACACCAGAAGCCACCCCCTGCCAGCTCAGCGCCTCACCTTCATCTCCTCCTCGTCCTCCTCTGCTCCACTGATGTCTTCATCCTCGTCCTCATCCTCCTCAATCCGCCGCCGCTTGCCGCCAGGCAGCGGCCCCGCCTTGGCCGCCGCCAGCCGTGCCGCCGCTGCCGCCTCCTCCGCCTCGTCATACCTGGTGCGGGGAGGAATAGCAACCACACGCATAAATGGCGGCGGGTCCTCATCCATGTTCGGAGGGGCCAGCACGTCAACAACACAGGCACAGGCCCAGGGCAACGTCCGTCGCAGCGCCCCACCTGCCGCGGCCGCCCAGCATGCGCTGCCGCTGCGACTCCCGCATGTCCTCGGCCAGCCCCTCCTCCTCCACATCCTCCTCCTCCTCCAGGTAGCCTGCGGCAGTGCAATGAGGCACATGTCAGGTTGAACGGAACAGAGGAGGAGCGGACAGCCGCTCTTCCTCCTCCTCCAGGTAGCCTGAAGCTGCTTGTCGCCAAACTCACATCAGCACGTGTGAAACCAAGCACAGCTGGAATGTATGCGGGCCAGCGCCCCTCAACATCATGCCCGCCGTGGCCAGGTGCTCAACTGACAACGCTGCATTCCACCCCGTCCTTGCAGCTGGGTACTGTACAGCCCACAGCTTGCAGGTCAGCCGCCTCCCCACTGCCCGCCCAGCCCACCTGCGTTGAGCGTCTGCGGCGCGCTGCTGCGCCATCGGGGCACCGAGAACTTGCGCATCGTCTTGGCCTGCCGCTCCTCCAGCTTCTCGCGAGCCTGGCGCAAGAAATAGGGGTGAACGGCCGCTCAGAAGGCATGCTCATAGGGCACTAAGGATGGCATGGCAGAACCTGAGGAAGGAAACTTGGGCACATGCACAACATGTAGTTCTGCTTGATGATACCCTCAAGCTGAGCCCAGCACACCAGCCCCCTGCTTCCCCAGCCCCCGCCTCACCCGGATGCGCTCCGCCTCCGCCCTCTCCTGCTCCGCCTTGGCCTTCTTGGGGTCCACAACTGTGGCCGTGGCGCGCACCTGGCGGACAGGCAGCAAGGCAGCAATGGCTGACTTCGTTGAGAGGAGTGGAGAGTCGTACCGATGCCCACATGCGCCAAGTTGAGAGCAAATATCAAGTGCACTGCAGCATGGAAGCACACCCCCTTCGACGCTAGTGGGCTGGCTGGTCGGCCCACCCACCTTCTGCTTGCGGACGTGCAGCTTCTCCGTGGCCGCGCGCAGCTGCTTGTGCAGGTTGCTCTGCACGGCAGCAAGTTGGGCAGGGCCTTGGGTCAGGGCAGGGTTTGACGCGGCGCAACAAGCAATGATCGCCATCTGCTATGCGTCGGGCACAGCAGCATGCCAGGCAATTGCTGATGCCGCTTGGGTGGCAGTGTGCCAGAGCACACATGCATTGGCCAGCAGCACAATAACAACACTGTGTTTGGCGCTTGCCTGCAGCGAGGCTGGCTGGAAGGTCAGCTTGGCCGCCAGCTGGCCCTGCCCCTGGATCAGGTTGGGCAGCCGGGAGTAGACGTACACGTGCTCGTTGCTGCGGGGAGCGAGGTGAAGAAAACAGGGGTGGCACATACGTGGGCGAGCAGATACAGTGGGGGTGGGCACCTACGGAGCACAACGGCGTGAAACACAGCAGCGCCCCTCTGGAAGCAGCCGTCTGCACGCCGTGCGGCCAAGCCCAATCTCGCAACAGCATGACATGCAACAAACAGCATGCGCGCAGCAAGCAGCAGCACATGTGGCATGATGCTGAGCTTGCTCACGCCTAGCACCGCACACAACGCCGCAGCTGCAGGACACTAAGCCTAACCCAACAAGCTGGCCAGCCAAGCAGCGCAGCAGCAGCAGGGCTCACGTGGTGTCGTGCTCCTTGACGTCCAGCAGCGCGCCCACAGTAGGGAACGCATAGCATTGCTTGAACCCAAACAGCAGCAGTTCCAGTTTCAGGCTCACGTGGTGTCATGCTCCTTGACGTCCAGCACCTCGTCGCCCACCAGCAGCTGCAGGCTGCCGTCGCTCCAGCGCACAAAGCGCGCGTTGCTCTCCCGCACCGTGTTGCCCGCCTCGTCGGCGGCCCAGCGCCACCTGCGCGACAGAGGGAGGCATGTGGGAAATGGTCGGTCCCTTCAGCAGGCTGGCGGGTGGGTGGCGGCGGCTTGCAAGACCTGCTGTACTAGTGCTGCAATCCATCAGGCCAGATGTGCTTACACCGCTCCCCAGCCCCAAGGGCAGGTGCCCTCGCTCACCGGACGCAGTTCATGTCTCTGAGGCGCACGCGCTTGAAGCCGCGTGCATCAATCTCCATCTGCCACACACGCAAGCACGCAGGGGAGGAGGCGACTTGCATCGTGTGTGAAGGGAGGCAGCATGTAACCCAGCTTGCAATGCTGACTGCTCTGCAGCTGCTGCTGTCCCTTCAACGGCAGCTGCTGCCCACCTCTGCGCCCGCATCGAATGTGTCGGGGTCGAACGGGTTGGCCTCCACTCCCAGGATGTTTGGCAGCTTCACCTGCGGGCAACGTGGTGGCCCGGCAGTTGCAGGGCTTTTTTGGCGCACAAACCTGAAGGGCAGGCGGAGGCAAGCAGCATGTCGAGCGCCAGCATGTCAAGCCACTGGTTGCATCTATAGCATTGAGCCCCTGCTGCCCTCGTGCTGCTGCCCACTCACCAGCCGCAGCGTCTCTTGGGGAGGCGCGTCCAGCAGGTCGGCTTCGACCACGATGGGAGGGCCATGGGCCGGCGCTGGGCTGGGGCTCCTGCACAGCAGTGGAGCGAGCAGGCAGGCCAAGTGGGAGGAGCCAAGAGCCCAGCGGTGTGATGCCGCCACACTGGATGCTCAGCGGCAACCACGAGGGCATCAGCAGCACACTGGGCAGGGCCAGCAACCGGCAGGCGACCATGCAGCCTGCAGCACTGAAACCGTCTGAAGCACAGAGCTGTGCTGCAGCAGGCAGCGACAATGTGCGGCAAGCTCGCAGCAGCATGCAGCAGCTGGCACCAGCCCCACCTGCCGGCTTCGTACTCGTCCTCGTCCTCCCCCAGGGCAGCCGTCACCGGGTGGCTGGGCCCCGGCTGCTCCTCCTCCTCGTCCGACGAGCCAAACAAGGCGGCCGTGGTGGCCTTGGCATCCGCCTGCGGCTGCCCCTCGCCCTCGCTGCCGCCGACGCTGCCGCCCCCGGCCTGGGGCGGCCCCTCATCATCACTAGAAGAGCCAAACAGGTCCGCCTCCAGCTCTTTGTGTTCGGCCATGGCGGCTGCCGCCGGCCGGCCGGCGCGGTGCAAGCTGCAGGGCAGGCAGGCGAGGATGGCGGGTTAGGAGGGCAGCCGGGTAAAATGCAATAAGGTAAGAACAGGCAATGTTGACAAAAGCGCAGTGGGATGTGGAGGCAGGCAAAACAACTGGGCCCGGGCGGAGGCGGCGGCGGCAGCGGCGGGCGGTGGCGGCAGGAGGGACCGAGGGCTGCGTTCACGCAGCCATTACAATCTGAAGAAGACATTTGTGCTCCCAAAAGTCTCCATCGGCCGTCGAGCGAGCAGAGAGCGCAGAAGCGACCAAGAGCGGGCGCTGGAGCGCGTCGGCAGGGCTCCTGATCAATCCATAACCACATAGAACTACCAAGATTGCGTTGCCGCTCCCCGATGAGCCAGAAGAGCGCACCTGCGGGGCCTTGCGACAAGAACGGGGCTGTCGAGCTCGTTTCTGCGCCCGTCACTCACTGAAACACTCCCACAAGAGATCAGGCGAGGTTGCAATGCAGCAGACTGCCCCAACGAGCCACTATACGCCTGCATTCGGGTGCATGAGAACAGGGCAGCTCAGTAGGCTTGGCAGCACGCATCAGAGTGCCCAGTGTGCCCTGCAGCTTGTTCACACTCGCTTGGATCGCCGCAAGCAGGGCTGCATTCGCGGCAGGCGCAAACCCGGAACCGACCGAGCGCTAGGGCCCGGCTGCGGCCCGACACCCCCTAGCAAAGCCTTCACAGGCGGGCAGCAGCCATGCTGAGCCGGCGGCTTGCAGCCCAGGCGCCGGCGTGGCTGGCGGCGGCGGGGGCGCGCGGCGCGGCCGGCAAGGCCGGCGCCGTGGCCAAGGTGCAGCCTGCGGATGATGGCATCACCACCACCACGCACGGCCAGGCATTTGTGGGCGACCTGCGCTCCACCAGCGCTCTGGAGGTGCGCGCTCGCCGCTGGGGGCTGCTTGCTACGCGCCTGCTTGAGCGCTACTGCCCTCGCTACCACAGCTGCGCTGCCCTGGCTCCCCTGCGGATTCATGTCATGGTGCCTGCCGGCTGCCGCAGGTGGGCGACAACGTGTTCAACCACACCAAGAAGTGGCTGCAGGTGCGCTGGGCAGTACAGAAAGTCGTGCTGCTTGCGGAAGTCATGCCGCCGGCAGCCGTTGGGCCCCCTTACCATGCTGCACCTGCTCCCGGCTGCTGTGCACTGCGGCATGCTCGTGTTGCGCCACGCTCACGCTGTGCCACGCTGTGCCACGCTGTGCGGCGTCGCCCCACGCGCCCACTGCCTGCCCACCTGGCCACCCGGCTGCAACCGCAGGGCAACCACAAGAGCCCCATTGAGTACATCCAATCGGCAGAGCCCATCAAGGTCCACGGCCTGGTGG
>VFQQ010001463.1_pt1 | contig 32560 bp, 53 predicted proteins | sample 3512341 | NCBI WGS metagenome assembly VFQQ01 (sample SAMN10412373, study PRJNA504923) | tailings metagenome | isolation source: Relicate 2 Philex TSF1 revegetated site | place: Philippines: Tuba, Benguet | collected 2017-08-29 | reverse complement strand
AGCAGCTGGGCATCACCGACCCGGCACAGCAGGCCCTGTTCGCCGCCGTGCTGGGGGGCGACTGGAACAGTGGCATCAAGGGCGTAGGCCCTGCCACGATCGGGCCATTCCTTGCGGAGCGGCCACACATCCGCACTCCCAAGCAGGTCGGTCCCCTCTCACAACACTGGAAATGGCCATGGGTGGTGGCAAACAACAGAGGCAGGAGTTGCATGGCGAGCAACCACTCACAACCACCCACCCGCTCCACACATGTCCACCACCCTGCAGCTGGTGGAGGACACCGACTTCCAGACGGATGTGATGCGCGGCAAGCGGCTGTCCAAGAGCGTGCTGGAGGGAATCGACATCTCCTGGACACGCCGCCTGTTCGGCGCCGTGGCCACCCACGACACACACGGCTGGGAACCGCTCAGGGCCCTCTGGCAGGGACTGGTGCTGCCCAGCGAGGCGTCCACACTCGCTGGGCTGGACGGGTGGGGCGATGTGCTGGCCTTGCCGCCGGGCATGGGGAGCGGCAGCACCGAGGCCCGCCGCTGGCTCCTCAGGGTGGTGCGCGCCGGGACAGATGCCCCCTACTCAGAGCTGCCCCAGGGGGAGGTGCTGACCGGCATCCTGCGCGGTGAGTGGGCAAAGGCCCAACAGGGGGAAGGCGGCATGGGGCGGGACTGGGCAGCGCACCCCCCCCCCCCCCCGCCCAGCTCGTGGTCGGGTCGATCAATCAATCGTGGGTTGTCTGGCCAACCCCCCTGCAGGCGAGCGGCACCCCGAGTACCCTCACCGGCCCCTGGAGGTGGAGGACTACTTTGGGGCCGAGGAGGTGAGGCAGGTTTGAGGGCATGCAATGCAAACCGCCACGATCCCATTGCATGCCAGCCATGCATTGCAACAGGCTGGCTGGGCGAATAACCGTCGACACCCTCTCCATCGCCCACCTCCGCACAGCTGGACAAGCTGCTGGCGAGCGAGGAGTTTGGGTACGACGAGGAGGACCGGGCGGCAGCCCAGCAGGCTCAGGCCGCAGCCACAGTGGACGAGTATGTGCGCTGCATGGGGAAGGTGAGCTGGAGGTATCGCCAGGAAGGCGCACGTGGCCAAATGCACCCTGGCTGGCATTGGGCACCGCAACATCATCGGGGCCTCACCACCTGCACACCCCGCCCCTCTATACCACAGCTGGATGCAAAGGGCACGCCTCCGACCATTGGTCGTGCCTATGCGGCCCAGCTGCTACCACTCCTGCGAGCCGACGGCGTGGTGAAGCACACCAACGCTGGCACGGTGGCCAACTGGCTCTCAGCCAACCAATGGCGCCATGGCATCACAACGGCCCTGTTGGGAGGCGGCTGGCAGCACCAGAAGGCAACCTCTGCGGCCAGGCGACAGGCGGTGTACTGCCTGCTGGACGATGCGCTGACGGCAGGAGCAGAGAGCCCCGAGAAGGCACAGGCGGCCCTGGGGCTGTTCCGCAGGGCCGCCGGCGCGGGCGGGCCCGAGTATGTGCCATACGCGAGCAAGGGGACCCTGGCATGGCTGGCGCGTCAGTCGGCAACGCAGCCGGACGGGCACCCGCTGCGCGGCCTGTCCAGCGAGCAGCTCAGAGGTGTGGTGCAGGCAGTCCGTGCAGACGAGCAGCTGGCGGGGCCCCTCAGCAAGCGCACCGCGGCGTTGGTGGCGCAGCACGGTGATGCCGCCTTGGCGGACATGGGCAACCCAGGCCCCGCAGCGCTGCAGGACAAGGCATGGACTCACCGTGTGGCGGCGCTGAACGCAATCATTTCCAGCGTCAGCGCTCTGCCCCTGGCAGAGCGGGCGGCCATCAACCCGCAATCAGCCAAGCTGGAGGATCTGCCACCGGCGGCGGCGGAGGCCACCGGCGCAGCGGTGCGGGCTGCCGGCCACAAGTCGTCGGCATCTGACTATTTCCGCAACGCCATGAAGGACAGGCGGTTCGCGGAGGGCCTGCACCAGGGGCTGAGCGAGGCCAAGCAGCGTGCAGTGGAGGAACTGCCAGCGGAGGTTGCAGAGGCGCTTGCGGCTGCCGAGGCGCTAGCAGCAGCAGCAGCGCCGCCGCCGGCGGGAGGCACGGAGGCCATGAAAGAGGCCCTGTTTGACTTCATGGAAGCAGAAGCAGGCGAGGCGAGGGCATGGGTGTTTGGGTCGCACCGGCGCGCCTGCACGTACCCGTGCAGGCTTGGACACAGACAGACCCCCAATTGACCACGTGATGCACTGACTGCAGGCAAGCTGCCGCCCGAGGAGCGCGCCGCCATCAACGCGAAGGCCATCCACCTGGGCGACCTGCCGCTCTCCATGCGAGTCGCGGCCGGCCACCTCGGCGCGTGCGAGGCAGCGGGCTGCGAACAAGTCATCCCCGCCTGCCTGCAGCATCCTCAGCAAACCCCCGCCATGATCTTCGGTGCCTGCATGAAGGGCAATGGATTCCGCCACGCCTTCCACAGCATGCTGGAGCGGATGCAGCAGCAGGGCCGGGCAGAGGTGTCACTGGCTGGCAGCGGTGGCGGCGGCAGCGGGCGCACACGTGCCAAACGCAGCAGCTCGCAGCGCGGCGGCGGGGACACCGCACCTGCCGGCGACGGCAAGCGCCCCCGCAAGGCGCGGGTGATTTGCAGCGTGTAAATGTGCATTATTATTGTTCTTGAACTTGCTTTAAGAGGGGATAGGCATCATAGGCATCAGGATGAAGATTCGGCGTGGACAATTTGTTGTACATGTCGGCATGAGCGGCATGGAGGAGGGGGTAAGAGGGCATGCAATTGCATCGTGCAGCCACTAAAAAATGGCCATGACTCCGCCCGAGCAGCTTACACCTCGCCGCGGCAGGACCGTGCTCCCCAGGGTGAGGCCGCGGCCCTGGGACGGCCCACGCTGCGCCGTGTGGGCTGCGGCGGTCAAGCCCGCTCCGCCTTCCCCCCGCCCCCCGCGCCCATTTGTTTGGCAGCGGCAGGCCAGCGCTGCAGGCGGCCCGGGGGACCGCCGCCGCACCCCGCCGCCCGCTGCGCGTGCCAGCGTGCGCTGGTCCGCCTGCCGCTTGGTAACACCTCCTCCGCCTTTCCCCCACCCTGCAGGTGTGCGTCCACTGTGGCGCCACCACCACCTGCTTCTGGCGGCGTGCCGAGAAGGGCATCGATGGCTACATCTGCAACGCCTGCGGTGGGTGCTGCCCCATGCCGCCTGCCCGCTGGCGTGCTGCCCCGATTTGAACTCGGCCACACGTGCGGCACACCCCTTGGCGGCCTCTGACGGTGCCCAAAGTGACATGTTACTTCTCTCCCTGCAGGCTGCAAGCGGCGCCGGAACAAGCTGAAGACTGACGAGATTGGCCCAGTGCCCATGCCGCTCATGCCACCGCCCATGGCACTAGCAGCCATGGTGCCTGGGCCGGGGATGCTGCACCCACCTGGCATGCCCATGCCACCCATGGCCCTCATGCCGCGCCCCGGCATGGTGCTGCCCGCAGCCGCGGTCATGCAGATGCAGCAGCTGGCGCTGCGCATGCAGCAGGCGCAGGCGCAGCAGCAGCAGCAGGCGACCGTGGCGGCGGCGCGGCAGGTGCAGCAAGCACAGCAGCAGCCCCCAGAGCTGCGGCAGCAGGAGGCTAGTGGGGAGGAAGGTTGCAGTGAGTCAGCGGCAGGCCAGGGGACGGACGCGACAGCCGCCCTGCCGCCCGGCCCACAGCCACAGCCCTCAAGCAGGGCAGCGCAGCAGCAGCCCGCTGCCGAGGCAGAGGCAAAAGCAGAGGAGGATGCGGAGGACGAGCAGCAGAAGAAGCAGCAGTCAGTTGCAGAGGGAATGAAGGAGCAGGGCTCTCCGCACCCTGCGGAGCCGCGGCACCCCAAGCTGGAGCAGGCTCAGCAGCAGCAGCAGCCCAAAGCAGAGCAGGAGCCGCCGTGCGTGATGCTGCCGGCTGCACCGCCAGCTGCAGCTCAGCCGCGCATGCTGGCGCGGCCTGGGCTGCCGCTGCTGGTCAGCATGCCGGTGGGCGCACCACGCGCTGTGCCCCTGCTGATGTCGGTGCCGGTGCGGCCCTCCCAGCCCGCCCCTGCTGCTGGAGCAGCGCAGCAGCCGGCGGCGGCCGCAGCAGGAGCAGCAGCAGGAGCGGCAGCTTTGCCCGCACCCCAGCCAGAGGTGAAGCAGGAGGCAGAGGAGGGGGCTTCGTCTCGAGCGCCCTCCCCCACCCCTCCAGCCGTCCAGCTGCCTGGCCCCGGCCCAGCGGCAGCGCATGCACCCAACATGCCAGCTCTGCCCATGGCGCTGCACCCAGCTCAGTTGCAGCACATGCAGCAGATGCAGCACGCGGCAGCGGCGGCGGCGGCAGGCGGCAGGGGCCCGCCCATGCCGTTGGTACGCGGCCCAGCGGTCATGATGCCAGCAGGCGCCGGCCCCCGCCCGGCTGTCATGCTGCCGGCTGGTCCCGGCCCCCGCCCAGCTGGCTTTTTTGTCATGGCGCCGGCCCCGGCCGCCATGCAGGCGGCACTCAAGGAGCGGATCGCGCAGCAGTCGGCGGTGCAGCGCCAGCGAGCAGCGGCAGCCGCCGCGGCAGCGGCCGCACAGCAGCAGGCAGCACGGCAGGCGCAGCAGGCGGCTCGGCAGGAAGAAAAGGCTCAGCAGGCGGCGAGACAGGCTCAGCAGGTTCAGCAGGCATCAAGGCAGACACAGCAGGCGCAGCAGGCAGCAAGCCAGGCGCAGCAGGAGGCAGCGGCCAAGGCTGCGGCAGAGGCGGCTGCCGCACGTGCACAACAGTGGCTGCAGCAGCACATTGCGGATGCAGAGCGGATGCGCCAGCAGGTGCCGCCGCAGCAGGCACCCCAGCAGCCACAGCAGGCGCAGCAGGCGCAGCAGCCGCCACGGCCTGCCTCGCAGCTGCCCCCCGCCGTCCAGCTGCTCCAGCAGCTGCTGCCGTTCAGGCCTGTGGGTGCATCGGCCCCTGCAGCAGGCGCAGCGCTGCCGGCAGTGGGCATCAAACGCCCTCGCGAAGACAGCCCTCCGGCCCCTCAGCAGTATGGCAGCTTTGCGGCCCGCCGCCGGCGCTCTACCCCAGCTAGCGATGAAGTGCCCGCGCCAGCAGCTGCTGTCGCTGCTCCGCCGCGCGCACGGGGCCGCGGCCGCGGCGGCCGCGGCGGGCGGCCGCCGCTGGGCGGCCGGGGTGGCAGCCGCGCAGCGGCGGAGGATGATGCCGATGGCGACCTTGGCATTGCAGCCCCGCTGCTGGCCCTGGCTGCGGCGCTGGACCCGTCCTGCTCCCCGCCCGCCCACCCAGGTGGCGCAGAGACAGGCGGCAGCGGCGATGGCAGCAGCGAGTCTGAAGGGCTGCCGCCACGCAGCGCTAGCCCGGGCACTGCAGGCGGCGGCAGGCTGGCGACGGGCGGCCGAAAGGGTGCTGTCAGCTCTGAACTGGAAGTCTTGCTGGCAGCAGAGTCGCAGGTGTGGAGCATCGCTGCCGCGCTGCGGGGGGAGACGGTCGGCTAGCCCCATATTTAGCTAGGCCCCCCTGACTGCTCTGCCTACTTGATTTGTATCGCTTACCCACGTAGAGCCACCTAGCAGCATGTGTTCGTGTAGTATACTAATTTGGCCAACATGCGCAACTGTCCGCCAGCCTAGCACGTCAATTGGCTGTCAACCCACATTCACGCCCCTTTTTGCTCCCCTTCTCAATCGCCCATTGCCTCTTGTCCCCTTGCCTTTCCTCTAGCTCACTCTTTACCCAGCCACCCTTCGCTCATGTGTTTCCTGCCTCGGCAACATTCAGCAGTGCAATTGTAAGCAATTCCATTTCCCCAAAACACGAGATGAGCAGAATGGCTGGGCGATGCACGGTATCAGTGCTGCCCTGCTGGCGAATCCAAAGGTACCAGCCTGCTACCACCGCTGCCGGGTCACGTTCAGCCGCCTCCCACAGTGCATTTGCTGGGCCTGGGTTACACAGAAGGGCGCGCATGAAATGGGTGGAAAACGAAAGAATGGCAGCGGGAGGAGCGAATGGCAGAGGGCCGCCCTGAGGGCGCAGTGCCGCAAGCGTGGCTGGCAATCAGCGCATTTTTTGAGCGAGGCAAGCAGCCATGGAGACGGACAGGGAGGCACAACAGGAATGTATCTAGTGCATTGTGGATGGTTGGCATGGGTTGCACATCACATGACGCTGCGGCGGCTTTGCAGGGCAGCACCAGACGCGCAAATCGAGCACCTGCGCTGCCTGAAGATCGACCACACTAGTGGCAGGGCAGGGCTGCAGCGCCGCTGGATGCTGCACAGCAATGGGGCAGCAGCCTCAGTGCCGCCGCGAAAACTTGAGCTTCTTGGCCGCCTCCCGCTTGGCCGCCTTCTCCGCCGCGGCACGCAGCTTCTCCTCGCGCTTGGCCTGCAATGGGAAGAGCAAACGATGAAATTGAGTCAGCAGTGGACGTTTTGGTCACAGAAACAACAGCACGCAGCTTCTCCTCGCGCTTGGCCTGAGTGGGAGGCGGTTGAAGGCCGGTTCATCAGTCGATTGGCGGCACCGACTACATAACACAACTGGCCGCGGCGGCAGGCAGAGCTACGCACCGCCGAAGCACGGCCAGTTGGATGTGTATGGAGCACTACAGCCCCATGCGCCTGCTGCTGCTTGAGCTGCTGCAGCATGTCTTGTCACGAAAAAAATCAAATGCTGCCAATCAAAGCGCACCTGCTTCTCCTTGAGCTTCTCCTCGTCCAGCTCGCCATCGTCTGCAGGGACAGAAGGAGAGAGACCGCATTTGAGTCAGCATGGAGGTGGGCTTTCAAGTGAGTTGCAATGCAAAGCAAGGGCACAGGTCCAGGTCAGCATCGTCTGCGGGGCAGGCAGGAGCAGGCGAGCAGCAGGAATCAGAGCAGGAGTAGTCACACAACAGGAGTAATCATGCAAGGCTAGAACCGAGAGACTCCACAGCAGCGAGCAAACCACGACAATTCGTCTGCACAGCGCCAGCGCCAAGGACAGCACGCCCGCACCGCCCTGGCACGCACCAGAGCCGCCAAGGGAAGCCAGCGACGCCACACTTGACACAGTTGCCATGGAGGCCAGGGAAGCGGTGGAAGCAGCCGCGTGCATGCCAGCAGGGGAGGTGCCAGCTGCCGCCGCCGCCGCAGCAGCTGCTGCTTGTGCGGCCGCCGAGGTCTTGATGGTCAGCCGGCTGTCGGCCACGTGCCACTCCTCGTGGCAGAGCGCAGAGGTGAACTCTGCAGTTTGGGGGACAGGGGGCAGCACCAGAGCATGATATGATGGTTCACCGGCAAAGCTCGGCGCCGTCGGCAACATGTCAAGTGCAGTCAACACGCTGCTTCACCACCCTCCTGCCACCTGCCCACCCACCTGAGTTGTGGCTGATCATGACCACAGCGCCGCCAAAGTCGTTGATTCCGGACGCCAGCGCTCCCAGGGACTCGCGGTCCAGGTAGTTGGTGGGCTCATCGAGCACCAGCATGTGCGGATTGTTCCACATCGCGGCTGCGAAAAAGGAAGGGGAACAGAGTGCACAATGCAACAAAGTTACCAGCGGGCAAGCAGGTGGCGATGGTTAGGTAGGTGTGGGCTCGTGCAGCACCAGCATGCGGGGTTGTTCCACATCGCGGCTGCCAATTGCCAAGGGAATGGGGTGCATGCAGAGCAGTTGGAAATTGCAGGCTGGACGGAAGGACCAAATGAGGGCAAATCCAACACCTGCACATGAAGCCGCACCTGCCAGCACCAGCTTGACCTTCTGCCCGCCCGACAGGCCGCGGATCGCGTTGTGGGCCGAAATGTCCTGCAGTGGCAGTGGCAGAAAAAGTTGTCAGCTTCATATACTGATAACGCCCGCGGGTCGCGTTGCGCGCGGAAATGTCCTGGAGAGGGCAAGGGACATGTTTGGAGGGTGAGTACGTACGAGTGCGGCCTGCAGATCCTGTTGTGTGCCAAGGCGGCTTGAAGAACGCAGGGCAGGTGGGGCGTGGGAGATCAACCCAGCTGCACCTCCCCTTGGCTGCTGCTCATCCCTTGCAACCGCGCACAGTAAAAGACACGCTTGCAAGCCCAATAATAATTCACTCAATGATTCGCCTCACCTCCTCCAGCCCGAAATCGGCCAGGTGGCCCAGCACCGCCTCCTTGCTGAGCGGGCGGTAGTTGCGGAAGTTGGCCAGCTTGGCATCAAAGTCGGTGACCTGCGATGAAAGTGAGGCGTGAGAATAGCTGTTGAGATCCGGATGCAAAGTTGGCCCACAATTCACTGAACCAGTGCAACTTCTGCACAGGCTTTTGTCCAACCGAAGGCGACAACGGGCCCGGCCCTTCCCCACAACCAACCAGCCATCCTCGTCAACAGGCAGCAAATACTTGTAAAGCTGCCTTTGATACAATTGTTGTCACCATCTTGGCGTAGCCCACGTCAATGAGCTCAGCCCGCCCCTTCCACGCAACACAAGCACCTAACACCACACCGTTTGCTCTGTTTCTGCCAACTTGTGATTGCAAAATAAGCTTACCATCTTGGCAGCCCACGTCGATGAGCTCCGACCTTTCACGCAACACAGCACCTGAGCAAAATACATCAGCTCTATTCCGCGTATTTGCCTATCGAACTAAAAAATCTCACCATCTTGGCATAGCCCATGTCGATCAGCTCCGCCCGCCCCTTCCACGTGTTGTTGCGCACGTTGTTGGGCTGGCCCACCCACACAATCTCATATTCGTACTCCTTGCGCGCCATGCGCCTGGAAAGTCAGGGAAGGAAGGTAATAGCAACGTAAGATGGTATGCTAAAAAGAAAGCAACACCCAACCTCGTACTCGTGCTCCTTGCGCGCCATGCGCCTGCGCTGTAAAGTTAGCGGGGTTGTTAATGTGCCATGCACGCCAGCCCGCTGTAAATCAGCGCAGCAATTGCCTCTGTTTCACCGTTGAGTGGTGCACCACTCCGCTTGGCCGAGGCAACGGCTTCGGCTCGTGTGGCCCAACACGATAACGCAGCGGACCATGAACACAGTACAGCAAACCAGAAAGCTCACCGGGAGTTGAGGTAGTCGACGACCCGCTTGCCGGAGGCAACCGCCTCTGCTCGTTTGTCCCCACACAGGCAGGCAGCTTCGATTGCAAAATAACCCCACCAGCCTCACCGGGAGTTGAGGTAGTCGACGACCCGCTTGCCGGAGGCAACCGCCTCTGCTCGTTTGTCCCCACACAGGCAGGCAGCTTCGATTGCAAAATAACCCCACCAGCCTCACCGGGAGTTGAGGTAGTCGACGACCCGCTTGCCGGAGGCAACCGCCTCTGCTCGTTTGTCCCCACACAGGCAGGCAGCTTCGATTGCAAAATAACCCCACCAGCCTCACCGGGAGTTGAGGTAGTCGACGACCCGCTTGCCGGAGGCAATGGCCTCGGCGCGTACCGCCTGCTCCTCGTCCGTCAGCTTGACGGTCGCCTTCTCCGCCAGCTCCTTGTCGTCGCCGTCCTCGTACCTGGATGAGCAATGCAGGGATGGAGTCGGGAGGTGGGGGTTAGTGGCAAAGGGCCAGGCTGTGAGTTGCTTTCTCTGCGCAGCTCCGTGTCGTCGGCGGCTTCGTACCTGACACAAGTATAGGGCTTTGGAGCAAAAATCAGAGGGTAAGCAAGGGTTATGAGTAAGCGCTTCCCTGGAGCCCTCTAGCTGCCTTGCCACACAATGCATACTGCACACCCGCACACACTCACCGTCGCCAAATTCACCAACTGGGAGGACGTGCTGGCCGTGGTCTCAATGTTTCCACACCCACATTCTGTTATGTTTCCACCCACTCACCGCCACCAGATGTACTGGGAGGGGGTCAGCTCCAGGTGCTGCTCCACGTGGTGGAAGGCGTGCTGCATGTAGATGTGGAATGAACAAACATGCATTGAACTTTGGGATCCGGGAGAACAAGGTCAGCCTTGCCAAACATGGGCTGCGGACCAAATTACCAGAGCCGGCGGGGCCCCAGGCGCTGCCGTGCTGGTAATGCCAAAACAAGTGAACCAAGCAGTCACACCCAGGACTCAAACAACAACCAGAAGGAAGGAGGGCTTGCCTGCGCCACGTAGGCGAGCCGCAGGTTGGGGTGCTGTCAAGTTTTCAAGTAGAAAGAACGGGTCCAAACACCCAACACAATCAAAACCTTGCCTGCACCACGTAAGCCAGCCGCAGGTTGGGGTGCTGTCAAGTTTTCAAGTAGAAAGAACGGGTCCAAACACACACAACAATCAAAAGCTTGCCTGCGCCACGTAGGCGAGCCGCAGGTTGGGGTGCTTCCACACCAAGCCCTCGTCCGGCAGGGTCTCGCCTGCAGGAAGTGAGTAGAGCAGTAAATGGTTTGAAACAATGGATGCTCAAGGGAAGGGTTGGGGTGCTTGCACACCAGGCCCTCGTCGGGCAGCGTCTCGCCTGCGGGAAAGGTAACGAGGTCAAGGTTGTCACAATTTTGAATGCCGCTTGCTTGCATGAAAACAGGAAGCAGCACAGAGCCCTGCCAGGCAGCACACAGGCAACCGACACAACCGCCAGCTGTGCAGACTGCCTTTGATGCCTGCCTTCGATTTTTCCTGCACCTGTGAGCAGCTTGATGAGCGTTGACTTGCCGGCGCCGTTTGCGCCCAGCACCGCCACGCGGCTGCCCAGGCTGACGCGGCAGGTCACGTCGCTCAGCTGCTGCTTGGTGGCGCCCGGCCACGTGAAGGACACCTGCACAGAAGAAGGGCAGGCTGGGTGACTGGTAAGCAATGGACAGAAGATTAGGTCTCTCAGCTGCTGCTTGGCCGCGCCCGGCCAGGTGAAGGAGAGACCTGCGCAGGAGAAGAGGCGACTTTGCAAGGTGGGTTGAGGCAGCAGCTGGCGCAGGAGAGGCAGCTGGCATGTGGTGCCAGCAGGTGCCGCCCCCGGCCAGGAGCAGGAGGGCTGTGCGGGAGAGCATTCCGATTGCACAGCACACCGCGCAATCGCAGCCTTTAACTCCAAAATCCGCACTCACGTTTGTGACCTTGGCAATGGCCTGCGTCTTGCCCTTGATGCCGTCCAGGAAGCCGGGCTCGGGGAATTTGAAGCGCAGCGTGGCGGCTGACAGCTCGTAGTACGTCTTGGCCTCCGGCTTGACCTGCAATTGGTCGCAGGTGGAACACCCAACGGCTCAGCTCCGCACAGCTTGTGCATCAAATTGCAAGCGCGGCTCCCGAACTTCCCACAGCCGTTAAAAGCCTACCAGCTTGCCAGCGCACCCCAGGAAAAAGGCAGGCCAGCAGCTTGCCTTGACAAACTCGGACAGGTTGCCGCGGTAGTGCACCAGCTTGCGGCTCTCGTAGTGGATGATGTCGGTGCACACATTGTCCAGGAAACCGGAGTCGTGCGACACAATCATCTGCAGGACGAAATCAGCAGTGGATTACGTTCCAACCATCAGGGGGCAGGACTCATGCCTGCTTTGCAAAAGCCAGAGAAACATTGAAATCGGGATTAATGGATGAAGCACTCGCACCGGACACAGTTGCTGCGCCTGTTGATTCTGCCAGACACCACACTTCAAAGCAACACTTGAATACCCGCCGAGGAGATCTCGGGGCGGTTGACCAGGTAGGTTTCCAGCCAGGCTGCACTGCATCAACCCCGCTGAAATCGTGCAGTTACTGATTCGATCAACAGCTCACCGAGGAGATCTCGGGGCGGTTGACCAGGTAGTTTTCCAGCCAGGCCACGTTGGCCACGTCCAGGTGGTTGGTGGGCTCATCCAGCAGCAGAATGTCAGCGCGCATCAGCATGGCGCGCGCTGCCAATCAAGGAAAACAACAACAGCAAGGTCAGCTGGGGAGGGATGCACGGGTTGGGGTGGTGTGGACAGCCGCACACGCATGCAGCAGTATGGCAGGACAAACCACAAACAAAGCGCACCCAGGGCCAGCTTCATCTTCCAGCCGCCGCTGAGCGAGCCGACAGGCGTGGACTGCAGCTGCGGCGTGAAGCCCACCGACGCCAGCACCTCGACCACCTGCGAAAGAAGGATATTTGGTTAGGCAGAACGTCAATGCTAAGAACAGCATTGCGACAGGAGGTGTGCAGCTGCGGCGTGAAGCTCACCGAGGCCAGCACCTCAATAGTAACCTGCGATGTTGTTGCAGCAAAGAATGGTTGGGGTGCCTCCTGCACCACCCAACTAGCTGCCCACTGCAGTCCGGTTCAGTTTCCAAAATCCCACAGACAGAACCCACCTGCTCGCGCGAGGGCTTGGTCGCCTCCTGCACCACCTTGTCAGCCACCACAAAGTCCACCACTCCCGTGGAGCTCTCTGCATTCAAGAAGTATGGGGAGTTGGCGGGGCGAGGCTTTTAAAACTGGCTTGCAACCCAAAAGAGTGTTGGCCACCACAAAGTCCCGTGGAGCTCTCTCTGGCAACGGAGGGCAGGAGGCGTTGCAAGCCAGACGTCGACGCGCTGCTTGATACACACACGGATGCCGCATCAATGCCCAGCTGCTCCATCCCCAGCTAGACAACTGGTGCGCACCGGAGGCGTCAATGTCGTGCTCCACGTACACAGTGCGCAGCTGCTCCTTGGGGGGAAAGCCGTCCACCTTACCGTTCGCGATGGCGCGCATGAGGGTGGACTGCAGTAGTTTTGAGCCACCGAATATAAGTACACAGGTCAGTGCAGCTTGGCAAACAAAGAAGGCCGCCGTTGTGCCGGCAGGGTTGACTGCTGTGCATGGCGCACAGGATTGAGCAGGGCGCTGCGAGTGCTATGCACAGCAGGCACAACCGCATGATAATCAACAGACAAGGCTGATCCCTCTCACCTTGCCGGCACCATTGGCACCGCACAGGCCGTAGCGGCGGCCGCGCTTCAGGCGCAGCGTGGCGTTGTTGAGCAGGATGCGGCCGCCGTAGCCCAGAGAAAACTCGCAGTTGCAGAGCTCCTCCTCCTCGCCATCGTCGTCCTCCTCCTGTGCAAGGAATCAAATCTCGAATTCAGGCATGCAAGTGTGGCGGTCAGCAGGATAGAGACCGGCAGTGCGCCCGTGCAGCGCAGCAGGCAGCCTGCGACGCCGCCTGCAGCAATGCAACACTGTCACATCTACTGCACAGCAGAAGGAATGCAACCGCAGCAAAAACAGCAAAACTTACCACAGGCAGCTCGCCCATGTGGCGCAGTCGCCGCTCAACAGTGAACAGCCGAAGATGCCAGAGCAGCAAGGAAATGCTTCAGCAAGGAAATGCAACAGCAGCTCACCACGGGCGGCTCGCCCATGTGGCGCAGCGCCCAGCGGTGCAGCTCGTGCGCTGTGACCACAGCGGGGTTCTTGTCGCCGCCGAACAGGCCCACGAGGTAGGGCACCAGCTGGTTCTCCCAGGTCCTGCAAGGACAAGGGTGATGGGCAGGTAAATTCGAGAGAAAAGGGGCAGCAAGGCATTGCATATCGCGGTTCGCCAAGCGCTGCAAAGTTTTGCAGGTGAGGCTTACCACACCGTGCAAAGATGCCAGCCCTTCGTGTCCAAGCTGCACGCTGGCCAAGCAGTTCGGCAATCCAACCAGCCGGCCCCCCTCACCGGGTGGCGTGCAGCTTGGCGCGGATCAGGCTCTCGCCCACCGCCGCCGCGTGCGCCAGGATCGCGCCCGCCTCCTACAGTGGGTTTATATCAGAAGATGCAAGCTCAGCGCTCGAATGCCAGCAGGTGCTGATGGGGTTCAGTTGAGCCCACCGCCTTAAACAGGCTGTGACAGCAAGGTCCACTGACAGGCCGTTGCATAATTGCCCCAGCCCTGGCACCCAGCTGCCAGACGTGAACAGGCTACACCAATGTAGCTAAACAAGAACAGCAGAAGTAAGCGGCACCCACCGCGGTGAACAGGTTGGCGCTGGGCGCCGCAGCGCTGGCCTCCTGCCGCAGCGCGGCCGACACCTCAGCCAGGTCTGCCGCGTGCCCCACTTCAGCCTCCTGCTGCTCGGCCGCTTCTTTCACGCGCTCGAGTGCGCCGCGGGCCCGCGCGCCCACCTGCGAAATACAAGGAAACACAGTAAGTTACGGCCCAGGATGCAAAAGAAAGCCGCCTCTTTGGCGCGCTCCAGCGCGCCGCGGGCGCGGGCGCCCACCTGTACAGATTGAGGAACAAGAGAGAACAGCGCGTGTTTAATTCAAGGCATTGCAACAGCCTCCTGCTGCTCGGCTGGCCGCCTCGTTCACGCGCTCGAGCGCGCCGCGGGTGCGCGCGCCCACCTGCGAAATACAAGGAAGCATTTCAAGTTATGGCCCAGGATGCAAAAGAAAGCCGCCTCTTTGGCGCGCTCCAGCACGCCGCGGGTGCGGGCGCGTAGAGCTCCGAATCAGCTGCTTCGTTTGCAGCACGCTTCACAGAGCGCCTCAAAACAGCCTGCAGCAAACCGCAACTGCTGCTCGATGCATACAAACAAGTAAGCAAACGCACCTCGCGCAGCTCGGGATTGGCGGCCTCGTTGGCCACACGCTCCAGCAGCACAGGCAGGCATGCAAGCTTGGAAACAGCCATTTTGTAAAAGGAACCATTAAAAAAACGCACCTCGCGCAGCTCGGGATCGGCGGCCTCGTTTGCCACGTGCGCAAGCAACAACTTGTGAAACGCAACAATGTCATGCAAAACACACCTCGCGCAGCTCCGGGTCGGCGGCCTCGTTTGCCACGCGCTCCAGCAGCGGCGCCAGCTGGGGCAGGAAGGGGGCCGCTTCGGCGGGGTCTTGCACCTGCAGCAACGGCCGGCAGAAGAGCGGGACGTGACATGCTAGATCACACAAACACAGGCGTCAGCTGGGGCAGGAAGGGGTCTTGCACCTGCAAATACGAAGGGGCATAGGGGTCGGTCCAAGCAGCGAAGAGGAAAAGCTGCAAACTAAGTCGGGTAACTGGCTTAGGCAACAGAACGCTAAGCAGCAGACCACAGCCAAACAAACCACTGTAGTGCTCACCAGCTTGCACATGTTCTCAATGATGACGCTGGACCGGCGGTTGACCACGGTGGAGCGCTCGCGCAGCGCGCGCACCATGAGCGGTACCATGACCGCCAGCGTACCGTCCTCCATGGACTGTATTGGGCAGGCGGAGCGGTACCGGTTGGGGCTGGTGCAGGAGGGCGCTGTGTTGTGATGGGCAGCGCACTATGTGGCAGCTCAAGCCAACTCCTGCAGGGCGCACCAGGCCTTCCTTTTACCGCAGTCTCAAACATTTCATGACTTTCACACCTGGACGAACGTCGTCGCGGACAGCTTGGCGATAACGTCGGGCACCTCTGCCGGCCGCGCGATGCAGGACACCTGCGTTTCAAGACGGCAGGAACGAGGGCTCGGCGCGTTATGGCTACTGAAGCGAGGGCGGCTTTGGCAGGGGGCAGAAGGGGGACCTTTTAGTGCACTTGCAACTCCACAGTGCAAGCGGTTCCCATACAACGGGACCAAGGCGGCGCACCAGAGCAGGGATGTGGGGCTCCAAATCGCGGTTGCCAGCAGTGGCGCATGCCGCCAGCATGGCCTCGGTTGCCGCAGCGGCCACCTGCACGGAAACAATAAGCAATGCGCATCGGCCAGCAGTGAGATTGGTAGCAAGAAGTGTGTGGGACAAGTCGGCTCACAGGGGCAGGCAGTGAGAGAGCGCCCCTCGGCACATAGTCTTTGCATGCCATCAGCAGACAGAATCGGCGCCCCTGGGCCAGCCGAAAATGGACTCTCACCTCCTGTCGGATGTCGACCATGCACTCGGAGACACGGGGCACCACCGCCACCATGCAGTGCGCAAACTCCTGCACAGCACAGCAGGCACAGCGAGGGGGAGTGAGTGGTGTGCAGCAGTTGCTTGGGTAGCAGTGCGCAGGCCTTGCACAACACACCCAGGGTATAGTGCAGAGCAGCATGCAGATCAATTGTAGATTGCAGCGACTGCAAAACTGCAGAGCCTGCTTGGAGAATGCCACTGCCCACGCCAGTCGCCGCCGGAGCCATCTTTGCCCAAGCTCCCAGCAGCGGCTTGCAGCCAGTGCCAATGCTAATGGAGCGCATGCAGAAATACAACCAACAGTGCCACTCACCCCCGGCGCCCTCTTGGCCAGCTGGCCCAGCAGAGCGAGCGCGCCCGCACGCGCCTGCCACTTCAGGCCCTGCGCAGAGAGAGTGGGAGTGAGCAGAGGCATAGAAAGCAACTTAGTACCACAACCTGCTTGTTCCTTGCCGGCAGCAGCAGCACTGGTACGGAGAACCAATATGGGGGCCACAACTAGGCTGAACAGCAGCTGCACACCTGGTCCGCCCCCGCCAGCCGCAGCAGGCAGCCTGCGCAACTGAAATCCAGCCTACAGCCGAATACGAAAAGCCTGTAGCCATAGCAGCAGCGGCCCACCTGCTCAGTGCCCGCCAGCAGCAGCCCAACCGCCGCCTTGGTGGCATGGGGGTTGAGGGCTGCCACCAGTGCAGCGCCCGCCGCCGCCGCCGCGTCACGCACCGCCTTGACCTGAACAGGCAGGAGTGGGCACATGTATGCACAGTTGGTCAGACTTGCAGTTCAATGCGGCAGGGCATTGCGTGCACTGTGCCCGCCGCGTGCTGCTGTGCCCGCCGTCCACAGCGCGCTTGGTAGCACCAGGACTCAGCAATCCTGTGCAGCACCAGCAGGCATCCATCAACAGACAAAATGCCTCTCCACAACGAGTCAAACGCAGCGCACCTTGTCGGCGTGGCACACCAGCACAGCGAGCAGCAGGGGCAGCAGTCAGACAACAGCAACACCATCACCCAGCAGCGCACCTTGTCGGCATGGCACGCCAGCACAGCGGGCAGCAGGGGCAGCAGGAAAGGCTCGGCGGGGCGGCCGCCCTCCCGAGCAAGCGCTGCGTAGGCCACCAGCCCCGCCTCTCGCTCCACCGGCAGGGCGTCCTCGCCCACCGCACGCTGCAGCGCTTGCATCAGGCCTGCGGGTGGAGCGGGAGCTTGTGCTGTGGTTAGTTCGAAACTCGCTTGAATGCGCGAACGAGCGATACAGTACTCGCCAGCATGTCCCGACAAACCAGCGCCAACACGCAGGGCGGCGCCCAGGCCGCCCTTCCACTCATGCCAACGCCCAGCACCAACATGCTGAACACATCATAAACTCACCGTGTGCATGCAGGGCGGGGACGCCCTCCCGCAGCGCCAAGCCGCCCAGTGCCGCCGCGTCCCTGCTGCCGGCAGCCAGAAGCTCCTTGATGCGCGCGGCGGCAGCACCCACGTCGCCGTTTGCGGCCTCCAGCAGCTCGGCAAACAGCTCGGAGGGGCCCTTGGTGGGTGCTGCCGCGGCGGCGGCCTTCTTGGCTGCCACCTCGTCCTCGAGAGACAAGCGGCCGACGGCGGCGGTGGGTGCCGCCGCCGGGCGGCGCACGAGCAGCTTGATGCCGCCGGCAGACACGGGCTTCGGTGCCGTCATGTTGACGCGGTGCTGCGTTCCGGGAAGCGGAGGGAGGCGGCAGGACGCTGGGAAGTGCGAAAAGTGGGGCAGTGGCGGCGGGGTGGGCGGCGGCCCCACACGCATATGCAAACCAACCTGTGTGGGTCGGTCAAGCAATTGCGATGCACAGCACCGCGGGCCGCTCCTCCCGGCTGCGCTGCCTCAGCGCCCGCTGCAGCTGCACTGCTGCTGCCCGTGAGAGGCAGACAAGCAAGCGGCGCAGAGTCCGCTGCTGACGAAAAGGACGCGGCCGGGCTCCTGCCAGCCACTCATGCCCGCTCGATGCTGCCGCTTGCTGCTGCCGCCGACCGGCAGGCACATCCGGCAACGCTGCAGAGCTTTGTATTGTTACAGGGGCCTTGTAAGGATGACAGATACGATTTGCAAAGAAAGTGCCCAATGGTGCGCCAGGGAGCCAGTTTGTTACGCCACTCTCACCGGCCTGTCCCGCCCGCCAGCACCCCAACCGAGTGCAGCAGCATGCGGCCCGCCAGCAGTGCACCGCCCACCGCTACCGCCGCCACCACCGCCAGCGCGCCGCCTGCCAGCAGCAGCTGGCGAGTGCGGGCTCCCGGCCGCCTCCGCAGGGCGGCCACGTCTTGGAAGAAAGCCAGGGCACCTGCTGTGAACGCTGCCTTGCCGCTGGGAGCGGGCACCACGTCTCCATGTGCCACAACAACCTGTTGCACGGGCAACTAACAGGTTTGTTTTGCAGCCATGGACTAAAGCTGAGCATGCAGGGGTATGCTGCATGTACACCAGCAGGTGAACCATGGGCAGTGCACAAACAAGAGTGATTGACCGTGAAGGGCAGTGCAGCAAAGGTAAGTGCAGCAAAGAAGACGGGCACTTGCCTGGTCAAAGTCGCAGGCCATCACGCTCTGCAGCGTCGCCAGCATGGCGCCTGCAGCCAGGAACAACGTTTTATTCATCATTGTACTGGATTGGCGATCCGCTGTTTTGATAGTGACCCCGGCATCGCCGCCATGGCATACTCAGTATGACAACCAGGCAGCCCCCGCAGCGCTAGCAGCGCCATGCAGCAGCCTGCCCCTACTCACCCCCACCCCCACCCACCTGCATCCCCCAGCAGCAGCCCCACGGGTTTGGTGGGGCAGGCTTCTCGAAACCCTCCAGCCAGCGGCAGATAGGTCGCACAGAAGAGGCGGCCCAGGGGCCCGCCCGGCAGCGGCGTCTCTGCATTGGAATGAAACAAACAGTGGAAAGTTGGTTGCAGTGGAAACAACCCATGCCAGCGGCAAATCAGTCGCACACTTCAGGTGACCTCCCAGTCCCTGGCACACACCCTTGTCCTCATGCTCTCCTCTCCGCTTGCCATGTCACGTGCCAACTCACCTCCCCGCCCCCTCCGGCTAAAGTTGAAGGCCAGGTCCGTCACCACCAGCGAGCGGCTGGGGGCGTGGAGCAGCAGCAGCTCCTGCATCCAGGGGTTGCCTGCGGCAGGGGAGGCAGATTGTGCATATGTTGGTCGCCTGCCAGGAGCACGTGCGTGCAGGCAGCGGCAGGAGGAGCAGCAGCAGAACCTTCTGCATCCAGGGATTGTCTGCTGGAAAGCCAAGCAACAGGCGCCTTGCAAGGACGATGTGCAGCACATGGTTCGCTCAAAACATGCACCACTCACTCTGGATTGTGTCCCATGCCCGCACTTCTCCCGCCGCAAAGCCGTGCTGCACAAGCAGCGTCTCCAGGTCTTGCCCTGTAGTGGGGTGCGAGAACAGTGAAAAACACAACCTGAAACTGCCACGGAATGGAAACGGTGGGGTGCAGGCAGAAACACCTTGAACAGCCCCTGGATGGCTGCTGGTGCAAGCCTGTGGCTTGTACCTGCGCGAGGAAAATCGCGGTAGCATCCAGCAAATGCCAACGCGACCTTCCTCAGCAAATCCAAGCCACAGCGGTACGCCAGCAGCCGTCGCTTCCCTGCTGTTTACCGCTGCTGTTCACCGCTGCTGTTTACCACTGTGTTGACTTGCCGCGCACAGCAGCCTTCAACACGCCAGCATCTGGCCATAAACCCACCCTCAAGCTCACCGGTGTGTACTTGCACGTCCCACCGGTGGCCCGGAAAGCGCGCCGCTGCGTTGGGCGGCCCCGCCAGCACCGTCCCTGGGCAGGCATCGCGCATGGCCGCGCCCCACAGGCAGTGCATGGCGTTGGGTGCCAGCACAACGGCCACCTGTCCTAGGCGCTCCAGGGCAGCAAGAACAGGAGGCTCGGGAGGAAAGGCCGAGACCAGCAGCAGCGAGCGGCTGCCGCCGGCACGAATCACTGTCATTCGGATGGGAAAGGAGGACCAGCGTGACGCCAGCTGGCCTTCCATAGTCCACAGGCCCGGCCCTCGTGGCACCGGATCTGGGCTGGTCAGCCGGAAGCCGGACATGGGTGCTCGGTTCGGACTCTTCTCTCCGAGCGGCGGCAGTGGCGGCAGCGGCGGCGGCGGCGGTGGCACTGGTGCCGGTGCCGCAAGCCGCTGGGGCTAGATCGCGGTTTTCAGGAGGGGCGAGAGGCCCGGCTGGGGTCGGTTGCGCTGCCTGGTTGGCCTGTCAGTGCGCCAGGCGGCCGGCTGGGCGAAATTTAGGGTTGCCGCTGCGAGCCGCGAGCAAGGCTGCAGATCGCGTGGTTTGCATTTGCCAAGACACTGCCATGCGGGTGGGCCACTTGAATGCAGCATGAGCTGTCCCCGCCAGGCGCGTCGGCACATCCACACAGCACCCTTGTGTGCGCACTTCCCCCTTCTGCTTTTCCAGTTTCTGCGGAAACTCTTACATCGGCCTCGGGGGCGGCACTGCAACAGCCCGCCCCCGCAATCCACACAAGGCGGAGCTAAGGCGGGGCGGGGCGGGGAGCGCGCGCTGCGCCCGCCGCCGCCGCCCGCCCCCCGTGCGCTCCCTCAAAGACATTCAGGTGCGCTTGGGGCCTCGCGGCTGGCCCGGCCAACAGTGCCATGGCTAGCAGGCATCAGGGGGCCGCTCTGTCCAGGACACTGCGCGCCACGCTGCGCTGTGCGTGCTGCGCGCGCTGCGCTGTGCTCGCCAGCTCAGCGCTCAGTTCATGGCGCGCACCAGGTTGTTGATGTACTCCTGGCGGTTGCCGGCCTGCATGGGTTTGGCAGTTTGGGGGGAGATTTGGGTCAGACTGCGGCAACTGGGAGTGTAGCAGAGGGCAGCCGTGAGCGGGTGCAGCAGGCAGCGAGCAGCGCAAGCACACAGAACAAGCGGCCACACAACAGACAACCAGGAGACAATCCGCACCTGGCCGCCCTCGATGTAGTGCAGGCGCTTCTTGTCGATGCCGCCCTTGGGGGAGGACAGCTTGAAGGGCCACAGGAAGTTGTTGGCCTGCGGGGAAAGCAACCGGGTGCACTGAGTCAAGCCGTTGTTGCAACTGGCATGCATGAGCGCAGCCACAGGCAGTTGTTGGACTGCGGGGAGGAAGGAAGGAGTTGATTGTGAACAGCTAAGCTTGTTGCCCGCTGTGCCTGCCCGTGCTGTGTGCATGTGCGTGCTGCGTGCACGCGCAAACCAGCCAACATGTGCCTGCAACTACCCATGCACGCTGACCTGCTGCAGCTGGGCATGTGTGCCCTTGCAACAAACTGAATCAATCGTATCGGCAGCGGCCCACCTGCTTGAAGTTGGGGCCCACGGTGAAGATCTCGTGCACCAGGTCCTCCACGCAGATGATGTCCTTGTCGCCCAGCACCTGGCAAAAGAGTCGGGAGGGAAAACCATCCATCAATACAGTAAGAAGGGCAGGAGGGCCTCTGCGCAGATGATGTCCTTGTCGCCCAGCACCTGCAGATTAATTTGCAGAAGAAACAGTTCAGACAATGCGCGGAGCAGCGAGAGGGCATTTCATGCAGATGATGGCTTGTCGCCCAGCACCTGCAGGTGTGTATTTGTGAAAAGCAGGTGAGAAATACGAGGCAGAGCAGCGACAGGGCGCTCCACACAGATGATGAACGCCCCTCCCACCCCTGCAACACAGCCAAGCCCCAAGCAGCGCCCAAAGAGTAGCAATGTGGCCTCACCTGCTCGATCACCGAGTTGTCGGTGAGCGGGATGCGCTGCTTGTTGACCTTGCCAAAGCCGCGCTTGTAGATCAGCTCCTGTGGGAAGAAAAATGTAACGGGCAAGGGTCGGTTCAGGCCGGCTGAGGGAGTCCACCTGAGGCTGTGGCAGCCGCCTGACGAGCGCCCGTGGGGCACACAGCAAAACCCCAGTGCAAAGGGCGGCAGAGCTGCAGAAGGGCAGCCCGCAAACCGCCTTGACGGTCTTCAGGTTGGGGGGGTATCTATGCCGCTGTGAATCCTGCAGCATTGCAATCTAAATCCTCACCTTGACGGTCTTCGGGTTGGGGTAGCCGTACGCGGCACAGTAGCACACTAAAATACCCAGCAGTGAAGTGCCAATTTGATTATCCAATTCACCTTGACGGTCTTCAGGTTGGGGTAGCCGTACGCGGCACAGTAGCACACTAAAATACCCAGCAGTGAAGTGCCAATTTGATTATCCAATTCACCTTGACGGTCTTCAGGTTGGGGTAGCCGTACGCGGCACAGTAGCACACTAAAATACCCAGCAGTGAAGTGCCAACTTTGCTTATCTAATTCACCTTGACGGTCTTCAGGTTGGGGTAGCCGTACGCCACGTAGGGCTCCACCCGCTGCAGCATGTTCATGGTCGCCTTGTTCACCTGCGGAAATGAAAGCATTAATTGATTGCAAGTGGTCAGACAGTGGTACAGACGGCGGGGCGGCACCCGCTGCAGCATGTTCATCGTCGCCCTGTTCACCTGCAGGTTGATTTTTAGAGAACCAAGAGGATGCTTAGTGTGGGTGCAGGCAGAGGCGGCGCTGTTGCATGGCTGGCCGCAGGGGCACGGCAGCATCTCAGCAGCTGCACGCCATCAGCAAACCGCCCAACAGGCCCACAACTTGTCACATCGAAACCTCCTCCTCAATCAGCAACTTGGTCGCACCTTGAGGAAGACGCCCATGTTGATCTGGCGCAGGCGCAGCAGCTGCACGCCACAAAGCACGCAGCCCAGCCAACCACCCAGCACAACACGGCCAATTCACCTTGAGGAAGACGCCCATGTTGATCTGGCGCAGGCGCAGCAGCTGCAGGATCTTCTTGGTCTTGGGGTCGATGTCGTTCACACCGCGGATGCGGATCTGCAAGGGAATTGGAACCAGGTTTTAATTGGCTGCTTTGTAAAGTGAGCGCTCTGTTTGGTCTTGGGGTCTATGTCGTTCACACCGCGGAGGCGGATCTGCAAAACGGCAGTACAAGGGAAGTGGAAGGCAGTACGAATCAGGGATCGTGCAGCAAGTGTCTACAAAAGTAGGTCGGGCAGCCAGCTAGTGCAGCGTGCTGAGATGCACCAGGCCAGCGCTGGCTGGAAGCCCTTCACCGCACTGCCGCCAAGCTGCCTTAACCAGCCAGCTTTCAGCGGCGCATTTTGCCGCCAGGTCACCATGGGCCATTGCCCCTGCAACCGCCGCATGCCGTGCCACCCACACCGCCGGGCGATCCAAGGTACTGCTGCTGCTGCTGTGCTGCTGTTGCTGCTGGCTGCTGCCGCTGCTAGGCTGCCCACCCTGCCATGCTGCATCCAGGCCCCAGCCTGCCACAGCAGCCTGCCAACCCGCCAAACAACGGCGCCGCTCCACAGCTGCACTGCGGTGCAGCCGCCGACGTGGGGCCTGGGCCGCCCTCAGCTTTGCTGCCAGACTTGCAGGCTGAACAGGTGCACAGAGCTTGCGGGGATGCATTGCATCCGTAACCCCCGCGGTGAAGCAGCAGCAGCACGTCACAGTAACATCAAGTGATGCGCACCACGAACACCAGCTTGGCCTCGGGCTCAGCGAAGAAAATTTGCCCGCCAACACCTCCCAGACGAACACATCTGTTGCACTGAAAGCTAGGCAGTACGCACCACGAACACCAGCTTGGCCTCGGGCTCGACATAGAAGCCCCCCCAACACCTCCCAAATTGATGCATCTGTTCCACTGAAAGCTAGGCGGTGCGCACCACGAACACCGGCTTGGCCTCGGGCTCGACGCAGAACCCTGGGCAACCACCTGACTAATCGGAAACAGGCAAAAATAAACACACTCAACGCACCACGAACACCAGCTTGGCCTCGGGCTCGACATAGAAGCCGCTCTTCGCCTTGGCCTCGCGCTTCAGCCGGATGCGGTCCAGCTCCTGTTAATAAGGGAAAATGGAGCAAGCAAAGTGGACATGCTGCAGCCTGGCAGCTTGCTACTGGCTGGCTGGAGAAAGCCACATGGAGTTGCGCCCGCCCCGATCTGCCGGCTTGGGCTGCTGCCAAAGCAGCAGTGGCCCATGCTGCCTGCTGCCCCGCCTGCTGCTCTGCCGGCCGGCGAGCAGGCAGCGCTCTCTCATGCCAGGCAAGAGCTGTCGCACGGCGCTGCGCTGCCACTGCTGTGCGGCACACACCCGGCTGCCCGCCGCAGAGTGAGCAATCCACCGTGCGCTGCACTGGTGGCTGCGCTAGCAGAGCATGGTGCCAGCATGCTGCATGGGCTGGGCCGATTCCATGCCGGCGCCAGGTGGCTGGAATGCGCCTGCCTGCCACGCCTGGCCTGCCGCCTGCCAGCCGTGCCTGGCTGCCAATCAGCTGGCCATTCGCTTGCTGCCCATGCCACATAGATGCTCGCCAAGACGCCGCGAGCTGCCGGTGGCTGCTGCTGACGACGCCTCGCGGCACTGTGGCATGCCTGCCCGCTGGAATGCCGCCCTGCTGGCTGCCGTGACGCTGCAGCCCTCCACATGCCCGCACTTGCAAGCTGTGCACTTGCGCGTGCAGCCGCTGCGACGCAGCTGTCAACCATTGAGCAGCGCAACAATAGCAGCGCCCACAAATGAACACACCTGCGCGCGGTACTCCTTCACATAAGCCTCGGCCCGCTTGAAGATCTCCTTGCGCTGCGCCTTGCCCTTCTGCTTAGCCTCAGCTGCCGCAGCGGCCTGCAAAGCGACATGGCGACACCAGGAACGTCAGGAGCAGCGCCGGGAGGCCCAACGACGGGAGCTAGCAGGGGCTAGCAGCAGCTGGGAGAAAGCTGGGAGACAGCAGCGCTCCAGCTGCAGCAAAGGCCGGGCATGGCGGCGTGCGCAACGGCGGCGGTTCCCCGCCGCTATTCCGGGCTGGCGGGCGGGCCGTGTGCAGCTGCGTGCCGGTCCCACCTTCTTGGCGGCCCAGTCCTCGTCGCGCTTCCTCTTCTTGAGGACTGCGGCAAGCGAGTGGGGGAGCGAAAAGCGCGGTCAGGCGAGCGGCAGGGCGCGTGGGGCGGCCACTCGGCCGGCGGCGGCGGGGCAGGGCGGCGCGGCGGCTGCAGCCCGGCGGTGGGGAGCGGCCGCTGCACCGCTGCATCCCCTCGCCAGCCGGGGCGGTGGCCGGCAGGGAGCGAGCGGCCGGCGGGGATGCCAGGCTCGCATGGCGCTGCCAGGCCGTGCTGGGGCGGCCAGAGCGGCTGCAGGGGCTGCCCGGGCGGCGCTGGCGGGCTGGGCATAGCCGGGCAGCAGCCAGGGGCGCTGTGGCAGCCATGCGCACGCACTCGACTCGGGAACCGGGGCGGGCGCCATCTTGGTCGACGATGCTGAATGCGCCGCCCACCTGAAAGGACAGGGGCAGGCGCGGGGCCCCGCAAAGGCGCCGCCCCCGCCGAAGCAAGCATGCACAGCAGGGCCGCAGCAGAGGGCGCGAGCAGGGCTCCCTGCACGCCCAATCGGCGCAAGCAGTAACGACCAATCGCATCGACAGCGCGCCAGGGCCCTGCGAGCAGCCACCGCGCCGTCCCCCAGCGTGCCCGCGCCCGGCCGGCGGGCACAGCCCCTTGCGGCGCTTCAGCGGCATCTGCACACCAGCTTCAGTCCATCAAGGCGGCCAGGGCGCGATGCTGTGCAGCAGTGAGCGTGAAACACTGTCGATCACCTCCAGGGAGTGGCTTGCACTGCCCTGCGCCCCTCCATTCTCCTCATCGCCCCCTTCCATGCACCTGCAGTCAGCGGCACGGTGCCCGAGCAGCCGGTGGTGAGCAAGAAGTCGGGCCACCTCTATGAGAAGCGGCTGATCCTCAAAGTGATCAAGGTGCGAGCCGTGGCAGGTGAACAGCGCGCAGGACGGGGCCAGGCGCCCCCTGCCGCCGCCGCGCCGCCATCACCGGCAGCGGCGGCGGCGGCAGGGGCGGCCGTTTGCTGCCGGCTGTACAGCTGTGCGCTAGCCTGCCTATGTGCACAGCACGTGCAGAGCATACCCAGCTGCGTAGCCGCACGCTTTCGCACATGCGCCTGCTCTGCAGCGAAGCGTCCGGCCGCGGTGCTGCACGCAGGTGTTTGCATAACTTCCGGTCACACATGCTTTGCCTGTTTGTGGTTGCAGGAGACTGGGCGGGACCCCGTTACCAGTGAGGCACTGGAGGAGGATGATTTGCTGGAGCTGACCACCGCACAGGTGCGGTTGTTTTCGCCGTCAGTTCAGTGAAAGGGAGAGGAGATGGGAGCGCGCATGTTGGGTCGCCGGTGCTGCCCAAATTGCTGCCGCCGCTGCCTGACTGCGCTGCCGGGTGTGTCGCCTGATATTCTGTGAAGCCATGACTGCACATTGCTGCTGCCGCCCCGCGTGTTGCCGCCGCTAGACGTTCAAGTGTCGGAAGTGTCTGCTGCGCCATGCAGGGTGTCGAGCCGCGGCCCACCCCGACCCTGTTATTCCCTGCTAGCTGGGCTGCATTGCTGACTGCTATCCATTTGGCTGCCTGCTGTGCTGCAGGGCGTGAAGCCGCGGCCCACCCCTGCCACCCGCATCTAGTTCTAATCAGCGAATGCAACATGCTGCAGGGAATTAATTGGCCTCAAATCCGCCCTTGTGCCGTGCAGGGTGTCAAGCCGCGGCCCACCCCGGCCACCTCCATCCCCGGCCTGCTCTCGCTCTTCCAGAATGCGAGCTCCTCTTGTCTTTCATTTTTTAGTGTTGGATTAGTTGGGCACAGTGTGGCCTGCTCTCGCTGTTCCAGAATGTGAGGCAGCATTTTAGCGTTGATGGCTTGCCTGGCGTGGTCTCTTTGTGTTCCCTTGGGACCGCTTGCCCAGCCAGCCTGCCTCTCAACTTGGGCACCGCTGCCTGCTGCTTGCCATGCCATCACGCGCACCGCAGCAGCATGCAACCATGTTGGCGTGCAACATTGCATTGCAAGGCTTACCTGTGATACAGGCCCAGCTGTCATCACTCCAACCCTGCCGATTTTTCTTGGCTGGTATTGATATACAGGAGTGGGATGCCACGATGCTGGAAGTGCACCAGCTGCGGCAGAGCCTGAACACCGTGCGGCAAGAGCTGTCCCACGCGCTCTACCAGGTGCGTTTCAGTTGCCTGCTCTCGAGAACCTTTTTATTTGCACCCGGCAACCGATGCGGTGCGCTGGGATTGTGCGCCCTCTGAGCACGTGTGCTGTGGTCGTGGCAGCGCATGCTGCATGCTCTGCCGCTCCACCCCCTTTGCAACACCGCTCTGCCTGCACGGACATGCCTCACCTGCCCCCACCTTTTGCCCTCCCCTAACCGCAGCACGATGCCGCGTCATCGCCCGCCTCATGCGTGCTTGCAATCCGCCATGTTGAATAACCTCTACTCTGTGCTTTGTCCTAACCGCAGCACGATGCCGCCTGCCGCGTCATCGCCCGCCTCATGCGCGAGCGGGATGGTTACCGGCAGCAGCTGGAGGCGGCGCAGCGGGCGGCGCCGGCAGAGGGCGCGGGCGGCAAGCGTGGCGGGGAGGCCATGGAGGTTGACGAGGGCCCTGCCAAGAAGGTAAGCAATGAAAGGGGTTGACGGATGGCTGGCAGCCAGGTGGTGCAGCCCATGTTGCTGTTAACCGCAACAAATGTGTGGCTCTTGGTTGGCCACTGCTCTGTTCTGGTTCTGCAGGCCAAGGCAGGCACTACTCCTCCAGACAGCGCCGAGCAGCAAACTGCTGCTCAGAGTGCACTGCTGACCATTGTTCGCGTTTGACATTTCCTGCCTCCGCAGCCCAAGGCGGCCATCACTCCCGACATTGCCGAGCGGCTGACCGCCTGCAGCAACGAGCTGTCTAAGGGGCGCAAGAAGCGGGCCATCAGCCCCACCGGTGAGCTATCCTGGGCTGCTGCTACCGTTGCTGTTGTTCTGCGGGTTGCGATTGAGAGCTGTCCAAGGGGCGCAAGAAGCGGGCCATCAGCCCTACCGGTGAGCTGTCTGGCTTGCCGAGCAGCAGCAGGCACATGCAGCAGTGCTGGAAGAGCAGCGGCAGGCGCATTTTGCAACGCTGGCCGAGCAGCAGGCAGGTCATCCTTTGCTGTGCTTCTTTCAGGGTCGCGGCCAGGCCCTGAAAACCCGTTCCTCCTTTACCTTTGCTGCCCGCAGTTGCGCAGCCCGACGACATTGCGGCATTCGCGCTGCAGAGCTCGCACCCACTGCACAAGACGAGCAAGGTATGCATGGCTCCCTATTATGCTAGTTTGACCCTAAGCAGTCCCATTGCAGCACTTGCAGCTTGATTGCTCCGGCTTGCAAGTTGGTTCTGGTGGGCTGCAGCTGGGGTTCTGCGGCTTGCCAGCAGAGGACATCCGATCGGTGCCCGCTCCAGCAGGGGGCAGCTGCACTCCAGGCATGCTGCCAAGACACCGACTTAGCTGCCCCATTGCCTGTTTTGCATTGCAGGGCGGCATCCCGGCCATCGACTTCTCCTTGAAAGGTCGAAGCCGGTATTACCGGTATTAACGTGATGTTACCTGCCATCTTGATGTCTTTTGGTTGCAGGGCGGCATCCTGGCCATCGATGTCTCCCCCGCTTCGGACGCGGTGGTGGCGACCGCGGGCGCTGATGCGACCGTGCAGGTGTGTTTGCCTGCTTCTGTGGTGCTTGTCACAGCTGCTCTGTTCCCAATCTCATTATTTTTCGCTGCAGGCAGGCCGCTTGCTCTGTCAGCTGCCTGCCCAGCAATGGTCATGAAACCCAAAACTTGGGTGATGGATTGTGCTGTTTAGAGTTGGCAACTGCGCAGGTGCGCCGCTGCCCCATGCGGCTGTGCAATTGCAGCTGCCACCCAAGCCCTGCTACCTGCAAAACCAATCGACTGCCCTGTCTTGTCTCCTCTTCTCATTTGCAGCTGTACGACCTGCCCGGCGAGCGCGTGGCGGCCCTCTTTCCTGCTCCCTCTACCTGGGTGCCTAATCAACAGTCCTTTTTCAACCCGTGCTTGCAATTCCTTGTTTGCAGCTGTACGACCTGTCCGGCGAGCGTGTGGTGGCTTCGCTGGAGGGCCACTCCAAGAAGGTGCACGGTGAGTCTAGAGAGCCACATGAACATTTGCTCACTTGCTTGCACCGCCCAGCAGCGATGGCACGTTTGCGGGCCCACCCAGCCTGGCAAGCGATGCTCTGTGATTACTCTGCCTGTGCCTTACCCGCATGTTTGCCCACCACCCAAACCCTGTGCAGACGTCAAGTTTGTGGGCGCGCAGGACCTGCTTGCAAGTGCTGCTCCTTGCATACTTACTCCCAAATACTGTTACGCCACCCACTCAACCCTGTGCAGACGTCAAGTTTGTGGGCGCGCAGGACCTGCTGGCAAGCGCGTCGGCCGACCGCACCACCAAGCTGTGGCGGGCGGGCGGCGAGGGCGGCTATTCGTGCGCCCACACCTTCACGTGAGCCGCTCCTGAGCTGGCTGCGCTTTGGGTGGAGAGTGGTTTGGATAATACAGGGGAGCAGAGTGGGCTGGGCGGGCGGCGAGGGCGGCTATTCGTGCGCCCACACCTTCACGTGAGCGAGCTTTCGAGTGCTTCTGGTTTGGGCCGAGTGAGGGCCGAGTGAGGGGAGGGGCTGACAAGTATTCGATTTGGGCAGACAGCGGGGAGACAGCAGGGCACAGCAGGGCGCAGCGCAGCGCAGCGCAGTGCAGCGCAGCATGCGCAACAAGCGCTGGTGCCCTGCCCTCCTCAATCCTCCCTGCTGTCGACCTTCTCTGCGTGCCTTGGTTTGCAATAACGGAGCAGGCAAGCGAGGCGGTCAGCATGTGCATTTCCTTAATTTTCCTATCTACCTGTCTAATCCCAGCTTCCGTTTTTTCCGTCGGTTTGCTCTCCCTGCAGGGAGCAGGCGGGCGAGGTGGTGAGCGTGTGCGTGCACCCCACCAACTCCTTGCTACCCTTCGCCACTTTTCAAACCCCTCTATTTGTTGTGCCTCATCTCTTTCTGCCCTGCAGGGAGCAGGCGGGCGAGGTGGTGAGCGTGTGCGTGCACCCCACCAACTCCTTGCTACCCTTCGCCACTTTTCAAACCCCTCTATTTGTTGTGCCTCATCTCTTTCTGCCCTGCAGGGAGCAGGCGGGCGAGGTGGTGAGCGTGTGCGTGCACCCCACCAACTCGTACCTGATCACCGCGGCTGGCGACGGTTCGTGGGCCTTCTACGATGTGGCGGCTGCTGCCTGCGTCACCCAGGTGTGTAGAAGCTTTATTTGCTGGTTTTTGAGCTGAATTGCTGCAGCGGCTGGCGACGGCCCCTGGCCTTCTACGACGTGGCGGCCGCCGCCTGCGTCACCCAGGTGCGATTTAGAATGCTTGTTTCTGATGCTGGTTGTTGATTGGAGTTAGCTGGGCAGCGACGGCTCGTGGGCCTTCTACGACGTGGCGGCGGCCGCCTGCGTCACCCAGGTGTGTTGTGTGGAAGCTTGTGGTGGCTGTCGGCTGCGGTTGTGGGCTGCAATTCTTTTGAATGAGCAGGAGCGGCTCGCGTTCGAGGGCCTGACTGCACTGAGCAAATTCAACCCCTGTGCAAGCAATGCAGCTTGCCGAGGATGCCGGTGCCCCCCCACACCCGTGCCACGTTGCACTTACCTCTGCGCTGACTGCTGCAAATGGCCCACCCTTGCACTGCCAGGTGTCTGAGGAGGGCGGTGCCCCCTACACCTGCGCCGCGCTGCACCCTGATGGTCTGATTCTGTGCACCGGCACTGACGCGGCGGCGGTCCGCATCTGGGAGACGCGCACACAGAAGGCACGGGTAGCAAACAGCATCAATGCACTGCAAAGTGTGGCAGGCGCTTGGGTAGTGTGTTTGCATCAGGGAGACGGGGCACACAGAAGGTGGGGACGGCATGTGCTTGTTAGCTTGCAGTGTTGATTTAGATTTAGAAGTGCCAACCCTGCCATGGACTCCCATCCCCACCCTAACCCTTGCTTTGTTTGTTGCCGCAGAACGTGGCCAAGTTCGACGGGCACGAGGGCCGCATCAACGGCATCTCCTTCTCCGAGAACGGGTGAGGGCATACTTTTTATGCTTGTTGTTTATCGTGGTTACTCTATTGTGGAGTAAAAAGTAGTACTGTAGCATCCGCATCTCCTTTCCTTCTCCGAGAACGGGTGAGGCACACTTGTGTTTGTGGCGGGGGCAGGAGGGCTGTGGGTGCATTGAATTTTGCGCCCCCGAAAACGGGCAAGTGATTTGGCAACAGGCGCGCCTCGGCTGCATGAGGTGTGATTTGTGGCTCACACCACTTGCCCACCCCACCACACCAAACCTTTACATATGCCCTTTATGTGTCTTCCAATTCACAGCCACTACATGGCCACGTGCGCGGCCGACAGCGTCCAGCTGCGGCACTTTGTTTATCTCGATGACCCAGTCAAATTTATTGTTTCCTGTCCAATTCGCAGCTACTACATGGCCACGTGTGCGACCGACGGCGTCAAGTTGTGGGACCTGCGCAAGCTCAAAAACTTCAAGTCCCTCGCGCCCTACGAGGCAAGTGGAAAGTTTGGGTTGGCTGTGTGTTTTTGGACGTGTGCTTTTCTGCTGGCCTGCCGACCTGCTTGCGTGCCTTGATTGTCGCCTTGCCAACGTGGCTTGGCCGATGCATCGCCGCCATTCCCACTTGCTACTGGCGCCTGGTTGGTTCCTCTCCTGCCTGCCTGCACCGCCGCCAGCCTCCTCCTGCTAACTTGCGCCCGGCTTGCGTCTTCTCCTGCCAAACTGCCTGCAGGGCACCGCCACCGCGGCGGTGGCCTTCGACCACTCAGGCCTGTACCTGGGCGTGGGCGGCGCAGGTGCGGTTTGCTTTTTCGTTCCAAGCTCGGTTAGCTTGCTTGCAGTGCCCTGCTCACCTGATTCCCTCAGATGGGGCTTCGTTTGGCCAAGGCTGAAAATGGCGTGCTGGTCTGCCGCGCATGCACCTCGGCTTCCGGGTTTGCCCTCAACTCACTCGATTCGCACCCCGGCATTTTTATTTCTTGCGCAGACGCACGTGTCTATGGCGTCAAGCAGGACTGGTCGGTGGTCAAGGAGTTCACTGATGTGCCCAAGAAGGTGTGTGGCAGTTATTCAGCAAGCCCGTATTGAGAGCAAATCAGACTGTTTGGCTGGGCGGTTGTCATGGGGTTTCACCGACGTGCCCAAAAAGCGGTGTGCCAACTATTGTTTAAGGGCTTGCATGTGGGCTCATTTCCAGCTTACTCCTTATCCCTTTTGGCTTGCAGGGCGTGCACGCGCTGCGCTTTGGCACCGACGCCCGCAGCCTGCTGGTGGGAGCGGCGGACCACAACCTCCGCGTGTTTGCCGCGCCGCAGTAAAGCAGTGGGCACACGTTGCAGCAATGCAGTAGGCTCGCGCTTGCTGCACAGCAGCCTCTTCGGCAGCGCTGCCACTGAGAAACGCTGCAAGGCTACTTGTCAGCTGCCTGCTTTGTCCGGCAACGGGCTTGTGCCTGAGGCTGCCTCTGCCACCCATCTTCGTTTCTTGCTCCTCCTTTGCTTGCCCGTCTTCCTTTGTCCACCTGCTGACTTTCTGGCCTCGTCCCCCGTTCACTAACCCCATGCACACTGTTCTCTCCCGCTGGATCCTGTGCTGTGTGTAACTCTCGGCGCTCAAAAGACCGGACCTTGGCTTCTGACCAAATGACAGGAGGTGCCACGGCTTGCACACCCGTGTTATCTGCTGCTGCTCACGGTAGGGGCGGTGTCCGGCACAGAATGCCCCGCCCATGTTACATGCGGCGGGGGCCCCAGCTCGCTGGGTCAGCGTACAA
>VFQQ010001462.1_pt1 | contig 32564 bp, 56 predicted proteins | sample 3512341 | NCBI WGS metagenome assembly VFQQ01 (sample SAMN10412373, study PRJNA504923) | tailings metagenome | isolation source: Relicate 2 Philex TSF1 revegetated site | place: Philippines: Tuba, Benguet | collected 2017-08-29 | reverse complement strand
GGATGGTGGTGTTGCATTTGCTGCAACTGAGCGCGCACCTGCCGGGCTTGATGTAGTCCTGCATGCGGTTCAGCTCAGCCCAGTTGAACATCAGGAAGGAGATGGCAATCAGGGTCTCCTGCAGAGGGGGCGGTGGCAGCAGCGGTGGGGAGGAGGAGCGGTCAGGCTTGACTGCATGAGCGGCAAATGTCGGCCAACAAGGAAGGCAACAGGGGCGGACGGCAGGCTTGCAGAGAAATGCAGCAGCAGCAGCTGCTGCTGCTGCAATCCAGCCGGCAGCCTACATGCGGACCCAAGCAGTGCATGGCAGCGGCACCGCACCTTGGGCGCCCAGAAGGTGTTGTTGCCGGCGTCGAACCAGTACACGTCAGCAGCCTTGCCGCCCAGGCCGGTGGAGTGCAGCAGCTCCTACGGCACAAACAAACAAAATGCGGGGCTTTGGTCACACGGCAGCGGCGTTGTTGCAAGTGGCGAGTGTAACAGTTGCATCTGCTGCTGCAGCTACTAGCATGGCACGAGCAGGCAGCTGCAAACGTGTCAACACACGATGCACGCGCAGTCTCCGATGCACTATGGGCATAGATGCAGGCACAGCACAGCTTTGCCATGCAACGCCTGGCACCTGCTCAGGCTGCCCACTTGCAGCTCAGCAGCAGCAGGTGGCCCACAATCAGCAGCCGTACTGTCACAGCAGCAGGACCGTGGTAGCAAACAGTACCACCAGTATAACCTAATACCACATTTCTCCCGCACCTGCACCAGGATGCCGGCCACGCCGAGCATGGCCCAGCGGCCGTTCTGCAGCTCCGCCTGCTGGTACCACTTGAGGGCCTCGGGGTTCTTGCCCAGGTTCAGGGGGTCGAAGCCATAGTCTGCAGAGTGTTAGGGTTAGAAGCAGGCAGCATGAGATGCCAGGCATCGGCAGGAGAGCGGGGGGCAGGCGCGGCGGCGACGGCGGCAGATCTCCGCACGGCCAACCCAAGCGCTGGGCGATCCGGCGGGGTGGGCTGCGGCGCGGCAGCGATCGGGGTCTGGAGCTGCAGCTGTCGCCACTGCATGCATCACTCCGCACTAGCTAGCTTGCTGGCCAGCTGATCACAGCCCTCTGGCGCTGCACCAAAGTGGGCTGCTGGCGGCGGCGGCGGCGCGGCGGCAACTCACTGCCAGCCAGGTCCTTGCGGCCAGCCAGGTGGGCGGGCACCTCGGCGGAGAGGTCCCAGCCGGCGGCGCGCACAGCCACGGAGCGGCGGGCGGGCTGCAGCAGGCAGGGGGGGATGGCGGGTCGTCTGAGCAATGGCGGGCCTGCAGCTGCACCCCAAGCCCTGCCGCCCCAGCGATGGCTCTCAAGCGCCCCTGGTCGCCCGCCGAGCCCACGAGCGGCGCTTGCAAGGGTGCGCAGCGCTCACCCGGGCCACGGCCACGCGGGCGGTGCCGAAGACGGACTGGGCGGCGACGATGGCGGCCATGGTGGTTCACTCTGCGACGAGGGGACAGCCGCCAGGGCCGCCGGCGGGCCCTCATGAGCACCGAAATCCTAGCCTACCCTCTCGCATCGCATGCTGCCCACGCCCTCCTGACCGCCCCCCGCGCCGTCCTGGCCGCTGTTGGACACTCCTTGCCTCCCGAGGACTCCACCCAGCAGCCACAGAACGATGCAGGCCCTGTCTATGCGCGCTGCCGTGGCCAAGCCCCTGGTGAGCGCCCTCCCACGGGCCGGCGGGGCACCTGGCGCAGGCCAGGCATCACCAGGACACCGAAATGCAGCTTGCAAGGGGAGCCTGGGGCCCGCCAGCCCCCGACCCGCCCTCCCCGTGCCGCAGCCTTGCACCAGCCTTGAACCCCAAGCAGGGGCTGCCCAGCAGCCGCAGCGAGCGGCCCAGGGGCCGAACATCGCGAGCAGGGCCGCCCTGGGCCCGCCAGACGGCGCTGGGGGGCCTGCCGCCGCCGCTCACGCCAGCGCCGCCCGCCCCACCCGCCCCTGCCGCCGCAGGTGGGCAAGGCCCCCACCCAGACTCGCGCCGCCCGCGGCCCCGTGGCGGTGCGTGCCGCTGCCCGCGCCAACTGGCTGCCCGGCTCCGACTTCCCCGCCCACCTGGAGAACTGCAAGCTGCCCGGCTGCTGTGAGTGACTTGCAAAGCTGCTGTGGGTCGTGGCTTGCACCCCTGCATTGGTTGGCTGCATGCTGCTGCACCACCTGGCACTGCGCCATTGGTGTTGCAATCATCAAGAGATGTGATGCTGCCGGCCAGTATCGCATTCATGTGTTCAATCAGTTGGCTGGCATCCCCGCATATGCTGCTGCATCGCCTGCGCTGCACAGTCCATGCTTCTGGCAATTCCCTGTCGTTGCCATTCCTGGCCTGCCGTTTATCGATGCTGATTTTGCCCTGCCTTGCAGACGGCTTTGACCCCCTGGGCCTAGGCGCCAACGAGGAGCGCTGTGCACTGCTGCTTCAATGCACCTCACAATTGCTGCTCCCTCACCTGCTTGCATTGTTGATGCCCTACCTGTCTCCTGCAGACGGCTTCGACCCCCTGGGCCTGGGCGCCAACGAGGAGCGCCTGGCCTGGTTCGCGGAGAGCGAGCGTGTGCACTGCCGCTGGGCCATGCTCGGCGTGGCCGGCATCCTGGTGCAGGTGCGGGGCGGGGCTGGATGCTGTTTGGCATCGTGCAGTTCTGTGCTGTAGTTTTGTGCGCTGCTCTGCCTGCCTTGTTGCTGCCGATGCTGGTGCTGGCTGGTGCTGTGACCGGCACGGCAGCCCAGGTGCAGGGCACCTGCTTGGCTCGGCAGCAGGCTCGCTGATGCTTCTGAGGCTCGCGGATGGTTGTGCTGCAGCTGGTTGGGCCGCATGTGGCTGCTGCTGCTGCTGCTGGACCCCGTGTGCTGCCTGTGTTGAAGCGCCCCGTAGCGGCATGGCAGTTGAACATGCTCCTGCCTTCTTCTAAAGCAGCCCTGCTGCACGTTCCATCGCTTTTGTTGCGCAGGAGATTGTGAAGCTGGACGTGTTCTGGTACACTACGGCACACACACATGCCTCTGACCAGTCTCTCAACAATCCCTTTGTTCACTGCCGCAGGAGATTGTGAAGCCGGATGTGTTCTGGTACACCAGCGGCGCCACCGTGGAGCTGCCCTTTGACATCACCGGCCTGCTCGCCTTCGAGCTGTTCGTGATGCACGTGAGTGTGCAGGACATGTGTGATGACGCCTGTGCGCTATGTGTTTGTGATGCAGATGGGTGCTGACTGCCTGCTGGCATCTGCAACAACCCGGAAGCTAGCGCCACCTGTCCGCCTGCCTGCACTACCGCTGCTGCTGCTGTGAAGTCCCGCGGCGGCCAGCTCTGATGCCTCTTCGTCTGCCTGCCTGATCCCGCCATTGTGCAGTGGGTTGAGTCCCGCCGCGGCTATGACATCAAGAAGCCCGGCAGCATGGACCAGGACCCCATCTTCAGGTGCGAAGCCTCTTCATCTTGCTCTTTTATCTGTGAATCTGCAAACAAGCAAACCAGCAGGCGTTTTGTCCTGCAAGACGCGCACACCAGCAGCCGTGTGGGTCCGGCATACCTCCTATCACCTGCTTTGCTTGATTCTGCTCTAAGTACTGCTTATTCCCTGCCACCCTGCCGCGCAGCAACTTCAAGCTGCCCGCCCACGAGCCCGGCTACCCCGGCGGCATCTTTGCGCCCTTCGTGCCCGGCAGCCTGGAGGAGCTGAAGGTCAAGGAGATCAAGAACGGTGAGGCATGCTGGGAACGCTGGGCCTGCTGGGCATGCTGTGCTGTGCCACGCGGCATTGTACCACGCCAGAGCCGGCTTTGGAGAGGAGAGAACTGGCGCACGGGAGTGAGTATGACTCAGCGTGATTCCTGTGCTCAGCGTGATTCCTATGTGCCCTGCCCACCTGCCGAAACCACTCTGAGCCACCCGCCCCTCCCCCGCCGTGCAGGCCGCCTGGCCATGCTTGCCTTCATCGGCTTCACCATGGCTGCCCAGGTGACGGGCAAGAACCCGCTGGCGGCGCTGCGCGAGCACCTGGACAACCCCCTGGGTGAGTTGGCTGATCGAATGCAGAGTGCTTGTTTAGTTTCTGTGCAGCTGTGCGGCGACGTGGCCACTTCATGAGCATGGAAGTGAGCAGCATGTCCCTCCAAGCTTGCAGTTGCGTCCACGTTGTTGTATGAATGACGAATGTGTTGATCTGCCCATTAACCCGTCCAGTCGTCCAATCCATCTGCCGCAGGCACCACCATCTTCTCCAAGGCCGTGGTCGTGCCCGGCCAGGCGGTCGTGCCCCCCTGCGCCATCCCCGACACCATCGAGTTCCAGGTGAGCTGAATCCTTTGGCTGTTTTTGCTTCATTGAGTTATGTTCCTTGCCTGTTGCAGTGCACCTCCCTGACAGCATTTCGTTGAACCGGAGCTTTTCTGCGCTTAATTTGGGGGTGCAGAAAGTGCAGAACAGTGCTGCCTGGCTCATGCCAAGGTCGACTGTGTGGGTGGGGTCAGCGTGGGCGGAACCACCACCAGTGCCACATGCTCATTGCGTCTGCCGTCCACCCGTGCTCCCTGCAGGGCATCACTATCCCGGCTGGCTGCTTCCTGCACTCCCTCTGGCCTTGAGCATCACACAAGACCAGAGCTGTAACTCTTGGTGGCGGCGTGGCGCCGGCCAGCTGAGCGGCGCTCACCAGCGCCGTTGGGGCGGCGCCACGCGGCCATTTTACTCCCCACCGAGATGAGAACTTATCCCTTTCCTTGCTGCTCTCTACTGTAATGCTTCGCCCGTCACACACTGGCAGGCAGGGTGCAGGAGGCTCGCAGCGCGTGTTGCAAAATGAGCATGCAAACTTGGGTTGGCGGCCAGTGGTCCTACAGCACCTGCCAGCCTTGCTCCAGCATAATCGTGGCAGTAGAGATGCAGCAGGCACCTCGGCAGCTCACACTAAGCTGCCATGGCACGTTCTTTCAAGGTTCTGGGACAGCAGCTCCGTCTAATGTGTTCTACTGTACCTGGGGCAGGCGCATCTTGAGCAGCACGCGAGAAAGGTGGCGGCCGCCCGGCTGGCGGCGCCTGCGCAGGCAGCCAGCTCCTGCGGGTACACGACTGGGCGCGCCAGATCCGCTCTTTCACCCACCATTCCTTGCGGTAAACATGCTCCATGGCTGCTCAGAAGCCCGGAAGGGAAGGCAGGACTCGTCCGCCCCGTTCGCCCGCAGCGTGGGTACTGCTGGTGGCGCTGCTGATCGGTGCAACTAGAGCTTCAGGTGAGCAGGGGCTGCCCCGCGAGCCTGGTCACCAGCTCCGCGGTGAAGTTGCGGCGTGAGTCAGGACTAGAATTGTACAAAGGCGGGCTGTGGCGTGACTGGCAGCTTGACCTGCGACTCACGATGCAGGAGCGCGCGCCGCCGTCGATGGCGCTTCCACTCCTACCGCGGCGAGGAGTCCGCCGGCACCGGCACCGCCTCTGCCGCAGCGGCTTGCGCGCGACACGCCTCGCTTGGCCCCCAAGGCAGAGTGAGTGTGATGCAGCCTAAACTACACTCGTGCCGCACTCCGGGATGCTTGGCGACATGCCCTCTTGCACCATGTACTGTAAGTTGGGCCGCCGCTTGCGCCCCCTCACAGGTGCCGCATGCCTCCCCTCTCCTGCGCAGGCACACCGGCACAGCGGCGCCCGCCACACGGCACGGCGAGCTGCTTACCGCCCCTCGGTACCAGCAGCGCCGGCCACAGCTGCACAAGCTTGCCAGCGAGTTGGCGGGCTGCCCCGCCGCACCACCGGTTGACTGCCGCACGCTACGGACGGCGGGTGCAGCATCACCCGCCAACGCCTCTGTTCTGGTGGCAGTGATGCTTCCCCAAGTGCCGTGCTGTGCGGCTTTCGACCGCCCCGCTTTCTCCAAGCTGCTTATGGATGCGGCGCTTGCGACGGGCGCCTCACAGCCGCCGTCCATCTACCTGCAGCTTGCGACCACCGGCAAAATGGGCGGCAGCCGCGGCGGCAGCCCACAAGATGCCCCCGTGAACTGCACGTTCGCCAGCCTGGCAGCCCTGGGGGGCACCCTGGTGCAGGCCCGCGTCGACTTTGACAGCTGGCAGGCGGATGCCGCCGCTGCAGCCTGCTTCTACCGAAGCTTCCTGCTGCAGGAGCCCCACATCGATGCCCAAGGGCTGCCCGTTCTGCAGCCAGCGGCGCCAGCCTGGCTGCAGGCGCAGTACGGCCCCTTTGCAAGCGTTGCCAGTGTGCGCCGCGGCACGCCGCTGAGAGTCCAGCGGCAGGGCTCGCCGTAGCCGGAGTCCGCTCTGCCGCCAACAACCCCGGTTAGATTGATCTCGGCCTTGACATTCCAGGCGCCGCTTGCTTGCTATTCATCGCATGCTCCATATGCTTCCTGCGGCGCACCGCAGAGTGCCCGCTGTGTCCCTGTCCTCTTGCACAATTATAACTACAGCTGGGTAACCCTGCTGCGGCGGCAATGCTTTTCAACGCTTTCGAATTCTTTTCCAGCCTCACAACAGCTGGCAACGCAAACTAATAATTCAAGTGCCAAAATGCCCCACCCCAGTAATTCTCCACTCTGCCACACTAACTACTCTGTACAGCCTTCCTTCAAATCTCTCCCCCTTGCGTCAGATGCCTGTGCTCCTTTCTCTTCTTGACCAGCCCCAGGCGAGCAGCCTACGGCTTGCTCTCGCGCCTGCTAATTTCCTACAATCGCTGCCAATGCAGTTGAATAATCACTAGCCTCAAACCAACTCACGTGCACCGCTGCTCATGTAACGCATGCGAATACAGCTCAATTGGCACGGCGGGCTAGCGGCAGGCGCAGCGCAGCCGTTGCTCAAGCTGTCCCTTCACAGCTGTGCCCAGCAGCGGGAGCTGTGCTCAGCAGTGTGGAACACACTCCACCAGCCTGGCTTTGGCAAGGCCCAGCAGCAGCCAGCAGCAGCCGGCAGTGCGTGGCGGGTGCAACATGCAGGTGTACATGCAGTTGTGCGGCGCCGTCTCGTTGGCACGGCGCCGCAGCGGCCTCACCTCAAGGCACGCGTGCATCTGACTGCACACAGTCAACTGGCATGCGCTCAAAGGCGCAATGGACCCCGCAGGCCGGCTTATCGGGCTGCAATCTCTGCCGCCGGCGGCGGCGGCAGCGGCGGCACGCGTGGAGGACAAGGAAGCTGGGCGGCCACTGTGCGGGGGTCAGCAAAGCGCCACGGCTGTGGTGGGACCTCCCATGCCGCCCAAAAGCTGGTGGAAAGAGCGGCATGAGCACTGCGGGCCGCCATGTTTGGGCGCCCACACGCTGCCTGAGCAGAGGAAGGGAAACCAGTCGCCCCAGCTGTGGCCAGTGCTGCCATGGATGGCCTTGCCTGGCTGCTCCAAGGCCTGTTCCCAGCCTTCACTCGACTCCGGGCGCCCCGGCTCCCCAGCTCCAGCAGTGGCCACAGGTATGATCCTGCTGCCCTGAGAATGGCAAGACGCTCCTGGCTGGGGGCCCAGGGCCCTGGCCGCCGCCGCTGCCGGCAGCCAAGCACCCAGCACCGCTGCCACTTGCCTCTCCTCCCGCAGCACCGCAATGGTCAAGCTGCTGGATCTACCGGACGAGCTGCTGCTGCTGCTGCTCAGTAGCACTGCCTTGGACATGGAAGACAGGTGCGTGGCAATGAAAAGGGCGTGGCGCGCCTTGCCGCTGCCTGCATCGACCACTCCGCTGTCCCCCACCCGCTGATGGATTTCAAACGCCTCGTTGCGCAGGCTGCGGTTCACATCCTGCTGCACCCAGCTTTGGCGCCGGGGCAATGAACAGATGCCGTGGCACGTGGTCCTGGTGCTGCCTGCGGCGCCCCATGCATCAGCCCGGCAGCTCGCCTCCATGCAGCAGTGGCTGTGCCGCAAGCGCGCCGTGCTGCAGCGCCTGCTGCTGCTCGTCAAGGGCGACGCCGCAAACGGCGACCGGCACCCCGGCATCCGCGGCGCACGAGCGCTGCTGGCCAGCCTGAGCGGCAGCGGCCTGCGCGCCCTGGCCATCGGGCTGCACTCATACGGCACCAAGTCGGGCGCTGGCCTGGCCATTGGCGGCTGGCTTGGCGCAGTGCAGCTGGCGCAGCTGCGGCACCTGGAGATTGATTCGGGCAGCCCCATGGACAACTCTGTGGGTGCTGCCTGCCTCTCCCGCCTCACAAACCTGCAGTCTCTCAGCCTCAGCTGCTGCTGGCTAGAATATGGCGGCCTGGGGCAGCCAGACCAGCCGCCTTTCCTGCCGCCCAGCCTCACCTCACTTGAGCTGGCTGCCGCCTGGTATCTGCCACGGCTGGACACAGCGACCCGCCTGCAGCGCCTGGCTGTGCTCAACTCAGGCTGCGACACCGGATATCCCTTCGACACTGCTGGGCTGGAGGCAGCAACAGGCCTGACTGCATTGCTGCTCGAGGGCTGCGAGGCCTTGGTCTTCAACAACAGCCAGGGCGTCAGCGGCAGTGGCAGTAGCAGCGACAGCGGCGGGGACGTGGGGCGCAGTGGTGAGGACAGCAGCGATGAAGAAGGCAGCAGCGGTGAAGAGGGCAGCAGCGGTGAGGAAGACTCGGACAGTGACGCCAGCGACAGCAGCGACAGCAGTGACGATGGAGGCATGCAATTCCAGTCCTTCGTGCCGCTGGCATCCATGCCCCGCCTGCGCGGGCTGTCCCTGCTTGGCTCTGTCCTGCCAGGGGCGGGCAGGCTGCCGCTGGCCGTGAGCACGCTCGAGGTGCGCCGTGATGGCTGCCACTGGCGCCTGCTCCTGAGCTGTTCGCTGTGCGCTCTGCCGGCCGCTGAGCTGCTGAAGGCAGCCTGCTGGCCAGTAATAAGCTGCGATCCAGGTCCTGCCCTGGGCGGAACAGCAGTTGCAGAAGTGATATCTGCTGCAGCAGATGTGCAGCAGGGGCCCACCGCATGCATGTGCCTGCTGGCCTTCCGTCAATGTCGCTGCCGATGCACGCTTCCACCCCATGCAGGTGCTGAGCATGCCGCGCAACCCGGGTGTGCGCTCCCTGCCTGTCACGGCCAGAGCCGTGGCTCCCACCCTGTGCCACCTGTGCTGCGATGTGCAAGTCGTGGCAGTCAATGGCGCCCAGCTGCGGGAGCTGCTGGTCCTTGAGGAGCTTTGTGTGCTGCTGCCATCAGACGAGCCGCCGTCTGCGCCAGAGCGAGCGTGGCTCAGGCAGCAGCAGCCACGGGTGCTGGCCGCTCTGCAGAGCCCGCCGCGCCTGCGCCTAGTGGGTGTGGAATACATGCTTGCGGCTGTGCTAGGCGGCTACGAGGGCAGCAGCATGGATAGGCTGGCCAACCAGCCCGCCATTACTGCCGGCCTGGCAGCATGCTGCCCGGCAAGCAAGTGGTGGAGATGACAGCCAACAAGGAACGAATTCGCAGGCTGCCCGACTTTGGCCGCCCGGAGTGGGACACAACAGCCATCGCCTTATTCCCTACACCTGCCCAGCGTCTCTGTAAACCGTGTGGCTGACCTCTGTGGCATGGACTAGTGCTTGCTTTGCAGCTGTAACTACATTCAATCTTGCAGCCTTTGCATCACTGCACCCGATCTCGTCTTGCCCAGCTGGGCAAATAAGGCACTAAGCATGTCAATAAAAGTGGTGGGCTATGCAAGGGGAAACAGGACAATAAACAGAAGGAACAGCAGCCCTGCATCAGCTTGGCAGACAGCTGCATGTGCAATCAGGCACATGGTTTGATGTCCATCACGCCTCCTGTCCGGCAGCCGGCTGCGGCTTGTGGGTGGGCGACAGGGCCGCCTTGAGTCCCAGTGCTTTGATGCGGCTGCCGCGAATCCGACCCTTGTTGGGTGTGCCCGCCGCTGCCGCAGCCTCACCAGGGGCAACTGAGCCTGCTACCTCCCTGTGCGGCTCAGCAGCTGCTGGCCTGTCTGCCGCCCCAGGCCGGGCTGCGAGGATGCGAGGGGACCCTGGCTGTGAGGCCAGGGCCGGGACAGCAACGCCGCTGCGGGGGGAAGCATCTGCCCCGCCTGCCGCCGCCCCGCCTGCTGCCATGCTGCTGCCGGTTGCTCCTGGCCATGTTGTACCCGCTGTGGCAGCAGACGGGCTGCTGCTCGCAGATACCGCATCATCTGTGCACACGCTGCTGGCCGCTGCCGCCTCCAGTGCCGCTTGCAGGCTGCCGGCCAGCGGTGATGCGCTCACAAAGCTGCCGCCGCTGCTGGCTGGGCTGTCGGGTGCCGCCTGCTGGCTGCTGCCAAAGCCGCCCCCTGAGCATGCTGTGCCTGCTGGGGCAGCAGCTCCAGCAGCAGCCCCACAGTTCACCAGGCTGCCCTGCTGGTCGGCTCGCTCAGCTGACCGCAGGTGGGCTGCTCGCTCCAGCCGCTGCTGCCACTCCCACAGCTTGTGCTGCAGGCGAGCACCCACATCCTCCCCCTGCTCTCCCGCCAGGTGCGCTGCTGCAGTAGGAAAGTGCAGAAGGCATGGGGGTCGTCAACAGCCGACAGCTGTGGAGCGGGACCAGCCAGAGTAGCAACAGAGATGCATGAATGGGCAGCGCACGGGTGGGCAGCAAGAGCAGTGTGAACCTGCAGTCTGTTCCCGCTGCCTCGGTACATCTTGACAAGATTCTCCAGCCCCGGCCCCACCCAGGCACTCCAGATACCCCCTAGCTCCTGTGCTCACACGTGCCTGCCTGCGCGGTTACCGCCTTTGCTGGGCTGCTGCCGCCGCCGCTGCCGCCAGGGCTGTGCTCCAAAAACAGCTGCTGCACCGTTTCCAGCAGGGTGAGGTAGGCAGACTCGCGCTGGGTCAGCGTAGCCCGCAGCTGCAAGCAGTTGGGAGGTGGTTTCAGACTGAATGGGAGGTGCAATGCTACGCAACCAGAGAGGGGATTTATCAGCACATGGTTGGGCAGCCCAAGTCATGGTTCACCGTGGTCCATGGAGCAGCAGCAAGTGTATAGGTAAATGCAGGGCACCCACACCCAATGCAGCTGGCGTGCCTGCTGGTTTTCGCTGCGCAGCTCATGGATCGCTGCCTCCAGCTCTCCCAGCTCATCCGCTGCATTGCCCTGCACCCAGGGAGTGGGAGCAGGCGATGGCGGCTCAGTCACTGGGAAACAGCCCCGAGCAGGCAGGGCAGTGCAGCGGGCAGCATTCTGACTGGTGGGTGCTGGCGTCACGGCTGCCAGTGCCCCTCGCCAGCCCAGCGCCCACCTGCGCAGCCACAGCCTCCGCCAGCTGCTGTTTCACGGCTGCCAGCTGCGCCTTGACAGCCAGGCGCTGGCTGCGCTCTGCCGCCAGCAGCCCTTCGGCAGCTGCCAGGCGCTGGCGCACTGCTGCCAGCTCTGCAGGCGGCTGCTCACTGCTGTCGCCGGCTGTCGCCTGCACTCCGACTGTGCCCTCCTCCTCACGCTGCTCCTCTGTGGCATGCGGCCGCCCCTCAGCGTCTAAGCTGCTCAGACACACCAGGCGCTCTTGAAGTTCGTCAAGCTTTGCGTTCTTCGAGGCCAGCGCGGCTGCAGCCTGCAGCAGAGGGCACAGGCAAGCGTGCAAGTGTTGGGCGGCCGCTGGCAAGGCGGTGGCAGGGGACAAAGGCGCAGCAGGCTGGACTGCGGCGGCCCTTACCATCAGCAGGGCGGACTCCACGGCCCTGGGGCTGTACAGAGGGCCGGCAGGAGCCATGCCGGCGTTTTTTGAGTTGCGACTCGGGCTATCTGCTGGCGGTGGAGGGCTGCAGACCAGCCGGAAGAACGCACCGACAGTCCGTGTGGGATCCAAAGTGCTGCAAGGAGGCAACGCGAGCGGAATTAGGCACAGCACCGCAGCGCCACCAGCGGCGGCATTAGGGCTCTGCGGCCCTCCTAGCTCGCAAACGCTCTCCGTGTCATGATCAGGCACCAGCGTCCGTATCTCGTATCTCGTGTTTGCTGTGCTGCAGCTGGTCTCTTTCGGCCGCCGTGTTTGCAGCCAGCCCGGTGCGTGCCCCGCCGGCCAGCCAGACAGCATGATCGGCGCCGCACGGTGCTTTGGAGCCGCAGCAGCGCAGCAGCCCTGGCTGGGGCACGCCACTGCAGCAGGCACCGCCGCTTACGCCGCCGCCCGCACCGCAGTGGCGCCACAGCACTTCCGGCAGCAGCAGCAGCAGTACTCTGGTGTCGAGGACACGCCAGGCAGCCTCACTCTCAGCAGCCTTGGCGTGGGCACCTATCTAGGCGGCACAGATGAGGCCACCGATGCACAAGTGGCAGCTGCAATTGTGACGGTGATGGCGCTGCGCTTTGCCGTCGATACTGCTCGTCCTACGTCTCCCTGTAGCAGCCTGCAGATTTACCCGGACACCGCACGCCTGACTAAAGATGTTCCACAGCACGCTGCCCACCGCTGTTGCCATCCCATTTTCAGTCAGTGCAAGAGGGCAGCTTCAATGTTGTGGACACAGCTGCCAACTACCGCTGGGGCGCAGCCGAAGTTTCGGGTGCGCGGCATCGTGTGCTCACAGCTGATCGTGCTGCAATGGGATCACTGCTGCTGCCTTACTGTGCGTGCTTGCCCGTCATGCCCTGCTGCACGGCCTGTCAGTCTGTTTCGCATGTACTTGGGGCTCTGCACCCAATGGGCGTCTCCGTACCTGTCGATTCATGTCCTTCGATCTGGTGCCACCGATCCATCCATGGCAGTGGGGCGAGCGCTGGCAGAGCTGAGGGCGCAGGGAGTGCAGCGCAGCGAGCTGTTTATCAGCACCAAGGCGGGATACCCGCCAGGCGAGTTGAGCCGCTGGGGCTGCTGTGCGTTCAGCTGGGAAAGTCGGCGCCTGCCACTGCACCTTGCATTGCAGGCGCATGCCTCTGCGCTGCAGTACTCTCAGGTAGCAATGGTGTCACGTGATGTGAGGCCGGCGTGCAAGCAATCAGGCTTTTTGCTCGCCCCAGCACACCTCTTGCCACATGAACATCTGCTGTCCATGCAGAGGGCCTGCTGGAGCGAGCACTCGCAAGAGGAGACATTTCCGAGTTCGATGTGGCGGGCGGCGCGCACTGCATGCACCCAGCCTACCTGCAGCTGTCGCTGAACCGCTCCCTGGGTGAGCCAGCTGCCTGGAGAGATGGCTCTCCTGGAAGCTGCTGTGCCGGATGGCCCTGTTAGAGCAAAGAGTGCATGGATTGCGCTGGGGGCTTGAGGCGGGTGGTCCAATCCTGATGGTCAGCTTGACTGGCTGGGGCTGCTCCCCTTGTATGTGCATCGGCAGGGCCTGGGCACAGCCGACCTGCTGTCCTGCGCATGCCCCGCTGTTCACCATGATCTGTTGGGTCTGCGCTGCCTCTCTCCACGTGCAGCGGCAATGGGCCTGGGCACAGCCGACCTGCTCTACCTGCACAACCCCGCGGAGAGCCAGCTTGGTTCGGTTGGCCGGCAGGAGTTTATGAAGGCAAGTCGGTGGCAGCAATGCAGCCCTGTCCGTGCCTGCGCATTGAGACCGGCAAGGCTTGGTGTCTGCTTGGTCAGGGGGGCAGTGCTGCAAGCAGTTGAGCGTAGCAGATAGACCTCTGCATTGTATCCAGCTGGCAACAAGCACCACGTTGCCATACCGACCCACCTGCCCCGCTCCTCCCTGCAGCGCCTGCGCTCGGCATTTGAGTGGGCAGAGCGTGCCCGGGCAGCTGGCTCAATCAAGGCATACGGCATCGCGTCCTGGTCCTGCTTCAGGTGAGGCCTTGCTGTTGCAAGCAAGTAAGGCTTTGCAGCTACGCTTGCTGTAGCTCCACGCGGGCGGCGCTTTGCTTTGCTGCTGGACCGCTGAACTTTAGAGCACACCCAGGTGGCTTGCATGGCACACGCACGTTCCGGCTCAATGCACCAGCTTATTGACCATGAGTGTGCCTTCCTGGCACCAGTGTGGGCCGCAACCGCCCGTCTGCCCATGCTAACAGTATCCAGCACTCCGCTTGCTGCGCTGTGCAGGGTGCCGCCCAGCGACCGCACACACCTCGGCCTACAGGCTGTGGTGCAGCTTGCAGAAGAAGTTGGGGGTGCCGACCACGGCTTCAGGTGAGGAATGGCTGAGTTGGCTGGCTAGGGTTGCAGCGCTTGTTGGCGGCAGTTTTTGTGCTCTCGGTCGCTGCATGCCTTTGCATGCCTGTCACTACTTCTGCAGTGCGGTGGAAGGCCTACTTCTTGGTTGTCAGCCTGCACATTGGTGCCTGCACATACTTGCCTGATTGGTTGTCTGCCTGCACATGCATGCCTGATTGGGTTTGGATGGGTTTCTGGTGTGCAGGTACATCCAGCTGCCCATTTCGGCCGGCATGCCGGAGGCGTGGGTGCAGCCCTGGCAAGAGCTGCAAGATGGCAGCGGCGGCAGCGTGCGGCAAGCCACAGCCATGGAGGCGGCGGCAGAGGTGCGCTACGTCAATTTGGTGGGTGTGGCGGTGCTGTGGGGTGTCGCCCACGCCTGCAGCACCGCCCCGCCGCTGCCGCTGCAGTCCACGCTGCCGCTGATGTCATCATGCGGACCAGCAGTACCTTAACAGGAGCCGGACATTGCTTTGCTCAACCCTGGCTTCCTCTTATTCCGTGTATACTGCACTGCAGCTGGGCCTGGGCGTCTTTGCATCCGGCCCGCTGCTGCAAGCTCAGCTGCTCAAAGACGGCCAGCTAGCAGCTGCTCTAGAGGCGGTGCCATCGCTGGAGCAGATAGCAGGCACGGCGCCCCGGCTGCTGCAGTTTGCGCGCAGCACACCGGGCCTGCTGACGGCGCTAGTCGGGCACAAGGCTCCCGAGCACGTGCAGCAGAATTGCGCCCTTTCTGGAGAGCCGCCGCTGAGTGATGCAGAGTTCCGTGCGGCGGCCGCGGCGCTTGGCATTGCAGTGTGATGCTGGTGCAATCCCTTCTGTGCGCGCATGGCTGAAAGATGACTATGCAACTGAAAGCTGACCATGTGCAGTGCAGCAGCAGGGCACAGTGCGCTGCAGCTGGATTCCCATTGTCAGCTTGGCTGGGTCAATGACAGCAGCAGCCCCAGCTGTTTGCGACCCCGGGTTTGTGGCAGGGCACCTGTGTGTCTCCAAGCAGGCTCGCTCGCAAGGAGCGTGAGCAGAGGCTGCTCCTGGATTGTGCGCAAATGCTGATGCGGAGATGAGAAGTACGCGACCTCTTGCCAGCATTCCAGCCCTCCTCCGCCGCTGTCAGCGCATACCAAGCGCTGCCCCAGCAGGCCGTCATGTCCTCGACCCTCCGACTGGTTCACCGCCAACCCAGTGCTCCCCTGGTATGTTTTACAAGCGCCGCATGGCTTTGCAGTGCTGGAGGAATATAGGCGGCGGGGGATGGGGGTGGGTGGCGGATCGTGAAAGGGTGGGTGCGGGTGCTGGGATGGGTACAGTGGCTGGGGAATACACTGGAGAGCGGTCTGGGCGTTGTTGGCCGCAATGGCAGCGAGGGAATGGCGGTGGGTCAGTCAGGGTTGTGTGGCGTCAGTCAGGGTGGAGTGGAAGCAGGAAAATTTGCCCCTAGTCAAAAGCTACGTCAGTCTGGGTCTGTCCGTCCAACAGGCTGAAACCGAATTAGGTGTGGGTCACAGGGTGTGGCAATGGGCCAAAGGGGAGGCTAGGTGCGGGTGCTGCATGTTGCAGCAGCCACGGCTTATGCTGCGACGGAGCCGTTCATGCGCTTTGCACGCTGGGCTGCGCTGGGAAGGGCCCAGCAAGCGGGTCGGCTCCAGCCGGCAGCAGCGGCAGCAGCACACCAGGCATAAGGCGCCGTGCCAGCGCTGCTGCTTGCACACAGTTGGGTGCTCAAGAGCTGCAGCCGACACGCTGCTGCCGCTGTTGCTGCGCTAGGGCTGCAGCTGAAACGCTGCTGGTAAAGCTGCGCCCGAAACTGCGCTATACTTAAAACTGCAGCGCGAAGAAGGGGTGCCGCAGCGCCTCTGCGGCGGTGATGCGCTCAGAGGCCCGATATTCCAGCATGCGGCGGATGAGGTCTGCAGGATGAGATGGAACAGGAAGCAGCAGCGCGTGGGGATGCGGCACCCTCTGGCCACCTGGCGCGTGCTCAGGAGGCACATGGACAGCAGGCACTTGTCAACAACACTTGCATAGGCGTATGCCTTGCAAAGCGACCCCATAAACGTCTGCACAGACGCCGCACCTGTGACGCAGTCGAGATGCGGCCCAACCGCTTGGAGCGGCATGCGTGACAGCAATTAGACGACATTGCACCGTGAGCGGCACACGCTAGAAAAATGCCGCACCTGAGATGCAGTCCAGGTGCGGGCGAACCGCGTCCTCGCAGTGCTGCTTCAGGTAATCCTTCAGCTTCTTCAGCCGCTGCAACAGGAGACAGCAAGGCCACCACTGGCATACTGGCTGAGTAGCTGAGCTCTTCTGGTACTGCACAACTGCTTGCATCAGTCTCTCGGCTCGTATAGGCAGCAGCATCACTGCTGCAAGGGAGCCTCTACCACAAACAGACGCCTGGGGCTGCTTGCTGCAGCACATACAGGAGGTTCGCGGCTTCCATTCACTCGCCTGCACTGCCTTGAGGCTCTTCTTGCTCTCCGCTCCATCCGGCCAGTTGAGCCGGTTGCTGCATCAGGTTGGTGCAAGGGGGACACGAGGAGAATCAGCGCTGGGAGGTAAGTACGGGCAGAACAGCCGCTGGCGCTGCGCCCCGCTGCCACGCAACGGTGCCGCTGCGGCAGCCAGCTGGGGGGTGATGGGCCCTTCACATACCACCTGAACCACCCACCAATCAACACTAACGCACCGACGGAACAAATCGCGCGCGCTCTCGGCAGCCGCAGCCGCCAGCTGGGGCGGGATGGGTCCTAACCAAACAACCCCCCACACCAGCTATCCATCAAATCGCACCGGCGGAAAAGGTCGCGCACGCCTTCAGCGGCGGAAGAAGCCAGCTGCGGCAGCAGTCTCCCCTCACAACCACCCCTCACACCAGCCACCCGCCAAGTCCATCATAGCGCACCGGCGGAACAAGTCGTGCACGCCCTCGGCAGCCGCAGCGGCCAGCTGGGGCGGGATGGGGCCCCTCACAAGCCACCCCTGAACCAACACCAAATCAGTACTAACGCACCGCCGGAACAAGTCGCGCACGCCTTCAGCGGCGGAAGAAGCCAGCTGCGGGGGGATGGGCCCCAGCACCGCCTCCATCATGGCCAGGTGCTCCAGGTTCTCGTGGGTCTGGAACAGGGCATCTCCTGCAGTTTGTTGAGGTTTAGGAGAGAGTGGTTTGGGAAAGAAGAGAGCGGTTTGGTAAGTTGGGCACTTGGGGAGGGGTGGGTGGCAATGTAGGTGCTCCAGGTTCTCGTGGGTTTGGAACGGTGCGCCACCTGCAAGCCAGCCGGCAACCATTGAAGGTGCTGCCTCCGGGCTGCACTGCACAGCATCGCAACACAGCAGGTGCCGGGTGCAGCAGGTTGCATGAACTATGGCAGTAGTTTCATCACCCCACCCGCTCTACTCCCCACACAGCACACGCACACAAGCACAAACCAAACCGCAACACAGCACACAAACGCAACGCACCAGACAGCAGCTCCACCAGGATGCAGCCCACGCTCCAGATGTCGCAGGGGAAGGACCAGCCCAGTCCGAGAATGACCTCGGGCGCCCTGAAGAGGGGAACGAACGGGTGCAGCCAACACATCAGGACACAGGGCAGCGGAGACCAACTGAGCCAAGCATCGCGTTCAGTGGCAATGCTGACAGGCGAGCGCGACTGGTTGCTGTCCCTGCGCCAAGCTGCAATGCCACGAGCTGCACGAATCCGACGAAAACAGGCGCGCACCGGTAGTGCCGCGTGGAAACAATGGTCGAGTGGTAGTCGGAGTTGAAGGTGGCGCTGCCAAAGTCGATCACCCGGATCACACTGCTGGCCGGCAGGCGCTTGCCGACCCTGCGGGACAAGAGTGTGGTGGTGGCAGCATGCGTCAGAGGGCTTGCCGTGCGTGCCTGCCGACGCGCGGGCCAACAGCCGGCAGTCCACAGCCACATCAATGGCTCAAGCAGCATGGCAACAGGCATGCAAGCGTAGTTGCAAACAAGAACAGCCCTGCTGTGCTAAAGCAAAGCGGCCCTGCCGGACATCTGAGCTCACTTGGCGCTGAGGGGTGGGTCCTTGCACACCTCGTTGTTCAGCACCAGGATGTTCTCTGCAGCACCACGGACAACCAAAAGCAGCGAGGTGTAAACAGGACAGGCTGTTGGTAGGTGGCTGGGCAGGGCATGTGGTTGCAAAATGCGGCAGCCATGGCAGCATGCTGGTTCCCCCTGCACAAAACAACTGCTGCGGGGACGTACGATCCCGCAACCCACCGGGCTTGAGGTCGGTGTGCAGCAGCGGCAGCTGTGCATGGACGAAATCAATGGGCAGCCGCAGAGAAACGACCTTGGGCAAACCAATTATGTTTCCACCCACCCGGCTTGAGGTCGGTGTGCACCAGCTGCAGCTCGTGCATGAATGCCACGCTCTCCAGCAGCTGCCGCGCAAACGCCTGGGCCTGCATGGGAGGAACGATAGTGCACGGAAGGGTTGAAAGTGCAGCAGGGCAGGCACGCTGTGCTGTCTAGCAGCTGCCGCGCACATGGCTGACTGTCTAGCAACTGCAGACACGCACAGCATACAGTGGCAAGAGTGCCCAACATGTTGGACAGGCGTGAACAATTCTATCCGCACTATGGCCAGCGGGAAGGTGCGCTAGGCATTGCAGCAGCAGCCACATGGCAGCACACACGGTCCAGCACACAAATTGCATTGGCAGCCACCCACCATGGCCAGCGGAAAGGGGCGGTACGCGTTGCGGCGCAGGAAGTCGTACAGGGACGGCCCCAGCCGCTCAAACACCATGCACACGTGGCCGCTGCAGTGAAACAAAATGGGGGCAAAAGGCATCAGCGGGTTGGGACAGCGGACTGGCGAGCATCCGGGCCTACTACTGTGACATGCAGCCACGCAGCCCAACCTGCGCAATGCATTGCACCAGCGCAGCCTGCACACTAGGTGCCAGGCCACATCAGGCGGGCACATCCGCCATGCAACGCAACTTTTTGCAAGACATTTTTGCAAGACAGCAGCTGCTGCTCACCGATAGTCAAACCACTCCATCAGGCGCACGCAGTGCTGCGCCTGGCTGGGGTCGTTGGCCGCCAGCGTGTGCAGCACCTCCAGCTCAATCATGGCGGCATCGCGGTACTTCTGTGGAGGCGCAAACATGTGCAGCTGGTTGTGTCAACATGCAGCAGCGCGTGGCTATCGTTGTTATAAGCATGCGGCTGGCTACCCACACACAGACCCCTCGTGCATGCCGCAACTGCACACACACCTGCCATGCACGCAGCCTGACATACGCACCTGGATGTTGCGGATGATTTTGACGGCCACGTAGTCGCGCCGCTTGCGGTCCCAGCACTCGAGCACCTGCGCAGGGAGTTGCCGAACGTGCGAAAAGTGCCAGCGGGTTGTCATGACTGGGGGTGCCAGGCGCACACCTGAGGCTTTGGCAGTGCAATGCTGCTGTGCTGATGCCGCAGCAGACGCGGCGGGCAGGAAGCAGCGCAGCCAGCACAAGAAGATGCGCAAGCCGACCCCGCGACCGCCTCACACACATCCAAGCTTGCTGCCTCAGCTTGTGAGCTCCCGCACCTGGCCGATCTTGCTCTCTCCAGACTTCTTGCAACAGCGGGACGCCACGAAAGCAGGCAGCAACTCGGGCCAACTCATGTTGTGGTGCCGCCTCGCACCTGGCCAAAGGTGCCCTCCCCAAACTTGCGCATGACCTTGAAGCGCGGCGCCAGGTTTTCCCCAATCTCAAAGCGGTAATGCCCATTCTCATCGTCATCCCTGCAGGAACCGGAGGGCATGTTAGCGGTTGATGGAGTTGGAGAAATATTGCGCCTGGCGGGTCTCCAGCAACAGCAACTCATTCACTGCCCGGAACACAGGCAAGGCGCACTGCCGCCACCGCCACCACACTGCCGCCACCGCCAGCCAGCAAAACCCAGCGCACCTGAAGGGCGGCGACGGCCGGTCAAATGTGCGCAGCTCGTACGACGGCAGCGGGGCGGGGACACCCGCCCGCGAGATGCGCCGCCGCTTGGTCGGCGGCTGCTCTGGCCTTGCCGCCGCCGCTGCCACCGCGCCCGCAGCCGCCGCCACGCGCTGCGATTGCTGCACCTGCGCCTGCTGCCAGCTCTGTTGTGCCTCGGGCGGCTGCTGGGCGGCCCCTGCTGCTGTATCTGCTGCCGCCGCTGCCGCTGTGGTCAGCCCAGCATCAGCGTCCGCTGAGCCGCCACAGGAATCAGTGCGGTCCAGCTGCTGACTGCTGCCCACTCCGCTGTTGGTGCGAGCCGCTGCCTCTGCCGCAAGTAGCCGTTTCTGCGCGCTGCGCAGGTGCATGCTGGTGCCGCCCTGCGGCGGCTGCTGCTCCTGCTGCTGCTGCAGCTGCTGGGCGCCGCCGCTGGCGCGAGGCCGCTTGCCCGGCCGCCCGCCGCTGCCCAGCAGGGCATTAGAAGCGGTGAGCGACGCCGCAGCGACGCCCTCGTCTCCTGGCTGTCGCATGCTCGGCGCGATGGGCATCCGCGCTGGCGTGCCCCACGCGCGTCAGGCGCTCTGCGCGCAGCGGGGCAGTGAGTGAGAATGCGGTGTGAGGCAGCGGGGCGCCACGACCGCCGGCGCCCGGGCGGGCCGACGCGCCCACCTCCCCTGGGCCTGCTGGCGCGCCGCCGCCGCCACCAAAAGCCATGACGGGACATGGGAAAGCAATTGCGACAGACCAGGAGGCCAGCCGCGGGCCCGGCAGCAGTTGCGGCAAGTGTTAACACCGGGCGCTCAGGGCGCGAGCAAGGGCGAGGAGAGCCCTGGCGCGTCCCCGCGCCGCCCCCAACCCTCCAGCATCGCTGTCCGCCCAATTGGGCGGCGCGCGGTGGCCTCGCAGGGCCCCACAGGCGCGGCGCCAGGCCTCACCGCACCTGTAGGGTCTGCAGCGCCCCGGGAGCGCTACTGAGCGCCTAAATTCGCTGACACAGTCGCCTGGGAGCCGACAGCGCGCCGGCAGGACTGGAGATGGGGAGAGCTACCCACGAGCGCCGCTTGCCGCTACGACGATGTAGCAAGTGATACACAGTGCAGGGCGCGCGACGCACAGGTCCTGGAGTCCTGTGGGCGGTGGCGGCGCCAGCTCAGCTTGGCCGTGCTACCGCCGCAATGGTCTGAGCACGATAAATCGGCTTGGAGCAAGGCAGACAGAACTGCTGGCAGCGGGAAACATTTCTGCTTGCGGCAGACTGCTGTTAGAAGTCATCAAACTCGTCTTCAGTGTGTGCTTGCGCCCCGCCCCTCCCGCTCAATGCCGCCACCAGTCGCCTAACTGGTGGCGGCATGTTGCCTGATTACCTGCATCTCACAGGCCAGCCTGCGGCCCTGCTGCGGCAGGCATGTCAAACACCAGCCCAGCGTCTGCGCCCTCTCAAACGTGCGTTCCGCAGGTACTGCATCCTCCATCGGTTGTGCCAGCTGCGCGCGTCTGCTGTTCCTCCGAGCAGATTCAACAGCAGACGCTCCCTCTCCATCCATTCTCTCGATCCTCAGGCTGCAGCCCCTCTGTTTCTGATGACAACAGCTGTGGGCTGGACGTTGCTGAGCAAACGGCAGGCAGATCTCAAGTGCACCGCCAGGGCAGATTTCACGGGCGTTGCCCCACTAGCCGCGCCGCCGGTGCACCTCATTGTCTCGTTCCCGCCGCTGGACGCGCCGCACGCACCCATCCGTCTGCAAGTCGCAACAAAATCACTGCACCCGCCTGTACAGCGCTTCCCAGCCGGGATTACTCGCGAGTGGCCGCTGCCCACACCTGCCGCGGCTGCAGGCAGGGCTGGCATCCCGGGAGCAGCCATGCCGCCTCGGCCGAGCAGCGAGGGCAGCTTGCCACGAGGCCTGGTGAGTGGCGCCCTCAGCGTTACCGGGCGGCGGCGGCCCCTGCCCGGGCGGCCCCACTTGCCCAGAAGGATCATCGTGGCTGTTCCCGGCAGGACGCCGACCTTACTCAGCCCCATGCTGTTTCGGCCTCTGCAGATAGTCCACCAGGCATGTGTCCTGCTCAGCACTGTAGCCCAAGCCTTGCTGCTGATGCGCCAGCTGTGGCAGGGGCCCGCATTCTCGCCGGCTTCGGCTCTCGTGGCTGCGTCATTCCTGGCACAGTGCAGCCTGTCCGCTCTGCTGTTCAACTGGCCGTTGGTTTATTGGAGGAACAGGTGAGGGCTGAACTGCATCAGCTTGCATGACGGGCCAGAGCCTGGGCAGAAGTGGGCAGCATGCTGCGCAGCTGGCCTGTGCATGGGTGCCACCCATGCCCAGTGGAAGCGGGCTGCTGACCACCCCCCCTCGCACACTCGTCTGCCTGTGCGGTTCATATGCGTGCATTGCACCAGCCTTGCCTGACTCCCTGCAGGGAGTTATTGCATGCAAGCCACTGAAAAATGGACCCCACCTGCCTTTCTCTCAGGGGCTGGCTGCTGCCCGCACTACGCATCGCCCTCTTCAGCTTGCCTTCCTTCAGAGCCACCGGCGTTGGCATTGCACGCATGCTGGACCGCACGCCACGTCCAGGGCTGCGTGGTGCTGTAAAAGACTGGCTCCGAATCTTGCTTGGTGAGCCATGGGCGGGTTGCTGCCACCGCTGCTGGGTGCAACAGCGGACCCGTGGGTACAGCCAGGCTGCACTGCATGGCAAGGTTGCCCTGGAATTTTGGGGGGCAACCTTGCGGACCTTTGTGCCCTCTCTTTCCATGGCAGTACCATGGCATGCCATACGGTCAACCTGCCTAACGTTGAACGGTCCCCTGTGCCGTCCCCTGTAGGCACGCGGCTGGTAAGCTCGGCCGTTATTGCACTGGCGCTGCTGCAGCGGCCTTTCTCCACACTGGCGACACAGGCGGTGCTGGCGGTGCTCATCTCCAACTCGCGAGGCTACTGCAGTTGCAAGGCACGTGCCACTGCAAGATGTCATGTGCAGCCACCTATGCCTTTCAAACCTGCGCTGAGTGTGCATCGTTCCATTAGTCTGTCCAGATAGTCTGTTGTATCACAGCACCGGTGCCCGCCTGCCAACTTGCCTCCCCCTGCAGCTGCTGACCGCGCCTCTCACCCAGCGGCGCATACGCAGTCTTGCGGTTGGAATGGAGTACATCTCATTGCCAGTCATGGCCATCGCGCCTTCGGGAACACTCTGGTCCTCTGGCGCTGCCAACATTCTGCAGGGTCAGTTCCGCTCCTGCCCTCTGATTCCAATTTTGCGTGACCTCCCGGCTGTGCAGCTGCACCACACCGACCAACTTGCAAACCTGTGAACTCCACTTGAAGAGCTCGTCCATGCCGCGGTGCGCTTGGAACATTGGGTTTGGTTGCAAGCCTGACTGTATGCGCCCTGTGGCTCTCGTCTTGACACAGGTACCGTCGAGCCGCACACCGTGTGCCGCGCCACGCTGCTCCTCCTCAACATGTTCGCTGGGGTGCTGCTGCCCACGCTCGTGGCCTGCCTCTACCGCTGGCCACATGACGAGCGGGTCCCTGATGGCCCGCCGGCAGCTGGGCGAGCAGTGCCGGGACCGCATTTAGCGCGACTAGCGCGGCGCGGCGCCAAGGTGGCTTCTGCGGCGGACCGATGGCTGATTGTGCTAGCTGGCGGCTCTAGAGCCGTCAGTTGGCGCCTATTCATCTGGTGGTACGGAGTGGTCTGCTGCTGGTGGATATCTCGGGTGGCTGCCGGCATTGTCTAGCCCACGAACTGTGAAAAGCGTCACTGGACGATGCAGGGGCAACGCTGGTAACGCTCATGCATATGCGGCAGCGGGGCACCCATCCGGGATCAGCAGGAGGTGAGGAGGCAGGGCGGACACCGGCAAGCACAGAGGGAGGCTTCACAATTACAGGCTGTGACCCCTGCTGGCATTCACCTATACACAACGGTAGGAGGCAACTTTCACTTCCCGCTGTGCAACGCCGTTGTGGCCATGTGCTGAGCTTGGTGCGCACGCTGTGCCGTCGGCAGGTCATGCACAGCAGGCCCGCCAGGTGCCGCTGCCTGCGGGGGAGAGCCAGCCAGTCAGCCGGGCGCTGACCCACAGGAGGGCGGATCGTCAGTACCTTGAGCTGCGCTGAGCTGCCAGCTGGCAATCCTCGAGCGCACCAAGGCACCACACCCGTGCCTCCGAACATGAACGCTTGTGCCCCACCTCACCCAAGGCCCGCACGCTGCGTGTTGCACTGCACAGCACCAACATACACATATGCCTCGACAGCAGATCTAGGACTCCACATTGCTACACAACTCTGCACACTGCTGCTCTTCCCCGCTGCATCCCGTTCACCCGCTTGGCATGTTGAACCGCTCGCATGCACGACAGCCAGCATGGGCAGCTTGACTGTCACTGTAATATATCAGCTGACAACAGTGTCATTCAACACGACATGGCTGTAGTTTTGAGCAACAGCTGGAGTCTGCGCATGGGTGCGCCGTGTTGGTGCGGCCCCGGCCACGCTACCGCCCCCCTCCCTCACATCCTCGTGGCGGGGCCCGCCGTACGCACCTGATCGTCGCGACGCTCTCGACCAACACAACTGCAAGGGCTGGGGCTGCGCAGCCGCCTTGTATTTGCAGGCCCTGCCGGGCTCTCGCTCGGGCTCTGCCGGGCTCTGCCGGGCTCTCGCGTGCCGGCTGGGCGTCGCGGCACGGGAAACAACCATGCCACCTAGGCAGACTACCCAGCGGCGCTTGCCGCTCGGCCTGGTGAGCGCCAGCCCAGGCTGCCGCCGCTACCGCCTGCCGCTGCCGCCTACTCCGCCGAAGCTGCCGCCACGCACTTCTGCATGCGCCGTCCACAGCGTCGTGCTGCCAAAGGCATCCCCTGCATTTGCCTGCGCAGCTTGACTGCGCTCATGTCCTTCTACCCCTGCACATTGCTCATCAGACAAGCGCAGTGCTCAGCAGTGTGGGCCAAGTGTTGCTGCTTCTGCGCCAGCTGTGGCTGGGGCCCAGTTTCTCTCGGGCCTCGGCTCACTTGGCGGCTGCCTGCGTGGTGCAGTTGATGTTCCCCGCCCTGCTGTTCAAGTGGCCGCTGGTGTACTGGAGCAACCGGTGAGGCCCGGCTGTCATGTGCAGCTACAGTGCAGTGGAGGCTTTTTTGAGGGCGGGGGCAACTCCCTGAGTGCAGGGTGCAGCTGCATGCTGACCAGCTTCCCTTCAGAGACACTCACTGTGTCCTCAAAGCATGGCATCAGCCTAGCCTGGCTCCTGCTAGCAGCTGAATCATGAACGTCCTCCACCTTCTCTTCAGGGGCTGGCTGCTGCCCGCACTGCGCATCGCACTCTTCAGCTTGCCGTCTTTCAGGGCCACCGGCGTTGGCACGGCACGCATGCTGGACCACACGCCCCGTCCGGGGCTGCGCGGCGCGCTGAAAGACTGGCTCCGCATTTTTCTGGGTGGGTATTAGCAGGGGCAGGGCGGTCAACAGCACGTAGGAAGGGTCCAGCACAGGGAGTTGGTCTTGGTCTGGGCATGGCCTGGCCTGCGAGTCATCTGCATGCCTCGTTCTGCAAAAGTAGGCAGTCCGGCCAAGTTTCACGTGGCCGCAACTCCTCAACATGCCCTGCTGTAGGCACGCGGCTGGCCAGCTCGGCCATTGTTGCCCTGGCGCTGCCGCAGCGGCCGTGCTTCACACTGGTGATACAGGCAGTGCTGGCTGTGCTCATCTCCAACTCACCAGCCTACTGCAGATGCGAGGTACGCTGCCGCTGCATCTCCCATGCAGCCACCTGCGCCTTACTGGCTTGAGCGGTGGTTTGCATTGCCTGAGTGTTGGGGCAACATGGGGTACACTGCACAGGGGGTACACTGCACATGGGGTACACTGCACAGCACCCAACGCCCCTGCCACCTCGCCTCCCCCGCAGCTGCTTGCCGCGCCGCTTACCCACCAGCGCATGTTGGACCTTGCGTCAGGACTGGAGTATTCTTCTTTGCCCCTAATGGCGATTGCCCCATCAGGCGTGCTCTGGTCGTCCGGTGCGGCAGACATCCTGCAGGGTCAGTCCTGCTGCTGCTGCCTTGCGTTGTTGCTGCCTTGCCTTGTTGCTGCCTGCCGCTTTGCTGCCGCCTGGCTGCTCGCCTCCCAGAGGGCCTTAACCATGCCATCCTGCGCTTGCATGCCCTGGGGATGGAACCCTTAAGCCGTGCCGCTTGCGCCCCATGGCTTGCCCACGTGATGCAGGTACCGTCGAACCGCACACCCTGTGCCGCGCCACATTGTACTTACTGAATACCTCCATCGGCGTGCTGCTGCCCACCTTTATCGCCTGCTTCTACCGCTGGCCGGAAGTGGACGGCAGGCCTCACGGCAGCCAGGCAGCTAGGCAAGCGGTCGCACAGCCGCGCTTGGCTCGCCTGGCACGCCGCAGCGCCCAGCTTGCCTCAGCGGCGGATCGCTGGCTGATTGCGCTAGCGGGCGGCTATGGCGTGCGCAGGCGGTGCCTGTTCATTTGGTGGTATGCGTTAGCCGTGACATGGTGGATCTGTCGAATGGCTGCCGGCATTGTGTAAATCATGTGCGGTATGCAACAGGATACCGGTGCGCAGTGATGCAGCGGCGACCTGCTTCTGCCTGGCGGATGCTAGCAGCACGGTGGCTGCCCCCAGCAAGACACCGCCTTATTTCTGCCTTTGCAAAATTTGCCATGTCCCCATCTGCATCTTTGCAAAAATCTATGCTCTAGCCGCTCATCTGCGTCTCCCTGCTCTAAGCCCTTGCACAGCTACAGCCCCTCTGGCTCAGTACGTTACACATCTGACCAGGCGGCAGGACGCAACGGCAGTGATGGAGTGATCGATTGAGGGCAGGGCAGCGGGGGCGCGCTGCAACCAAGCAGGCGCAGCTGTCGGGTAATAGGCAGCCTCCGGGCGGGGAGGGAAAGAATGGCGGGCGCTGCTCAATTGGCAGCAGCGGCATCTCATGCATCAATGCGTATCGGTTGGGCGGGTTCAAAGGCAAAGAAAATCGGCAGCTGCTGGGCGCACCGGTGCGCTGGCATGGGGCGCACTCGCCCACCCTGCATGGCAATCAGGCAAGCCAGCTAGCAGCCAGACATGGAGCGCAGCTCGCTGAGCAGCTCCAGAAGCGATGGTGAGCTGGCCATTGCTGTGATTTAGCCGCTCTTCTGGAAGCCGAGGCCCTTGTCCTCCGCGTACCGCTCCATGAAGCGCATGAACCTGCATGGATTGATGGGGATGCAGCACGTTAATAGTGCCAGCGGCACCAAGCACAGCAGTTGATCAGCCAACTGCTCCACGAAGCAGCATTGAGCATGCATGGCACACCAGATTCGACCACGGCAGCGCACCCATCTGGGGCATGCATTGCACCAGCGCGCCGCTTGCGGGTCCTGCTTGAAGGAGCTACATGTCACCCACTTGCACTCCCCTATTGAACAGCAGCATCAACCAGCGCCACACAGCCACGCAGGGCTCACCGGTCCCACTCGAAGGAGCTGCGCATCACGTACTTGCACTCAATCTTGTCGGGCTTGCCGTTGACAAACTTGGCCTGCACATCCACGGTCTGCAGGGGGAGGAGGGGCGCACATGTGCATACATGTATTGACCCGCCAGGGCGGCAGCGGAACCTGCTTTGCTCGTCATGGATGGCATGCGGACCAAATGCTGTTGATCGACTGAAGACCAGTCCCTGCATGGTGCCCCATCAGCGATCACGTAAAGCCCCCGTGCTGCACTATCCCAGCTTTCTGCATCTCAGGAAGTAAATCCAACCAAGATGGCAGCTCCAAATGTATCCCCACCTGGATGGTGCCCTCGTCGTCCTCCATGTACAGCCCCGTGATGTCGCCCAGCTCGCTGCTCGCCTCAAAGATAGCGGGGTTTTGGAAAACGAAGGTGGCTGCAGCAGCGGGGCAAGCGCAAGGGCACGGAAGCAACATGAGTGCCAAGCAGCAGGGGGAGAGGAAGAGCAAGGCAGCCGGAGGCAGAGAGTCGGTCCATGCCAGTGCAGACTTCTGGACTGCACTGCGCAGATGCCTGCAGCGGCACAGACCAGTGGCCTTCGGCCCTGCCCATGCATAAGGAAATGCTGCACTGCGCAGCTTCCTTGCTGCCCCGCAGGCGGAGAGGTACCACTCAAAGGAGCCGCTCCCCCTCGCGCACCGGTGCCGCTGGAGCCGTCGCGGCTGCGGGTCAGCTTGACGTCCGGGATGGTGGGCTCATCGATGCCCTTGATGAACTGCATGCTGCTGGCCATGGCCATGACGCGGCGGGCCGCCATAGGCGCACGCGTCGCCGGCCGCGCGCGCGTGAAGGCGGCGGCGGCGCGGGGCGCTGCGGGCGGGGCAAGCGGGGGGCGCATTTGTGAGCGGCTTGTGAGGAGTGCATGTCATGGTGGGGGGCCGGGTGAGCCAATAGCACTGCTCAGCGGGGCGCACAAGGGGCCAGCGGCGCCCTGGACCACCCGGCGCTGCTCCCCCACCTGTTAGTTGCTGCATGGCTGCTGCTGCGGAGTTGGGTGGTGGGGCGGCCGGTGCCGAGGTCTGTGGGCGCGGGTGCAAAAGTTGCGGCGGCGAGGTAGCTCTGGTGCCTTGGGGCGTGTTAGACCACTAGTCAATGTTCCGATCTGCCCGATGCTGCCGTTGAAGGGCCTCCAGAAGCGGCCACTGGAGCGCATCTGCTCATGCAGTGAGGCTCGCACCTAGACAGCCTCCCAAGGGCCTGGCCAGGTCTCACTTGCATCGCCATCGTTGAGGAGTCGCTGGCACGCTACCGGGAGGCTCGTCCAGACGCCGCGTTTCTCAAGTGGGCCCCACAGGGCTCCGGGCGCGCCATCATGCAGTCCCAGGGCCTGCTGACTCTGCTGCAAGGCCCCACCAAGGCAGCGGTGGGCGCTGCGCTCGCCAGCGGCGCGGCAGCCTCCCTCGCCCTAGCGGGCCGCAACCCGGCGCTGTGCTACGTGGAGAGGATACCATACGATGATGCAGCGTTCCAGGTGCGCTGGAGGGGCCTCCCGTGCTGCCGAGGCTCACTACACCGCCGCCGCCGCCGCCGCCGGTGGCGCCGCCGCCAGCAGTGCTGCCCATCGGTCGGCTGGGCTGGTCAGCAACAGGAGCTGGACTGCTGCAAGTCCCACCATCCCCACACCCCCCGCCACAACTGCTGCCTGCACTGCAGAGCATGCACGGCAACGCGCGGCAGCGGGCGCTGGCCACTTCCAAGGCGCAGCGGCCGGTCGGCATGCGTGCGCTGGCACGCATCGGCACCCCCGGCCACCTGGCCATCACTTTCAGCCGCAAGTGAGGCCTGGCTGGGCTGGGCTGGCAGTTTCTTGGGCAGACGTGCTGACGGTCAGATGGGACGCAGCGTCTGTTGCAAGAGGATGTCAGAAGTAACGCCAATCATGGTGTTCTGCTGCTCGGCGTAAGCATTGCGCCACTGCGCTGCCTGTCTTGTGAAACACACCTTGCTGCCTCGGCTCACTTCTGTCCCATGCAGCGTGGGGCTCGCCATCCTGCTGCGCGTCAACATCTGGCTGGCGGCAGCACTGCAGGAGGAGGAGGCAGCCGAGCAGGAGGTGAGTGCTATATTGAACCCCGTTGCAGTTTGCAGTGGCAGTGTTCAGTCATGCGTGCTCGGCAGCTGCGATCCGGGCAACTTGAGACACAGCGGGCAGGGTGGCAGGCACGGCAGCTGCCACTCACTTGCGTGTTCTGCCTGCAAAGCCTGAACCGCATGATTGCCATGGCTCGCAGGTGCCCACCGCGCAGAGCCAGCCGTGCCCCAGCTCTGGCGGTGAATACTCCTCTGCTTGCACGCTGACTGTCAATCGCATGTGGGTGTGCATCGGTGTCATGCAGGGCCGCGAGCCAGAGGTGCCGGAGCTGAAGGTCGAGGAGCTGGCAGTGGCGGTGCACCGCGGCACGTACAATGCCTGCGTAGACCTGGCCACCCAGGTGCGCGCCAAGCCAGCCAGCAGGGCAGCTGCAGGAATCATCGACAATGCGCCCCCGTGTCATCGTTCCAGTTTCCTGGAACTGCTGGGCCGGAGTCATTGACGACTGATTTAAGCATGCACTGTCACTGCAGGCCACCCGTGCTGCGCTGGATGCCCGGGCGCTCGTGGTGCTGCCGCCCAGCCTAGCCAAGAAGCTGATCAAAGGTGGGAGGCTGCTTTGGCAGCCGGGCCGGCGCTTTTGTGGCAATGGATGCTGGTGCTGCTTGTCGCTGCTGCTGCTGTGTCCTGCTGCCGTCTGATGCCGCCGCTGCCGCTGCCGTTCCGCTCTCGTAACTGTGCCGCCCCGCCAGCGGCGCTGCTGCAGCTTGTGTGCAGCGCAAGTTGAGCTCTCACAACCGCCTGCCCGCTCTCTACACCTGCAGACCTGCGGCAGAGCGCGGTGCGCAAGGGCCGGCTGCCTTGGTACAGCCGCAGCCTGCGGGTGGCCAAGACGGCCGCGTTTTCTGAGGCGACATGGTGGGCGGGTGAGCACTCCTTTTAATGCGTGATTGGCTATGGTGCTGGCCTGGACTGTCTGCAGCAAATCATGTGCCCGTGGCACACACTTTGTGGCCAGCTGCGCCACACATTGGAGCGGTACATTTGCAGTGCTGTTGCTCTTCTCCTGGTGACACCAGTGCTGCTGACTGGGTATCTATCACCTCCGCCTCCCAACCCATCCCATCCCGCAGCCGACTTTGTTGTGAGCTGCGCCCTGGAACTGCACTGCGCGCTGCTCAAGGCGGCAGGCGCGTGGCAGCAGCGCGCCAAGTGGCTGGCGATGCGCTGCGGCCTGCACGCTGTGCGTGCCAGCGTGGTCCTGCTGGCGGTGGCGGCAGGCAAGCGCATGGCTGCTCGTTTTGGTGGTTGGGAATGAGCCGCATGACCAACCTGCCAGTGTTACCGCCTGTGCATGCCTCTCATAACATGAGCAGGTGCACTTGCATTCGACCCTTCATATCACCCACATCCGCTGTGCCCCCTCTGCACCCCCTCCCCATGCAGGCAACGGCGTGGGCGCTTTGGCCCCCCGCGGCCGCGGCTTTGCCATGTGGCTGTGCGTCACCCTGGCTAGCTTCTATGTGAATGGCCAGTTCTTTGGACTGATCACCCGGCTGGCGCCCATGCCGCTGGCGGGCGGCGGGGCGGGCGGCGACGCAGGCGCGGCCGCGCCGGCGGACGGCGCGGCGACGGCAGGGTCGGCCGCACAGCGGGCGCTGCAGGCCCAGCAGGCGCAGCAGGCGCAGCAGCCAGGCTTCCTCATGGTTGGCCAGCAGGTGCATCCAGCGGCTGCCATGGCCTGGGCAGCGGCGGCGGCTGCACAAGCAGCTGGAGCGCCTGATGCGGCGCAGCAGCTGGCAGATGGGGTTGCCGAGCTGGGCGCACCTGCTGAGCCTGCTTTGCAAGCAGATGCGGCTGTGGGGCCTGAGGAGCCCGAGCAGGCGGCCGAGCAGGCGCAGCAGGCGCAGCAGGCAGATGCAGGGGTGCAGGCGGGCGGTCCTGGTGCAGCGGAGCCTCCCGTGCCTGCCCCACAGCAGCGGCGGGTGGTGGGCGGGCCGCGCCTGCCCGACCGCCCAGGCCGCCGCAACGCAGCGGTGGGGCCGGAGCCGCAGGCTGGTGCAGCGGGGGCAGCGGGCGTGGGAGACCGAGGGGCGCCGCCGCCCCAGGTGAGGCTTGCGCCCTGCTCGATATTGCTGTCTGAGAACCATTGTGCTTTGCGGGCGTCTGGGCCTGTGCTGCGCCTGCCACCGCAGCTCTGCGGCAGCTTGCAAGGGATGTGCGCAGTTGCTGCGGCCCCAAATAGTGCGCCGCACGTGCCCCTGTTTGCTGTCCCCTTCCCCCGCAGGCACCCCACACCCCCCTGTACCGCGACCAGCGCGCGCCCACTCCGGCAGGTGACTCGGAAGAGAGTGAGGCCCGTGCCGCAGCAGCAGCCTCCCCTGGTGCATCACCTTCGCCGGCAGCAGCCTCGCCCGCCAATGGCGCCGGCCCCAGCAGCAGTGTGGATGAAGCGCAGGGCAGCGGCAATGGCAGCAGCAGCAGCGCCGCGGTGCAGGAGTGAGCGAGGAGCGACGAACGGCGGGCGGGGCGGCACAGCTTGTGATACTGGATGCAAAGGCCATGCATAGGCAACGCTGCACCCGGCCAGCCCCCTAGGAGCAGCGAATTGGTAGGGATAGATTGGCTCTCACTGTACTTCCAGTTCAAACTGCCGCACCCAATTTGGGTGTGCCCACCCCTGCAGCATGCCTCGTTGCACAGTCTGTGTGTCAAAATTGGCACTCTGCCACCCGCCCTTTCAAAGGCATTGACGGTGGGGACCATGCCCTGTAACATTTCAGCCTGCCATCGACACACGAACACCAAGAGCATGTGACATGCGGATGTGCACCTGCAATCTGGCTTTGCGATCGCCGGTGCGAGCAGGCGAGTAAATACGCCAGCCACAGTGGATGGGCGAGGCGCGCCTGCTGCCCAGGCCCATAACCGGGGGGCCGGTGTGGGGCGGCG
>VFQQ010001461.1_pt1 | contig 32574 bp, 26 predicted proteins | sample 3512341 | NCBI WGS metagenome assembly VFQQ01 (sample SAMN10412373, study PRJNA504923) | tailings metagenome | isolation source: Relicate 2 Philex TSF1 revegetated site | place: Philippines: Tuba, Benguet | collected 2017-08-29 | reverse complement strand
GTGCTCCTTCTGCTTCTTCATCTGCGGGCGGATCATGATGAAGTACAGCACCACGAACATCAGCACCAGCGGCAGCAGGCTGAAGAGCGTGGATTCGGCGCCACCGGCGGCGGCTGCGGGGGCGGTCTGGGCGTAGGCGGTGGAGATGAACACGGTCTTTGTCCTGTAGGGCCGGTGTTGGCGCAGAACCGCGAATTCTAAGGTGCCGCCCCCTGCCCCGCGCCCGGCCACAGCGCCGGCCCCGCGAGGGGCACGGTTGCCAGCGGGTGCCGGTACTCCTGGCGCGGCTGCACGCCGGCGGCCACGGGTGCGGCCTCGTAGCCGCGCAGCCGCGCCATCCCTGCGGGGGCCAGGCGGTAGTCCTCGCGCGCGGGGCGGGCCAGGTCTTCCCAGCCGGCCTCGCGGTCACCCGCCGCGTCGGCACCCGGCGGCAGATCGATGCGCCCGCGGCCCACCCACAGGTTGTTGCGCAGCGTCACGGCCCCGGTGCCGGCGGCCACACGCAGGAAGGTGCCGCCGTTCGGGCGGTCGTTGACCACCGTGTTGTGCACGAACTGCAGCGTGTTCTCGGACCAGCGCAAGCCTTCAGCGCCGTAGGAGACGATCACCGAGTTGCGCGTGCCCGCCCCCTGCTGCACGTAGTTGCCCACCACCTCGGCGCGGCCGCCGTCGGGGAACTCCAGTTCATAGCTGGCATGGCCGCCGCTCTCGTCGGTGAGGCGGTTGTATTCGATGCGGCTGAAGGCCGCGCGCGACTTCACCAGGTGGCCCAGGTTCACGTGGTGCACCCAGCTGCCGCTCAGGCGGAAGCTGGCGATGCGGCCCACGTAGACCGCGTGCGAGATGCCGGCCTTGTTGTGGTGCCAACCGAACTCGGAGCGCTCGATCTCCAGCCGGGTCTGGCCGTCGTTCACGGTCAGGATGCCCATCTCGTTGTCGAAGAAGCCGCAGTCGCGCACCACCAGGTGCCCGCGCTCCAGGCGGATGCCGGCGCCGTTGCGGTCGGGCACACGCGCGCCGATGAAGCGGATGCCCTCCACCGTCACGCGCCCGCCGCGCACCACCCAGATCGCCTTGCCCTCGGCATGTACGCCGTCGGCGATCAGGCGCACCTGTTCGCCCATGCCGCGGATCACGATGTCGTTCTTGTCCCACACCGCCACGTCGCCGCGGTAGTCGCCGGGGTCGATCTCGATGACGCTGCCGTCGGTGGCGCGGCGCGCCGCCTCGGCCACGGTGCGGACGGTGCGCGTGGGTCCGACGCGGATGATTGCGGCCGCCGGTGCGCTGGCCTTCGCTGATGGCTGCAACGGGTTGGGCGGCAACGGCGGCACCACGAAGGGCAGCCTGATCTCGATCTCGTCGGGCTCGCCGAGTGCGTCACGCAGCTGGTTCAGCACCGGCAGCGCCACCCACTCCAGCTTGGGGTGGCCGAGCAGCCGGCGCTTGGCGTAGTCAATGAGCTCACCCGGCGCGCGCCCGGTGTGCAGCACCGCCGCCCACAACGCCCCGGCCAGCAGGGCCAACAGCAGCACGCCCACGCCCACCACGAGGGGCCAGCGCCGCCGCCGACCCGGTGCCACGCCGGAACGCGAGCGTCGGCGCCGCACGTTCATCGCGGCCCCCGGCCCTCAGACCAGGACTTCGGCCACCGCCGGGTGCCCCAGGAAGGCCTGCGGGCTGGAGCTCGCGCCGTAGGCGCCGCTCTGGAACACCACCACGAGGTCACCCACCTCGGCCACCGGCAGCTCCATGCGGTCGGCCAGCAGGTCCAGCGGCGTGCACAGCGGCCCCACGACCATGCTGTTTTCTCGCGCCGCGCCGCGCACGGGGAAGATGCCCACCGGGTAGTTCTTGCGCACCACCTGGCCGAAGTTGCCGCTGGCGGCCAGCTGGTGGTTGAGGCCGCCGTCGCACACCAGGTAGACCTGCCCGCGCGAGACCTTGCGGTCGACCACCCGCGTGACGTAAATGCCGGCCTCGCCCACGAAGTAGCGGCCGAGCTCGATGACGATGTGCGCCGCGGGCATCTCGCGCGCCGCACGCTCCACGAGGGCCGCCAGGTTGGCGCCGATGGGCGCCAGCTCCAGCCGCTGCTCGCCCGGGAAGTAAGGGATGCCGAAGCCGCCGCCGAGGTTGAGGAACTTCACCGGCGTGCTGGCGTGCGCGGCCAGGCGCAGCGCCAGTTCGTAGCTCTTCTGCTGCGCCTCGCAGATGCTCTCGGCGCGCAGGTTCTGGCTGCCCGCAAAGAGGTGAAAGCCCTCGAACGCCAAGCCTTCGCGAGCACACAGCGCCAGGGCCTCCGGCACGAGCTCGACGTCGAGCCCGAACTGCTTGGGCCCGCCGCCCATCTTCATGCCCGAGCCCTTGAGCTCGAAGTCGGGGTTCACGCGGATCGCCACGCGCGCCGGCAGCCCCAGCTCGCGCGAGGCCGCGGCCAGCACCGGCAGCTCGCGCAGCGATTCCACGTTCACGAGCACACCCGCGGCCACGCTCTGGCGCAGCTCGGGGTCGCGCTTGCCGGGGCCGGCGAAGCTCACCTCGGCGGGGTCGGCGCCGGCGTCGAGCGCCACCTTGAGCTCGCCGGCCGAAGCCACGTCGATGCCGTCCACCAGCCCGGCCATGAACTGCACCACCGCCGGCATCGGGTTGGCCTTCATCGCGTAATGCAGCTTCACCTGCGGCGGCAGCGCGGCGCGCAGCTGCGCCACACGTGCGCGCAGCAGCTCGCGGCTGTAGGCGTAGAAGGGCGTCTGGCCCACCTGGGCGGCGAGGGTCGAAAGCCGCCGGCCGCCCAGCAGCAGTTCACCGCCGGCAAGGGCGAACTGGTCCATCGGCACGTGTGAGGGCCTGGTGGGTGGCGCGTTCATGCAGCGGCCTTGCGCTCGTGCCAGGCGGTGGCCAGCAGCTTGCGGTCGATCTTGCCGTTGGGGTTGCGCGGAAGCGGGCCTGCCATGGGCTCCACACCGGCCGGCACCATGTACACCGGCATGTGCTGCTTGCATTGCGCCAGCAGCGCGGCCACGTCGAGCGCCGCGCTGCCGTCGGGCGCGGTCGCGATCACCTGGATGGCCTGCCCCAGCGTGGCGTGTTCGGTGCCGAAGGCCACGCATTCGCCCACCAGCTGCGTGGCGTACAGCACCTCTTCCACTTCGGTGGGGCTGACGCGGTAGCCGCTGGTCTTGATCATCTCGTCGCGGCGGCCGATGAAGTACAGGAAACCTTCGGCATCGCGGCGCACCGTGTCGCCCGAGAACACCGCCGTCTCGGGCAGCTGCAGGCCCGCCTCGCGCCCGCCCACGCCGGCCGGCAGCGGCTTGTAGCGTTCGGCGGTCTTCTCGGCGTCGCCCCAGTAGCCCAGGCCCACCAGGGCGCCACGGTGCACGAGTTCGCCGGGCTCTTCGGGCGCGCATTCGGTGCCGTCTTCGCGCAGCACGAGGATCTCGGCATTGGGGATGGCGCGGCCGATGCTGTCGGGCCTGCGGTCCACCTCCTCGGGCGGCAGGTAGGTGCTGCGGAAAGCCTCGGTGAGGCCGTACATCAGGAAGGGCTTCGCGGCGGGCACACGCTGGCGCAGCGCCTGCAGCGTCTCACGCGGCATGCGCCCGCCGGTGTTGGCGAAGTAGCGCAGGTGCTCGTTGATGGCGGCCGGCCACTCCAGCGTGGTGAGCTGGATGTACAGCGGCGGCACCGCCGTGAGGCCGGTGACCTTCTCGCGCTCCAGGGCCTTGAGCACGTCACGCGGCAGCAGGTAGTTCAGCAGCACCACGCGCGCGCCGCTGTGGAAGGCCGTGGTGAGCTGGCTGAAGCCGGCGTCGAAGCTCAGCGGCAGCGCGGCCAGCAGGGTGTCGGAGGGCCGGTTGTCCAGGTAGCTGGCCACGCTCTTGGCGCCGGCCACCATGTTGCGGTGGGACAGCACCACGCCCTTGGGCTTGCCGGTGCTGCCGCTGGTGTAGAGGATGGCGGCCATGTCGGTGTCGATCACGCGGTGGCCGGCACGTGCGGGCGCCTGCAGCCAGGCAGCCCAGTGGTGCAGGGACACGGCGGGCGACAGCACCGAGGCCATCACCGCCGGCTCCGTGAGCACCACGTGCCGCAGTTCCGGGCAGCGGGCGAGCACCGGCAGCAACAGTGACAAACGATCGGGTGAGGTGACGAGCACACGAACCTGGCAATCGGCCGCGATGAAGGCCACCTGCTCGGCCTTGAGCAGCGGGTTCATCGGCACGAACACCGCACCCGCGGCCGGCGCGCCAAAGCTCGCGACGACCGTCTCCACCCGCTTCTCCAGCCAGATGCCCACACGCTCGCCGCGCTGCACGCCCACCTGCAGGAGCCCGGCCGCAAAGGCCGCCACCTGCGCCTGCAGCGCTTCATAGTCCAGCGTGATGGTGCCCGCGGACAGCGCCGGCGCGTGGGCATCACGCAGCGCGGCCACCGCGACGAGTTCGTGCAGCAGGGTCGATTCGGACATGGGCGCAGGGCCTGCGGGCCCGCATGCGATGGGAGCAAAAAAGTATGTCATGGGCCCTCACCCCCCCAAGCGAGGGCGCCCGAGACAGCGTGCGCAGTAAGCCACGGAAGCGCAGGGTGGCGGCCCGCGGCCCCACCCTAGAATTTCGGGCTCACGAGACCACAGGGCACCGCCCCGCCGATGATGAACGTGCAAGCCGAAGTGTTGAGGGTGCTGGACGAGGTGCTGAGCCTGAACGGCCGCAGCGCGGCCTTCACGCGCGACACGGCCTTGCTGGGCGCGATCCCCGAGCTGGACTCGATGGCCGTGGTGACGCTGATCACCACCCTGGAAGAGCAACTGGGCATCAGCGTGGCCGACGACGAGATCGACGGCGCCACCTTCGGCAGCGTGGGGGCGCTGGTGGACTTCGTGGCAGAGCGGGTCGGGGTCTGATTCCGCATGACCTGCCCCGCCGATACGGCATGACACCGCAGTTCATTCCCTCGGACGACGGTCGCCACAGGTTCGTGCTGCATCACGCCCCGGGCTCGGGGGCGTGCCGCGGGCTGGTGGTGTACCTGCACCCCTTCGCCGAAGAGATGAACAAGGCGCGCCGCATGGCTGCCCTGCAGTCACGGGCACTGGCCGCCAACGGCTATGCGGTGCTGCAGATTGATCTCCTCGGCTGTGGCGACAGCGACGGCACGTTCGCCGATGCCAGCTGGCAAGCCTGGATCGACGATGCGCTCCTGGCAGTGCGCTGGTTGCGTGAACGGCACGGCGCGTTCGCCCCCTTGTGGCTGTGGGGCCTGCGCGCCGGATGTCTGCTGGCCTGTGACGCGGCCTCGCGGCTCGGCGAGCGCTGTCACTTCCTCTTCTGGCAGCCCCCTGCCAGCGGCAAGGCCCTGCTGCAGCAGTTTCTTCGCCTGAAGATGGCCTCCGGCCTGCAACGCGGCGAGACCGCGGGCGTGACGGCCGCGCTGCGCGCACAACTGGAGCAAGGCGGGCAGGTCGATGTCGCCGGCTACCCGCTCAGCAGCTGCCTTGCTCTGGGACTCGAACATGCCGAGTTGTCGGCCCCGGCCCACCCGGCCCAGTGCATCTGGCTTGAGACCAGCACGCGCGATCCAGCGGCGCTGTTGCCGGCGAGCCAGGCGCCGATCGCCCGCTGGCAGGCCGCTGGCAACGCTGTACTGGCATTGGCCGTGCAGGGGCCGGCCTTCTGGCAGACGCAGGAGATCGAGGACGCACCTGCCCTGCTGGAGGCCACCACTCACGCCCTGGCCGGACAAGGTCCGGCCGACGCCGCGTTGACCCCGCCAAGTCTGGCGCGCGCCGCATGAACGCGTACCGCGAAACGGCACTCGCCTTTGCCTGCGAGCAGGCCACGCTCATCGGCGTGGTGGCCGAGCCCCCCGAGCCGGCCCAGCATGACCTGGGCCTACTGATCGTCGTGGGCGGGCCGCAGTACCGAGCGGGCAGCCATCGGCACTTTGTCCAACTCGCGCGCACGGTGGCCGCCTCCGGCTACCCGGCCATGCGCTTCGACTCCCGCGGCATGGGCGACAGCTCCGGCGAGCCGCCCGGCTTCGAGCACCAGTCGGCCGACATTGGCGCTGCCATCGCAGCATTCCAGTCGGCGGTACCCTCCGTCCGGCGTGTCGTGCTGTGGGGCCTGTGCGACGGCGCCAGTGCGGCCTTGCTGTACCTCGACGAACGTGGCCCCGACGCGCCCGTGGCAGGCCTGTGCCTGCTCAACCCTTGGGTGCGAACCGAGGCCACGCTGGCGCAGGTGCATGTGAAGCACTACTACGTCCAGCGGCTGAGGCAGAAGGAGTTCTGGCTCAAGCTGCTCAGCGGCGGCGTGGCGGCGAAGGCCGTGCGCGGGCTGTGGGACAACCTGCGCAAGGCCCGCGGCACGGCGACCGCCGTGGGCTCTGCAGCCGCCGCGTTGCCCTACACCCAGCGCATGGCGCGTGCGTGGGCAGCGTTCGGCGGCGCCGTGCAACTCGTGCTCAGTGGCAATGACCTGACCGCCCGCGAGTTCGAGCAGGCCTGGTCCACCGACCCGGCCTGGGCGGCCGCCGCGAACAACGGCCGCCTGCAGACGGTGCGCCTGGAGCGCGCCGACCACACCCTTTCCGCCCCGGCCGACATGCAAGCGGCCGATGCGGCATTGCTTGAATGGCTCGCCCCGGTGCGGGGCAGCCACTGACCAGGAGACAGCGGTGACCTCCTCCAGGCATGCACTCCGGGCGCTGACCCTGGCATCCAGCCTGTTGCTGGCCGGCCAGGCGCAGGCGCAAGCGGACCTCTGCGGCGACCTCTCCAACGGCTACGGGCCCTACGACTACCGCACCGAACGTGGCGAAACGCTGGGGCGCGTTGACCGTGCCCACTTTCCGCCCATCACCGAGGCCCTGATCCGCGGCAAGGCGGAGCGCAGCCCACCGGGGCCGGACATCGACTACACGCTGCGCGCCTACCCCAACCACCACCGAGCGCTGGCGGCCACCATCCGCTTCGGCGCCATGACCAAGCGTGACCCGCCGCCCGGCATGCGCTACACGGTCGAGTGCTGGCTGCTGCGCGCCACGCGCTTCAGGCCCGACGACACTGTGGCCCGAGGCCTCTATGCCAAGTTCCTGGTCGAACGCAATCGCGCTGCGGAGGCTGTCGCGCAATTGAAGATCGCCGAAGGCCATGCCGGTGACAACCCGTTCACGCACTACAACATCGGCCTGCTCTACCTCGAGGCCAAGGACTATGCCGCTGCGCTGGTGCAGGCACATCGCGCGCTGGCGCTGGGCTTTCCGCGCACGGAGCTGAAGGACGGCCTCGCCGCCGCCGGCAAGTGGCAGGAACCCACTGCGGCCGCGCCTGCCGCTCCGCCCGCCTCCGCGCCAGAGCCCGCGGCGGTACAAAACGCGGCGCCCGCCGCATCCAGGCCCTGACCCGGTGATGAAGCGCGTGCTCATGATCGCGTACCACTTCCCGCCGCTGGCGGGCAGCAGTGGGATCCAGCGCACGCTGCGGTTCGTGCAGCAACTGCCGGCCTTTGGCTGGGAGCCCCTGGTGCTGACCTCGTCGCTGCACGCCTACGAACGCACCAGCGACGACCTGAACGCCGACGTGCCGCCGCAGACCGTGGTGGAACGTGCCTTCGCGCTGGACACGGCACGGCACCTGTCGCTCGGCGGCCGCTATGTCGGGGCCATGGCAAGACCGGACCGCTGGGTCAGCTGGCGCTTCGACGCCGTGCGGCGTGGGCTTGCCATGATCCGCCACTACAAGCCCCAGGCCATCTGGAGCACCTACCCGATCGCCACCGCGCACCTCATCGGCGCACGGCTGCAAGCGGCCAGCGGGCTGCCCTGGATTGCCGACTTCCGTGACCCGATGGCCCAGGAGGGCTACCCGGCCGACCCGCTGACCCGCCAGAGCTTCGTCGACATCGAGACCGCGGCGATGAAGCAGGCCCGCCACAACCTCTTCACCACGCCCGGCGCCGCCCGGATGTACCAGCGGCGCTACCCGTTTGCGGCCGAGCGGATCGGCATCCTCGAGAACGGCTATGACGAAGACAGCTTCGCTGCCGTGGAGGCCAGTTCGGCCGAGCGCCCGGCACTGAACCCGGGCACGGTGACGCTGCTGCACAGCGGCATCGTCTACCCGAGTGAACGCGACCCGACCCAACTCTTCGTGGCCCTGGGGCGCCTGAAGGACAGCGGATCGATCGCCCCGGGCGACTTCAAGCTGCGCTTCCGCGCCGCCGTGCATGATGCGCTGCTCACGGGGCTGGCCCGGCAACACGGCGTGGATGCCTTCGTCGAGGTCTGCCCCCCGGTGCCCTACCGCAAGGCCCTGCTCGAGATGCTGCAGGCCGACGGGCTGCTGGTGATGCAGGGATCCGGCTGCAACGAGCAGATCCCGGCCAAGACCTACGAATACCTTCGCGCACGGCGACCTGTGTTGTGCCTCTCGGACCCAGCCGGGGACACCCAGGCCGTGCTGACCGCCGCGGGGCTGAACGCCAGCGCTCGGCTCGACTCGGCCGAAGACATCGCACGTGCGCTGCCGGCCTTCGTAGCCAGCGTGCGGCAGCGCCAGGCCGCATTGCCTGAAGAAGGCGCGGTGCGAAGCGCTTCGCGGCTGGGCCGCACTGCGGCGCTCGCCGCATGGCTGGACGGGGCCTGCGCATGAGCCAGGCGTCGCTGGCGCAACTGGGCGCGGGTGCGCGCGCGCGGCTGGCGTTGTTCGGAGCGCTGGAGCGCGTGAGCGACCTGCGCGGCAATGCAGCGGCCGGCAGGCTGAAACTGCAGGTGCCGGCGCGGCCCGAACCGGCCCTGTGGGTCTACGTGTCCACCATCGGCGAGCTCAACGCCATCGGCCCGCTGCTGCGCCAGCTGTGCGAACGCCTGCCGCAGCTGAGGCTGGTGCTGATCACCAACCACGCACACTACGAGTCGAGCTACCGGGCACAGTACCCGGACGCCGAGGTTTGCGTGAGCCTGGGACATGGCGGCGACGCGCGCACGCTCGGCCAGCACTACCCCCCGACACTCCTGGTGGTGGGGGAGATCCCCTGCCTGCCGTCGGATGCGCCCTGCCGCTTCTCGGTGGCCTTCGTTGCGGAAGCCAAGCGGCGCGGAGCCGCAGCCGCCATCGTCAACGGCTGGCTTTACGGCGACCAGCCGTCGTGCCGGATGGACCACATCGAGCGCAGCCTGCTCATGCGTGTGTACGTGCGCGCCTTCGATGCCATCTGCATGCAGATGGACGACGGCCGCGAGGTGCTGCTGCGTGCTGGCGCGGAGCCAGATCGGGTTCACGTCACGGGCAACCTGAAGTTCGACGCGATTTCTCGCAGCGACTGGTCGCTGTCCCAGGCCAAGAGTGCAGGCCTACTGGGTGCACTTGTGCGGAGTGGCCGGCCGATCGTTGTTGCCGGATGCGTGACCAACACCGACGAACAGCGCCTGGTGGTCGACGCCTTCGTGCAACTGCGCGCAACACAGCCTCGGGTGCTGCTGGTCGTAGCCCCGCGTCACCCGGAAGTGCGCGAACGGGTGAACACTCTGGTCGCCATGCTGCGTGAGTCGGGGCTGGCAGTCGCGCTCAGGTCCCAACTCGACGGCGACACCTGTCCGGCCGAGCACTGTTTGGTCCTGGACACGATGGGCGAGCTTCGGGACTTCTACGCCGCGTCCACCGTCGCCCATGTCGGGGTGGATCACAACGTCCTCGAGCCGCTTGGTTTCGGCAAACCCGTGACGGTGAGCGAGGGCTGGAACACCCGGTACCCGTCCTACCCTGTCTACCGCCTGCTGATGGCAGCGGGAGCTCTGCGCAGCTCGCCGAACGCTGAGCAGCTCGCCAGAGTCTGGCAATCGGTCATCGAGAGCCCTGCTCCCGTTGGCTTGGTCGACGTGAAACCATCGCCGGCCGTTCTGGCTGCCGCCGGCGCCGTTCACAAACACATGGATGTGCTGAGCCCGCTCCTCGTGGAAAGGCCTCTCTGAGTGCGAGGACGCTGGCCCGCTGCGTCAGTGGGACTCCGACAAAGACATGCAACTGCGCCGCTCCTTGGTTTTCTCGTTCGTTGACCGGTACAGCGGCCTGCTCATCAATGTCGCGGCATCGACGCTGCTGGCGCGGCTCCTCACGCCCGATGAAGTCGGCGTGTTCTCCATCGTCATGGTGCTGCTGGCCCTGGCCAACTCGCTGCGCGACATGGGAGCGGGCCAGTATCTGCTGCAGGAGCGGGAGCTGACCGACGATCGGATCAGAGCGGTCTGGGCCATACAACTCGGGATCGGTCTTGCCCTGAGCGCAGCCGTGGCGGCTGCGAGCAAGCCGATGGCTGCGTTCTACAACGACACGCGGGTGGCGGATGTCATGTTGGTGGTGGCAGCGAACTACTTCCTCAACCCATTCGGCTCCATCACACATGCCTGGCTCATGCGGGACATGCGCTTCGACAAGCTGGCCGTGATCCGGTTCGCATCCTCCGTCGTCGGGGCATCGACGTCGATCGCCCTGGCCTGGCAGGGGTCGGGGCCGCTCAGCCTGGCCTGGGGCAGCCTCGCCGGGACCGCCGCGACCGCGCTGGTCTCTTCCTGCTTTCGTCCGCGGGGCTACCCCTGGTTGCCCGGCACCAAGGAGATCCGCAGGGTGCTTGCCTTCGGGACCAAGATCACCTCCACGTCGATCGTCCAGACCCTGGCGCAAGGCGCCCCGGAATTCTTCCTGGCCAAGGCGCAGGGCATGGCGGCCTCTGGTCTGTACTCGCGTGCCAACGGACTGGTGTCGATGTTCTACCGGCTGGTGATGGACGCAGCACTGTCTGTTGCCACATCCATGTTTGCGAGCAAGGCCAGATCCGATCTGGACCTCAGCGAGCCATTCGTGCGGGCAATCGGGTACATCACCGCCCTGGGCTGGTCCTTTGCTGCAGTCATCGCGATCCTCGCCTTCCCAACCATCCGGGTGCTGTATGGAGCCCAATGGGGTGACGCAGTGGTGGTCGCCCAACTGCTTGCGCTCGCACTCGCACTCGGGCTGCCGGTCCGCCTGTGTCACACCGCACTGTTCGGCGCGGGCAGGGTGAACGCCATCCTGAAGCTGACGGTGACCTGCGCAGCAGTCACCATTGTCGCCGCGGCCCTTGCTTCGCTGCACGGCCTTCATGCCATGGGTTGGGCGGTCGCGGGTTCCAGCGCACTCGCAAGTGGCGCGTGGCTGGCGGTCACGCGGCGAGCCCTTGGTTTTCGCTGGAGGCATCTGTTGCAGACTGCCGTGCGCAGCGTCATGGTGGCGATCGCCGCCGGTATCGCGCCGGCATTGACGATGTTGGCGTACGGCCCGAGACCAACCGGCGTGATGGCCGCTTGGTGCCTGGTTTTGGGCGGTGTCGGGGCCGGCGCGGGCATGCTGGTGTGTGCCTGGGCCATCCAGCACCCAATCTTCGATGAACTGATGGTCCTGCTCAGAAGGTCCATCGACAAACTGAAGGCACGGAGGCCAACCGATGCAGGTGCTTGATGCCCCGTTGGTGCAGGACCTCGAAGCGAAGGAGACGACTCGCATCGATCTGGGCAGCGGCGGCAATAGACGACGTGGCTTCCACGGCATCGACCATCTCTCCCTGGCCGGCAGCCGCGCCGTTGCCGATCTCAACAAGCCCCCGAATCTGGGCCCGGATCAGTTGATCGACCACATGCGCACGCGGCACGTCCTGGAGCACATCGATGGGTCCGTGCCACTCAGCAGGGAGATCCACCGAATCTGCAGAGCGGGCGCGCTGATCGAGATCAGCGGCCCCGACTCCTCCAACGCCTACGCACTCTCGGATTCGATGCACGTGCGGTCCTTCGGGCTCCTTTCGATGAGCCACCACGTCCTGCCAGACAAGCGGCACGGGATGAGACGAGTGCCCGCGTTCTGTACTGGCATCCGGTCCGCGATCCAGCGGGTGAGGATCGAATTCCATCGCCAACGCCGGATTGGCAGGCAGCTGGCCGGTGCAATCGTGTGTTGGATCAACATGAGCCCCCAGAACCAGGAATCTCGCGAGGGGCTGCTCGCCCACTGGTTCCATTCGTGGCAGATCACCTACCGCATGCGAGCCGTTCACTCATGAAGGTTCGCTGGTGGCCGTTCGATCCGAGTTCTCATGTGGCCAGCACCCGCATCCGGTGCCTGAACGTTGTCTCTGGGCTGCGGCAAAAAGGTGTCGACGCAGCGTTGTGGGTGCCTGGGGACAAACCACCGTCGGTGCTGGTCCTGTCCAAACGTTACGACCCCGAGACCATCGCCGCGTGTTCGGACATGCGCCTTGCGGGAACACGAGTCGTTCTGGACCTCTGCGACAACCACTTACACGTCGACCTCGCTTCCGACGCGGCGTCGCGCAGAACAGCGTGGTTGCGACAGGCGATCGAATCGGTCGACGCGGTCACGGTCTCCACACCGGCCCTGGCCGAGGAGATTCGCGAAGCCTGCAAGATCCTTGTCCCGCTGCACGTCATCGGTGACGCATTCGAAGAGCCGCTCGATCCTCCTCGAAACTGGAGCAGAGCGAGGGCGTACGACGAGTTGAAGCTGGCACGGCTGCGTGTGCGTTTGGCCACCCACAGCCGCCGGCCGGCAACCCGGCTCCTTTGGTTCGGGAACCACGGCACCGCCCACGCCGCCGGGGGCATGCTGGATCTGCTGCAGGTGATGCCGGCTCTGAACGAAGTCGCAACCGAGCGCGCCATCTCACTGACTGTGGTCAGCAACAGCTGGCGAAAGTTCGAGACCGTGCGTGCGCAAGCCCGCTTCCCGATGCTGTATCTCGACTGGAGTCAGTCCACCTTCAGCCGTGCTGCAAGGCTGCACGATGTGGCTCTGCTCCCCGTGCAGGACAATGCCTTCACGCGCTGCAAAACGAACAATCGGTTGGCCACAGCGCTGCTCCACGGACTGGCGGTCATCGCGGACCCGATACCCAGCTACCGTGATTTCGCAGCTAGCGTGTGTCTGGGAGATTGGCCTGCCTCGCTGCGACGCATGTGCAGCGATCCTGCAGCCAGGCATGCGATGACCCAGACGGGCGTCGCTCAACTCAGGCGAGACTGGAACCCGGAGCTCATCAGCGAAGCGTGGAGGCAGACGCTCCTGAAGATTGATGGTCGCCCGACGCGACCTTGAGTTCGGCGCCGGACCGGACTCAGGCCGCACTGGCAAGTCGCTGTGGCCCTGAACCTGGAGGATGCCCGAACGATGAGGGCGGGGCATAGTGTCGGCGCGCCTTCCGGGTCCAGGGCCAGAAGGAGCGTAGGGCCTGTTCCTGCGGCCTGAGGCCCTCGATCAGTGTCGAAGTGAAGCGATCCAATGCTGCCAGTGGCGACTGTCTGGCAAGCAGCGGAAACTCGATGGCATCGCCGGGACGTCCAATGCGCGGACCATCCTCAACGACCACAGCCGCTGGCGCACCTTCGGGAGGCGCCGCATAGTCCAGCGCAAGCTGTTGGAGCAAGGGCAGATCGACGACGTAGCCAGACTCGCGAATCCTTCGGACCAGCACATCCCAGTGATAGCCCTCGTTGGGCTTGCGATCAGCCTTGAGCGCAAACGCGTAGTTGCCCATCAGCGCCTTCTTGATGATCTGTTCAGGACTGCGTACGGGGGCATGCTGAAGGACCAGGGGCAACTCAACCGGCGGCTGGCTGTCGGGCCCGTTGGACGCACGGTGGCTTCCCATCGCGACGGAACAGCCGCGGGCAAAGTCCCGCCCGAGGATCACCTTGTAGAACTGCTTCGGCTCCGATGAGCGCAGCCGGAAGTCATCGAACAGTGGCGCGGCAAGGCCATGGAAGTCGCCGGTCAGCGGGCAGTACGTCCGCCACGGCATTCGCCCGTGTCCGTTAAGCGGCACCTCCCGGGCGATGATGTCTCGGACATCGGAGCCTTCGGACGACAGAAACTCGTCGGCATCGAGTGGCACGATGTAGTCGAAGTCCCCGGTTCGAGCCACGGCATTGACGGCCCAGGTGATGGCCCTTGACTGCTGGTACGCAGGATCGGACCAGAGCGCGTACCTCACGTCGAAACCACAGCGTCTCATCGCAGCAGCGATTGCTGCACTGCTGTCATTGCTGCTGTGGTCAACGATGAAGATCGCGTCGAACACGCGTGAGTTCACCCGGACGAAGAGTTCCAGGATGTCGCTCTCGTTCTTGATCATCGAAACGGCAGCCAGCTTCATATCTTCCTGTAGCGCAAAAGGCAGGGCGGCTGAACAACGCCTGCTCAAGCCATATCGGCGAGCGTATGTTCAAGCCTTGCTCGGTCCGCCGTTGGGGGCGGCCTCCGACCGATCGATCGTGAAGTGGATCACGCTGTATAACGGGGCGAGTCGCGAGCGGTGACGCGCACGGACAGTGGGGCAGCCGCTGAGTCACTTGTGCGCAATGGCGCCCTGGCAGGCTTGCCCCTAGACCGAACCCCCAGGTTTGCGGGATTGCCGAGCCTCGGTTGGGTTACGAACTGCTACTTTGTCAGCAGCGGCAAGCGTCCGCCTGCCCGGCAACAGGTTCACGGATGGTTGGTCGTGGGCCATGGAACACTGCCGATAACCCAGCACGTACCTCGGAGGCTTGGCATTCACTGAGCCCGGACCATGAGCCCTTCACATCGCCGCGCCTTCCTCAGACATTTCTCCGCCGCATTGGGAGCGATCAGTCTTGGCGCATGTGGCGGGGGCGGTGACGCCGCGACGCCGCCTCCCCCCATCGCGGGCACGCCCAGCCCGCCCGCGCCCACACCGCCAGCACCAGCGCCCACGCCACCTTCGCCCCCAGCGCCCACGCCTCCGGCTCCGCCGCCTTCGCCTGCGCCCACGGGAGCGATGGCATTCACGCTGGTTTCACCCATGGCAGGGTCAGCTGTGCCGTTCACCCTTGGTTTTGCTTTCCGCAAGGGCGACATCCCTTCCGGTCAGGGCGTTGTGGCCTCGGGTGCCAACCTGCAGGTCACCGTCAAGAACCGCTGGCCCGATGGTTCGGTCAAGTTCGCGGTCCTTGCGGGCAGGGCCGCGCTGGGGCCGTCGACGTCGCAGACCGTGACTTTGTCGCCTGGCGCGCCGACGGGTGGCGCCGCACTCACGACGGCAGACCTGCGCACCACCGGCGTCACCGCCGGCGTCGGCTGCGGGACCTTCGGCTCGGCGTCCTGGTCGGGCGCCGATTGGGACTCCCCGTTCGCCAGCTGGGTCAGCGGGCCCGAGATGTCGTCCTGGATCTACCGCAAGGCCGTGGGGTCCGACGCCCACCTGGTCGCCTGGCTGGAAGTGCGTCTGTACGCCAGCGGCGCGGTGGAAGTTCTCCCCTGGGTTGAGAACGGCTACCTGCGCGTGCCGGGTGCGGTCAACAAGTCGGCCACCTACAGCTTTGACCTGGGCGGTACGCAGCGTTTCAGCGCAGCGTTCGATCTGCCGAACCGCTGCCGCACACCGCTGATCAGCGGCGGGGCGGTGTCGCACTGGCTCGGGACCGATCCGCTGGTCACCGTCAAGCACGACACCGACTACCTGCAGGCCACGCGCCTGGTGCCCACCTACCGCTCGGCGGTGCCCGCCAATGCTGGTGCGATCAGTGCATTGCCAACGCAGTTTCAACCGCTGCAGCAGGGAAACTACCCGACTGGCATGGGCGCGGGCGGTTATCACCCGTCAATCGGCATGTTGCCTGAATGGGACGTGCTGTACCTGAAGAGCACCAGTTCGGCCTGCTACGCGGCGATTCAGTTCAACGCCTACAGCGCCGGGCGCTTTGGCATTCACTTCCGCGACGAGTCCACCCATCGCCCCATCAGGTTCTCAAGCTATCCGAATCTGGTGATCGACGGAGGATCCGGCATCAGCGGCGTCGGCGCGTCCACGACCAACAGCTACGCCGTTCGTGGCAGCGGCACTGCCCCCGCCACGTGGGCCTCATCTCATCAACCTTCGGTCGGCTACCTGGCCTACTTGGTCACGGGACGCTGGTTCTTCATGGAAGAGGTTCAGTTCGCCGCGACGCTCAACTTCCTCAAGAACGGCGACAGCCAGCGTCGCTTCTCGGCTGGTGTCTTCCGCAGCGATGCGGGTGCGAACACCACGCGCGGCGCGGGGTGGGCTTGGCGCACGCTGGCCCAGGCTGCGTGTGCGACACCTGACGACGATCCTCTGGCCGCAGAGTTCTTGGCCTCTCTGCAGTCGAACATCGCCTACTACCACGCCCGCTACGTCGCGCAGGCCAACAACCCCTTCGGCTTTGTCACCCCCTACAGCGACTACTCGGGCGCCGGCGACGGGATCTATGTGGACGCGGGTTGGATGCAGGACTTCATCGTCGCCGCCGTCGGGTACAGCAAGTCTTTGGACCTGGGCATCAGCAGCACGGCACGTACCCAGCTGGACGCGTTCTTCGCTTGGAAGGCGCGCAGCGTGGTGGGTCGCTTCGGCGGCACTGGCGCCTCGGAGTATCTGTACCGCGACGCGGCCACGTACACGATCGCGGTCGCACCCAGCGACAGTCCTGACTTTGGCGGCGGTACCGGCCCCTGGCACGCCGATTGGGGCGCGGTCTACCGAGACACTTTCTCCGGGGGCAGCCCAGGCACCAAGGAAGAGGGTGGTTTGCGCGGAGGAAACTTCCCCGACGCAACCAGCTACTGGGGCAACCTGCAGCCTGCCCTGGCCTATGCCGTAGAGCACGGCGTTCCTGGCGCCGCTGCGGCTTACCGCCGCATGGTCGGCGCGAGCAACTGGGCGTCACTGGCCAACAACTTTGCCGGCTCACCCGTCTGGGGCGTACGGCCTCCGGTCGAGCCCTGAGCCTCCCTGAGCGCTCGCGCCGATCCCCACATTGAGTCTGGACCTGATCATGCAACGCCGATCTTTTCTCACCGTCGCCAGCGCGACCCTCGCAGGCATCGGAGGATGCGGAGGCGGCTCCAGTTCGTCGACCGAGGTCGTCTCAGGCGCGGAGCCACCGGCACCGAGCCCGGCCCCGGCGCCCGATCCTGCTCCGTCGCCCACGCCTCCTTCGCCACCTGCGCCGCCGGCACCCTCCGCGCCGCCGCCACCGCCCCCTGCACCTTCTCCGGCTGTGCCCGGTTCCGCGGCCGTGGTGGGCCCCATGGCCGCCGGCCCGTTGCCGGCCTGGGTCTCGGCCCTGCCCTTGTGGCATTGGCACGAGATCCCGAACACCGCCCTGTCCAGCGTCGACCCCTCGCCGCAACCGCTGGGGATCAACGGCCCCAAGTCCAAGATCGACGCGTGGTGCGGTGCCACGCTCAAACGTGTTGGCAGCGTGTACCTCATTGGCGCCGCAGGCGGGCACGCCGACTACGCGGGCAACGAGGTCAATGCGCTGCAGTTGAACACCGCCAACCCACGCTGGGTGGAACTGCGCGGGCCCACGCCCAACACGCAGGTCCTCAACAACACGGCCTACTACCTGGACGGCCGGCCCGGCGCCACGCACACGTATTCGCAGACGCAGTTCATCAACTCGGAGAACCGGCTCATCATCCTGTCGAGGGACGGGGTCTCAAGTGCCAACACGTTCCCGGATCCTCCCGCGAACTTTGCCTACGTGGGCGAGCAGTGGTCCAAGAGCTTCAGTCTCACCACGGGCGATTGGCAGCCGGCGGAGACCATTCCCGTGTTTCCGGGCAGCGGAGACACGCCCGGTGCCTTGTGCGCCAAGCATCCCTGGACCGAAGACGTTTACTACTCCCGCAACTATGGGACCGGCTGGTACCGCTGGACCCGCGAAACGAACACCTGGAACAGGCTGTCGGGCGCGTCGCGCAGCCCTTGGTACGTCGGCGCGGCCATCGATCCGCGCCGTGACCGCATGCTGGTGGTGGGCGGCTTCAGCCCGATCAACCCGTTGTTGCTGGGCTTGGACGGCTCGGGGCTCAACCCCACCTTCACCGGCCTCGGCGCGACGGCGCTGCGGGTCACCAACTACCCCGGCGTGCTGTACGACGAGACCCTGGACGCCTACATCGTGGTCTACAACGACACCGACAGCATCCAGATCCTCACGGTCAAGGCCGATACGCTCGAGGTGGCGCGCCCGGCCACTACCGGCACACCCCCGGCAACCCGCCGCAACGGCATCCACAACGCGGCGCAGTACGTTCCGGAGCTTCGCGGTTTCGTGCTGGCCAATAAGCATGGCGGCAACGTGTACTTCATGCGCACGGCGCCTTGAGCAGGCCCCAGGCTGCGGGGTCCTGATCCCGCCACGTTAAATCCTGCCGCGGCGCACGCGTCGCCGCGCGCTAGGCTCATGGGTTCTGGGGATGGCGAGTGCCGGCCCGCTGTCAGCCGGCGGAACGACAATCGGTCGTCCCCGTCGCGAGGTCCGCCATGAGTTCCAACACACCAGTCGTCTTCATTGGTTCCGGCGAAGCCAGTACGCTGGAGCGCAAGACGCTGATCTATTCGATCCGCAAGACCGCAAGCGGTCCCGTGGACATCGCCGTCTTCAACGGCACACACAACACGGTCGAGCGAGAGGGCCAGCCGCCACAGTTGGTGCCGATGTCGGTACCGGTGAAGTACCAGAACATCACCGAGTTCAGCAACTACCGCTACACGATCCCGCAGCTGTGCGGCTACCAGGGGCGCGCCATCTGGCTCGACTCGGACATGATCTGCATGTCCGACATCCACGAGCTCTTCAACACGCCCATGGGCGGGCATGACCTGCTGGCCAAGGCCAAGGCGGGCCCTCAGGGTGACCGGCGCTGGGCGCTGAGCGTTTCCCTCTTCGACTGCTCGCGCTGCCGTTTCGACCTCGACCTGTACGCGCGCGAAATCGCCGAGGGCCGGTACATCTACAACGACGTGCACCAGCTCACCCAGCGGTTCCTCGCCCTGCATCCATTCAAGCCGGGCGAACTGGATCCGAACTGGAACGCCTACGACGAGTACACCCCGGCCACCAAGCTGATCCACTACACCAACCTGCACACGCAGCCCTGGAAGGTGCGCGGCCACCGGCACGGCGGGCTCTGGTTCAAGTGGTTCAACGAGGCGCGCGAAGCCGGGGCGGTGACCGAAGCCGACATCGAACTCGCGGTGCGGCGGGCCTACGTGCGCTCCGACATCCGCAAGGGCAACACCATCGGCCTGGGGGACATCGTGCGCAACGCCGTGGTCGACCTCAAGGCCACCCTGCGGGACAGCGTGCGTCCCAACGCCCACTGACCATCGACAAGCACCGCAAGTCCGAATCCCATGAGCTGTCACTGGTCGTTCCTGCCCGCCTCCGAACTCGCGGCCCACGCCGACACATGGAATCAGCTCAACCGCGCGGCGGGCGACCTGCCGTTCCTGGACACGGCGTTCCTGCTGCCGCTGCTGCGGCACTTCGGGCGCGGCGGCGAACTCCTGGCCCTGGCCCGCAGTGGCGGCGATGTCGTGGCTGGTGCACTCCTGCAGCGCGACGGCATGGGCCGCGTGCGCACTTTCCAGCCCTCGCAGCTCCCGCTGGGCCCGTGGCTCGCGGCGCCGGGGCATGACGCGTGGGACCTGGCGCGCCAGCTGTTGCACGAGCTTCCGGGGCTGACCCTGGGCCTCGGCCTGACCCAGCTCGATCCGAGGTTCACGCCCCGCCCTGCGCAAGGCCCACTGCTGCAGAGCCTGGACTACATCGACACGGCCTGGGTCGATGTGCAGGGCAGCTTCGAGGCCTACTGGGAAGCGCGTGGCAAGAACCTCAAGACCAACATGCGCAAGCAGCGCAGCAAGCTGGAAAGCGAGGGTGTGACGCTGCACTTCGGCACGCTGCGCGCTCCGCAAGACATGGCCGCTGCTGTAGCAGCCTATGGCCAGCTGGAGGCCAAGGGCTGGAAGTCGGAGTCCGGCACCGCCGTGCTGCCCGACAATGCCCAGGGTCGGCTGTACCGCGAGGCGCTGGAGGCGTTCGCCGCGCAGGGGCGCGCGCGTGTCTGGCAGCTGCGGTTCGACGAGCGCGTGGTGGCCATGGACTTGTGCGTGGAGTCCGATGCCATGCTCGTGGTGCTGAAGACCGCGTTCGACCCCGAGTTCAGGACCGTCTCGCCCGCGTTCCTGCTGCGCCAGGACGCCTTCCGCCAGGTCTTCGAGGAGCAGCGCCACGCGCGCATCGAGTTCTATGGCCGCGTCATGGAGTGGCACACGCGCTGGACCGAGCAGGCACGCACGCTCTACCACGGCAACCTCTACCGCTGGGCCCTGGTGCCGCGCCTGCACCGCCAGTTGCAGCGCCTGCGCAGCAAGCCTGCGCCGGCAGCCCCCGAAGCAGCCGCCGGCTGAAGTGACCAGCCGGCCGTTCATGAGCGCCCAGCCCCCGATCACCTACACCCTGTTCGATCCCACAGCCTGCGGCTTCCCAGAGCCGCGGGTACCGCTGCTGGCGACGCTGACGCTGGATTCGCTGGGCAGCCCGCAAAGCGACTTCCAGCTCGTGGGCCACGGGCAGCCGCGCCGGACCTACTCTCGCGGCCGCTATGCCTTGTATGACGCCTACCGGTTGAGCGGCGTGGGCGCCGACACGGCGCTGCTGGCGCCCGCCTACCACTGCCGCACGATGCTCGACCCGGCCATCAGCCTGGGGGCGGAACTGGTGCTCTACCCCCTGAAGGCCGACTTGGCACCCGATCTGGAAGGGCTGGCGCAGGTGCTGCGGCAGGCGCACCGGCCGGTGCGAGCGATGCTGATGACGCATTACTTCGGGTTCCCGCAGGACACGGCGCCCATCGCCAAGTTCTGCCGGCAGCACGACATTGCGCTGATCGAGGACTGCTCGCATGCGTTGTTCAACCTCAAGTCCAGGAAGCGGCTCGGGCAGCACGGCCGCTACACAATCGCGAGCCCGTACAAACTGTTCCCATGCGAAGAGGGCGGCCTCTTGCTGGCCAAGGCCGAGGCCGACCTGCCTGGCGAGCGCCGGCCGGCAGCGGGCCTGATGGCCGAACTGCGCGTGCTGGCGTCCGCGTTGCGCCGCAAGAGCGTGCAGCGCCGCAACGGTGCGCTGGGCACACGCACGACCCAGCTGCCCGAAGAACTGGCGCGCGCCCGCCAGGCCGGGGGTGCCGCAGCCGGCGAGCGAACGGCGGCGCTGCCGGGAACCTCGCGCATGTACCAGCAGGCTGATCAACCGTACGAAGGGCCGCGGGTGTCCGGGTGGTTGATGCGGCTGTGCGCGGTGGACCACGTGGCTCAACGGCGCCGCCAGCACTACCTGCGCTGGCGTGATGCGGTCCAGGGGCTGCCGAACTGCCGCCCACTCTTCCCCGAACTGCCGGACGACTGCGTTCCATACATGTTCCCGCTGCTGATCGACCAGCCGGAGACGCACTTCTACGAGCTGAAGCGCCTGGGCATGCCCATCTGGCGTTGGGACGAAATGGCGGTGTCGCCGTGCGCGGTCAGCCAGCGCTACAGCCGCAGGCTGCTGCACCTGCCCTGCCACCAGACACTCAGCGCCGCCGAACTCGACTGGATGATCGCGGCCGTATCGCTGGTCATGCGCAGCGCGGCCTGATCGCGGCCCGCGCGGCCAGGAACATCGCCGCAGCACGCACCCATGTCGACGCGCCGGGCCCTGGCCCTTTCGTTCGCGGACCGGTATGCCGGCCTCACGCTGGCCATCGTGTCGTCGGTGCTCATCGCCCGGCTGCTCAAGCCTGAGGAGATCGGCGCCTTCTCCGTTGTGATGGTGCTGGTGTCGCTGGTGACGGCGCTGCGCGACTTCGGCGCGGGACAGTACCTGCTGCAGGAGAAGGATCTCACACCCGCCAGGATCCAGGCCACCTGGAGCGTGCTCGCAGCCACCGGCGGTTTCTTTGGCCTGGTAGTGGCGCTCGCTGCGTGGCCGGTGGCGCGCTTCTACGCCGACGAACGCATCGTCGACATCATGTTGGTGCTCAGTCTGAGTTTCATCATCAATCCCGTCGCGTCGCTGAGCTACGCGTGGCTCATGCGCGAGATGCGCTTCGACGCCCTGGCGGTCATGCGGCTGGGTGCCGGGGTGGCCGGGGCCGTGGTGTCGGTCGGTCTGGCCTGGCTGGGGCACGGGCCCATCAGCATGGCCCTGGGGACGCTGTCGGCCACGGCCGTCAACGCGCTGATCGCCATGTGGTGGCGCCCGGCCACGTTCCGCTGGCGGCTGGACTTTGCCGAGGCCAGGCGCGTCATGGGCTTCGGTGGGCGCATCTCGGCGACGGCGTTCGTGACCAACGTGGGCAATGGCGTGCCGGAACTGGTTTTGGGCAAGGTGCAGGGCCTGGCCGACGCTGCCTACTACTCCAGGGCATTTGGGCTGGCTGGCATGTTCCAGAAGCTGGTGCTGGATGCGGCGCAGTCGGTGGCGATGCCGCTGTTCGCCAAGTCCATGCGAGAGACAGGAAGCGTCGAGCAGCCGTTGATTCTGTCAATCGGCTATGCCTGTGCGCTGGGTTGGAGCTTCTTCTTTTGTCTGGCGCTGCTGGCGAACCCGGTGATCGTCCTGCTCTACGGGCGGCAATGGCTGGATGCGGTCGAGCTCACGCGTTGGCTGGCAATTGCGATGGCAATCGGCCTGCCAGCCAGCATGGTTCCGGTTGCCTTGAACGCCTCCGGACGGGTCGACGTGACCATGGCAACAACGATTCGGGTCGTTGGCATGCAGGCCGCGTTGATCTCTGCAGCGGCTGTGCACGGGTTGCCCTCGATTGGCCCAGCCGTCGCTGGCGGCCAGGTCCTGGCATGCTGGATGTGGTGGAGGGCGGCGCGGGGTACAACGATCCAGGATCGGACCCAGGTGGCAAGGACAATGACCCAGAGCCTCATCGTTGGGTTTGCAGCGGCCGCACCGTCCTTGGCCACAAGCATGAAGATGGGCTGGGAGCCCCAGTCCCCCGCAACAGCGGTCGCGATTGCAGGTGTCGGAGGGACCATTTCAATGGTTCTCGCCGTGCTTCTCGTCGGGCATCCGATCAGGCGAGAACTTTGGTCGATCGCGGCCCGCATCGCTCAAACGGTGAATGGGGATCCCAAACGCAAGCTCTGACCATCCTGCAGCGCACGCCCGTGTGACCGGCGACACAGCATTGGCACGATCCTGCGTGGCACCATCAAAGGCTTGGTTGAACGCAAGAGGCTTTCCGCTGCGTCGGGATGCAAGGTAGGGGAAATCGATTGTCGGACTTCAGAGCTGCACCTCTTGAAAAGCAACGCACCCAGAGCCTCCTCAGCATGGTCCCGGCGGGAACGAGCCGCGTGCTTGATATCGGCACGCGTGACGGTCACTTCGCCAAGCTGCTGGCCGACCGGGGAGCCTCCGTCGTCGCTCTTGATCTCTCGTTGCCCGCCATCAGCCATCCGGGCGTGCATCCGGTCAAGGGGGACGCAACCTCTTTGGACTTTCCGACCGGTGCGTTCGACCTGGTTCTTTGTGCCGAAGTCCTAGAGCACATTCCCAGTCCGCAACTGGAGATGGCGTGCTCCGAGATAGCCCGTGTCTGCGGCGGCCACGTGCTGATTGGCGTTCCGTACCGCCAGGATCTCCGACTGTGGCGGACGACTTGCCGTGCGTGTGGGCAAACCTGTCCGCCTTGGGCTCACGTCAACACCTTCGACGAGTCACGGCTGCGCGCACTCTTTCCCGACTTGGTCGTCACTGAAACGCAGTTCGTGGGAGTTGCCGAGCTTGGGACCAACGATCTTGCGGCATGGCTCATGGATCTGGCAGGCAATCCGTACGGCACCTACGTGCAAGAGGAGGCCTGCATCCACTGCAATGCACCGCTTGACCCACCTGCCCGGTTGACACTCCTGCAGCGCGCGCTATGCAAGGCGGCCCTGATCGTCAGGCGCGTTCACAACGCGGGCCGCTCGCAGCACGCAAACTGGATTCACGTACTGCTGCGCAGTGGCAGCAGCCGGCAGCACTAGCTCATGACCTCGAACACAATCCTCTCGTCGTTGTCGACGCACGCATCTGACAATGGAGACGAGGCCTCGACGAACCTGCGCCTGCTGGACACCTGGAAGCGAGCAGGTGCCATCTCCGCAGCATCGCAAACGCCGCATGCGACTACCGTGGTGCTGCATGCACCCATGGGGGAGACCCTGCTGGCAGTCGACAGGTTCGCCACGCGCAGCCTTTGCTTTCGCGTTGACGGCGAACAACTCCTGGCTTCGCCCCGCGCCGACGACCTGCCCGGCGCGAAGGTCATCGACCCGCAAGCTATCTTCGACTACCTGTTCTTCCACTGCATCCCGAGCCCGCGCACCATCTTCAAGGGTGTGCACCGCCTGCCACCGGGCCACTGCGCCACCTTCGCCGACGGCAAGCTCACCGTCGAACCCTACTGGATCCCCACCTTCTCCGAACCGCAGGGCGCTGTCTCGTTCGATGCCCTCAAGGCCGAGTTCCGCCGCCTGCTGCGCGACGCCGTTGCCTCCCGCCTCGACGGTGGCCCACCCGCCTGCTTCCTCAGCGGCGGCACCGACAGCTCCACCGTGGCCGGCATGATCCGTGAAGCCACGGGCAAGCCCGCGCACACCTACTCCATCGGCTTCGAAGCCGAAGGCTATGACGAGATGGCCTTCGCGCGCATCGCAGCCAGGCACTTCGGCAGCGAGCACCACGAGTACTACGTGACGCCCGCCGATCTGGTGAAGAGCATCGGCGAGGTGGCCGCCTCGTACGACCAGCCCTTCGGCAACTCTTCGGCACTGCCCGCCTACTACTGCGCGCTGCAGGCCCGCAAGGACGGCGCCACGCGCATGCTGGCCGGTGACGGCGGCGACGAGCTCTTCGGCGGCAACTCGCGCTATGCCAAGCAGAAGGTGTTCGGCTGGTACGGCCAGGTGCCGGGCGTGCTGCGCAGCGCCCTGCTGGAGCCCTTCTTCGGCCTGGGTGCGGTGGCGCGCACGCCGCTGCTCAAGAAAGGCAGCAGCTACATCGAACAGGCCCGCGTGCCCATGCCCGACAGGCTGCAGATGTACAACCTGCTGCTGCGCCTGGGCACGCACGAGGTGCTGACGCCCGGCTTCCTGGCCCAGGTGGACGTGAACGGGCCTGCAGCGCAGCAGCGCCAGGTGTGGGCGCAGGCGCGCACCAAGAGCGACCTGAACCGCACGCTCGCCTACGACTGGCGCTACACCCTGGCCGAGAGCGACCTGCCGAAGGTGCGCGGCACCACGCAGCTCGCCGGCGTGGACGTGGCCTTCCCGTTCCTCGACGACGCGCTGCTCGAGTTCTCGCTCGGCCTTCCCGAGGCCTACAAGCTCAAGGGCCTGAAGCTGCGCTGGTTCTTCAAGGAGGCGCTGCGCGGCTTCCTGCCCGACGAGATCATCACCAAGAAGAAGCAAGGTTTCGGGCTGCCCTTCGGCGTGTGGCTCACGCGGCACCCGGCGCTGATGGCGCTGGCCACCGATTCACTGCAGAGCTTTGGCACACGCGGCGTGGTGCGGCCTGAGTTCATCCGGCAACTGCTGGGCGAGCGCCTGCCCGAGCACCCCGGCTACTACGGCGAGATGGTGTGGATCCTGATGATGCTGGAGCAGTGGCTGCGGGTGCACGCGCCTGGCTGGAAGCTGCCGCAGTGAAGGCCGCTGCGCGCTGAAGCCCCGCGCCGATGCTGTTCACCACCGTCCCCTTCCTGCTGATGTTCATGCCCGTGGTGTTCGCGGGCTTTTTCCTGCTCGGCCGCTGGCGGCCGCCGGCGGCGGCGGGCTGGCTGCTGTTCGCCTCGGTGTTCTTCTACGGCTTCTGGATGCCGGAGTACGTGGCGCTGCTGCTGGGCTCCATCGCGGTGAACTTCGGCGTCGGCGTGTGCATGGCGAAGGCGCCCGGCACGGGCCGCACCCGCCGGCTGTGGCTGGTGGCGGGCGTCAGCTTCAACCTGCTGCTGCTGGGCTACTTCAAGTACGCCAACTTCTTCGTGGCCAACGTCAACGCGCTGCTCGGGGCGCAGTGGCGCATCACCGAGGTGATCCTGCCGATCGGCATCTCGTTCTACAGCTTCACGCAGATCGCGTTCCTGGTGGACACCTACCGCCACAAGGTGCGCGAGTTCAACCCCGTGCACTACGGGCTGTTCGTCACCTACTTCCCGCACCTGATCGCGGGGCCGGTGCTCCACCACGCCCAGATGATGCCGCAGTTCGCGTTGCGCGAGACCTACCGCATCCAGGGCGCCAACGTGGCGGCGGGGCTGGCGATCTTTGCCATCGGGCTGTTCAAGAAGGTTGTGCTCGCCGACGGCGTGGCGCCGTATGCCGACGCGGTGTTCAACCCCGCCGACGGCGGCGCCTTGCCTTCCACTGGCGAAGCCTGGCTGGGCGCGCTGGCCTACACGGTGCAGCTGTACTTCGATTTCTCGGGCTACTCCGACATGGCCATCGGCCTGAGCTGGATGTTCAACGTGCGGCTGCCGATCAACTTCGACTCGCCGTACAAGGCCACCAGCATCAGTGACTTCTGGCGCCGCTGGCACATCTCGCTGTCGACCTTCCTGCGCGACTACCTCTACTTCGCGCTGGGCGGCAACCGCCACGGCGCGCTGCGGCGCTACGGCAACCTGATGGCCACCATGCTGCTGGGCGGCCTGTGGCACGGTGCCAGCTGGTCCTTCGTGATCTGGGGCGCGCTGCACGGCGCCTACCTGATGGTGAACCACGGCTTCCGCGCGCTGTGTGGTGAGGCACGCAGCCAGCGCCTGGACCGCAGCCGCGCCTTCACGGTGCTGGCCTGGGCGCTGACGATGCTCTCGGTCATCGTGGCCTGGGTGCTGTTCCGCGCGCAGACCACCGGCGGCGCACTCGCCCTCCTGCAGGCCATGGCCGGTGCGGCGCCCAAGGACGCCGCACCTCTGCTGCACAACGCCGGGCTGCAGGCGACGGCCGGCTTCGGCTGGTGTGCCGTGCTGGGCGCCGTGGCCGTCTTCGCGCCCAACAGCCATGCCATCGGCGAGCGCGTGCGTGCCTGGGTCCAGGCACCGCAGGGCCCGCGCTGGCTGCTCGGTTCGCTGGCCGCGTGCCTGACGCTGTTCCTGCTGCTGGTGAACACGGCGCGTGATTCGGTCAGCGCCTTCATCTACTTCAACTTCTGAAGGCATGCGCGCGCTGGCCATGACCCTGCTTGGCGTACTGGCCTTCCTGGCCGGTGCCGAGCTGCTGTTCCGAGCCCTGCCGGTGGCCACCGCCACGCAGACGGGCTACCACGCGGACCCGCTGATCCGCAGCTACCCGCCGGGCCACCGCTGGACGGCCGCCACCGGCTGGGACCTGCGCAATGCGCAGCACCTGCAGGCCAACAACCAGGGTTTCCTGAGCCGCCACGACTTTGCGCCCGACCCCGCCGCCGTGGCGCTGATCGGCGACAGCTACGTGGAGGCATCGATGCTGCCGGCCACCGAGCGGCTCGACCACCAGCTGGAAGCGCTGCTGCCGCCTGGCCGCAAGGTCTTCGCGCTGGGCGGGCCAGGCACCGCCCTGCTCGACTATGCCGAGCGCATTCGATGGGCCGCCCAGCGCTTTGGCGTGCGCGACTTCGTGCTGCTGGTGGAAGCCGGTGACGTGGCGCAATCCTTGTGCGGCTCTGGCAACAACGACGCTCCCTGCCTGGACCGCGGCACGCTGGCACCGCAGGTGCAGCCCCACCCGGAAGCCAGTGGGTTGAAGGCCGTGGCGCGGCACTCCGCGCTGGCGCAGTACGTGTTCAGCCAGCTCAAGGCCGACCCGGGTCGCCTGTGGCGCCAGGCAGCGCAGCAGGCGCGGCCCGCTCAGGGGCACGACGTGGGCAAGCCACGCGGCACGGGTGCGAAGCTCGCCGCGCCGGCCGACCTGCGCCTCGTCGACGCGGTGGCCGGGCAGTTCCTGGCACGCGCCATGCCCCACGTGGCGGGGCGGCTCGTGGTGCTGCTGGACGATGACCGCATCGGCACCGGGCGCGCGCCGGCCGAGCGGGAGCGGCTGGTGCAGCGCCTGCGCGACGCGGGTGTGGTGGTCATCGACGCCCATCCGCTGTACGCGGCGCACCGAGCGCGCTCCCCGCTGTCCATCGAGGTGGGGCCTTACGACCGGCACTTGAACGCCGTCGGGCTCGCGCTGCTGGCCGCGCCGGCCGCGGCAGCGCTGCGCTGAAGCGCCTCAGGCTGCGGCCAGGTTGCGCGCCATGCGCAGGCCGAAGCGCAGGCGCTGCTGATCCCACGGGGTGAAGCGCCTCAGCTGGAACGGGTCGGTCCTGCGGTCGGAGACGCCAGGCTGCGTGGACACGGCGGCCGCAAAGCCCGCCTCGCGCGCCAGCGCCACGTTCTCGGGTGCGTAGTCTTCGCCCGGCTTGCCGTTGGGGTAGGCGAACAAGGTGACGGGCGCGGCGATGATGGCCTCCAGCGCTCGTTTGCTTTGCACGATCTCGGCACGCGCCTCTTCGCGTGGCAGCCGCGCCAGGATCGGGTGGCTCACGGTGTGGGCGCCGATCTGCATGCCCATGTGGTGCAGCTCGATCACCTGCTCGCTGCGCATCATCAGGTCCGACGGCGGCACCACGCGGGCGCGCGCCGCCACCGCGTCCACCAGTTGCTGGCGCTGCGCAGGCGGCAGGTACTTGGCGGCCATGACCAGGCGGCCGACGGCCGCACGCCGCGCCTCGATGCCGGCGAGCGCCACGCGGCCGATGCCGGGCATCAGGTCGGTCAGATCCAGCGAATCGCCGGCGCAGTGCCGCACCGTCTCGATCAGCGTGTCGTTCCACATGCGGCCGCCATCCAGGAAGCCGGTGGCCACGAAAAAGGTGCAGGGCAGGCGGTGCCGCCGCAGCACCTCGGCCGCGATGGTTCGGTTGTCGGCGTAGCCGTCATCAAAGGTGATGGCCAGCGCCCGGCGCGGCAACGTGCCAGCTTGCAGGCGCTGCGCGGCGTCATCCAGCGGCAGCACGTTGAACCAGCCGGCGAGCCAGCTGCACAAGGCGTCGAAGCGTGCGGCCGTCATCTCGCCCGGAAACAGCGGGTCCTGCTCCGGCAGCACACGGTGGAAGATCAGGATCGACAGGCGCGCCTGCGCGCCCTGCCGGGACAGGGCCCCCAGCAGCCACCGGATGGCACCGTTCATGGCGCCCTGCGGGCTGCGCCGGGCATCGGGCGCCTGGGTTCGGCCACCGGTGCGGGCGCGGCCGGCGCCTGCACCGGCGGAGGCAGGCCCGGGCCGTTGATGCCGGGCACCACCCAGCGGCCCTTGCGCCACACCGGCTCGCGCTCCCAGGCGCGCTGCCGGATCCACACCCGGGCAACGACCACCAGCATCATCACGTTGTACGGCAGGTCGAAATACGAAAGGCTGAGGAAGGCGCCACCCACGCCGTAGCCGACCAGCGACACCTGCGCCATCGCGCCCAGCGAATCGCACCACTGCGCGCTGGGGTGCACCTGCGCCTCCTTGCGCAAGCGCCCCGCGGCAAAGTAGGTGGTGCCGAAGATGCCCAGGAAGATGAACAGCCCGATGAAGCCGTGGTTGCCCATCACCTGGAAGTAGATGCTGTGCGCGGCGTGCACGTACTCGGGATACGGTGAGTACTGCGCAAAGAGCTCCGCCCGTGCGACATTGAAGCCGGCTCCGAAGACATAGTTCTTGGCAACACCAAAAGCCGTCCACCAGGCGCTGATGCGGCCCATGGCGGAGCGGTCTTCCTTGTATTCGCCGATGGTGGACATGCGCTCGGTCCATTCCGCCGGCATGAAGGCCAGCAGGCTCACGGCGGCAACGGCGATGACAATGCCGCCCGCCAGCCGGCTCTTGCCGCGCCACCACAGCACCACGACCATCGCCGACATCGCCAGCAGCGCGCCGCGCGAGTGCGTGCCCAGCGCCGCGGCCGCGCACAGCAGCATGGTGAGCGTCATCAGGTGCCGGCCCCAGCGGTTGCGGAGCTGCAGCTGCAGGAACCGCAGCAGCGGGATCGTCATCACCAGGGAGAGCGCGAACTCGTTGTTGTCGTAGATGAAGCTGCCCGGCGGGCCCCACACCCGGTAGGCACCGCCGGTGAGCACCGTGAAGACGCCCCCCTTGGCACCCAGCAGCGCCAGCGAGCCGGCCGCCACCCAGGCCAGGCAAATGATGTGCTCCTTGGTGTGCAGCAAGGCCAGGCCGACGATGACCATGAAGTAGATCTTCATGACCTTGTCCCACTGCGGGTAGTCGCTGCTCGGGCTGATGCCGAACAGCCACGACAGGGTGATCCATCCCATGAAGACCAGCAGCCACGCCACCGGCGCGCCCTTCACGGGGCTGGCCTTGTCACGTGTCACCAGCAGCCCGATCAGCGTGCACAACGCGGTCACCGCCGCCAGCGGCGCGTCATACGCAAAGCCGTAGGCGAAGCGGTGCGGATTCATGATGCTGAGCCAGGTCCACACCATGATCCCGATCCAGGGCCGCCGCAGGGCCAGCAGCGCGCCGAGCACGACGATGCTGACGATCAGCAGGTCACGCATGCTGCACCGCCTGGCTGGCGCGCCCCGGCGCCACATGGCTCACGATGTAGCGGAACTTGCCCGACTTCTCGGGTGCGATGGCCTCCACGCGCTGCACGTCCACCTGCACACCCGCACCCAGGCGGCGCCGGAAACCTTCGACGATCGTGCGCTCGCCGTCGGCTGGGAACGCGGCATCGGCCACCAGCAGCACCGTGGTGTGCTGCAGGTCGCCCTGGATGACCTTGAAGCCCTTCACGCCGGCCATGTCGCGCAGGATGTAGATCAGCGCCAGCCCGTGCAGCACGGTGCCGTCGGTGGCCACCACGAAGTCGGTGGTGCGGCCCTGGATCTCCTTGAGCATGGGCAGCCCACGGCCGCAGCGGCAGGGCGCGGTGTCGAGCACGGCCACGTCGCCGGTGCGGTAGCGGATGAAGGGGAAGTCCCGCGTGGCCAGGTGCGTGACCACGATCTCACCCGGCTGGCCGGGGGGCACGGCGCGGCCCTCGGCATCCACGAGCTCGAGCACGATGTCCTCGGCCGTGATGTGCATGCCGCCTTCGGGGCACTGGTGGGCGATGAAGCCGGCGTCGCGCCCGCCGTAGCCGTTGGCCACCGGGCAGCCGAACACACGCGAGATCTGCGCGCGCTGGTCGTCGTACAGGCGCTCGCTGGTGACGAAGGCCACGCGCACGCCGAGGTCGTTCATGCGCACGCCGCGCTGTTCGGCGTGGCGCGCGATGTGGCTCAGCGCCGAGGGGTAGCCGAACAGCATGCGCGGCCTGCGGCTGCGGATGCGGGCGATGAAACCGTCGAGCATGGCCTCGCTCATGGCAAAGGCCGGCAGCAGCTCGGTGCGCATGAGCGCGTCACGCCACTGGCGCACACGGTCCTGCGCGCCGAGTTCGATGGGGGAGCCCCAGACGACGATCTCGGGGTCACCGATGTCCACGCCCCACCAGCGTGTGGCGCGCCACTTGGCGGCCACGTCGTGGCTCACGCGCTCGCGGCCGATGAAGAACACCAGCGGCTCGCCCGAGCTGCCGCCGGTGTTGAAGCGCGCCAAGCCCTGGGCCTGCGGGTGCTTGAGCGCTTCGGTGTGGGCGCGGATGGTGGGCTTGTCCAGCAATGGCAGGCGGGCGAGGTCGGCCACGCCGTTCACCTGCGCGGGGTCGAAGGCCAGGCGCGCGAACAGCTCGCGGTAGTAGGGCACCGCACGGCCGGCTTCGGCCAGCAGGGCGCGCAGGCGCTGCAGCTGGAACTGCTGCAGGCGCTCGGTGGGCCACCACTGGCTTTGCTCCAGCTGGCGCCGCGCAGCCACCGTGGTGTGGTGCTTCAGCCGCTCCTGCAGCGGGAACACGAGGCCCGAGACCAGGCGCGTGTAGGCACTCATCGACGCCCCCTGCGGCCTGCGGCCGGTCCCCCCAGGGGGGAATGAGTCCTCGGCAGCGCCTGCGGTCTCATGCCACCACCCCCCTGCCCCCGTGGCCCGGGCCGGCAGCCAGCGCCTGTTCGTACACCGCGGCCCACAGCGGCGCCACGCGATCCCAGGTGTAGCGCTGCACCTCGCGCAGGCCGTTGTCGGCCAGGCGCTGCGCCAGTACCGGGTCGGCCAGCAGGCGCAGCAGCGCGGCCGCCATGGCGGCCGGGTCCTGCGGCGGCACCAGCAGCGCGGTGTGGCCGTCCTGCACGATGTGCGGAACACCGCCGACGGCGGTGCTGACCACGGGCACGCCGCTGGCCAGCGCCTCCAGCACCGAGTTGGGCATGTTGTCGACGCGGCTCGGGTTGAGCGCGATGGTGCTGGCGCGCAGCAGGCTGGCCATCTCGTCGCGCTCCAGGCGCCCGGTGAAGGCCACCGCGTGCTGCAGCCCGAGCTGCTGCACCAGCGCCTTCAGCGCCGCCTCTTCGGGGCCGGTGCCGGCGATGCTCAGGCGCGCCTGCGGGTGCTGGCGCAGCACCGCCGCCATGGCCTGGATGGCGGTGGTGTTGTCGTAGATGGGCTCGAGGTTGCGCGCCACCACGATGTGCAAGGGGCTGCGCCCGGCGCCGGGCCTGAAGCGCTGCGTGTCGATGAGGTTGGGCACGATCTCGGCGGCCATGCCGTGGCGCGCGAACTGATGATGCTCTGG
>VFQQ010001460.1_pt1 | contig 32613 bp, 26 predicted proteins | sample 3512341 | NCBI WGS metagenome assembly VFQQ01 (sample SAMN10412373, study PRJNA504923) | tailings metagenome | isolation source: Relicate 2 Philex TSF1 revegetated site | place: Philippines: Tuba, Benguet | collected 2017-08-29 | reverse complement strand
CCACGGGTAACATTGGTTACGCTTACCAAATCAATCCGCAGTGGAAAGCAACTGCCAGCTTCGGCACCGCATTTGCCGCACCGACATTCAACCAGCTCTATGCCCCATCCTCCACGATTCGAGGCATTACTTATGCCAGCAATCCTGACCTCAAGCCAGAAGAGTCCCGGAACAAGGAAATCGGCCTGCTTTACGACAATGGCCGCGACTTCATCAGTGCCAGTTATTACCATAACGAAGTGGATGACCTGATTAGTCGCACAGCCATAGGATCACTACAACGTACGGTCAATATCGACAAAGCGGTGTTGCGTGGCCTGACATTGAATGGCCGTACCAATCTCGCTGGCTTCAACATCAAGGCAAATGCTGATTTCCAGCGCCCTGAGAATGCTGCCAATGGCAATCTGCTACCACGTCGCGCTAAGGAGCATGGCATGCTGGCCATCAGCAGGTCATGGCAAAACTGGGAACTGGGCAGTGAAATCATCAGTACAAGCCATCGTTACAACGATGCTGAAAACACCGTGCGCATGTCCGGCTACACTCTGGTCAATCTGTATTCCCAATACCGTATCAACGACGACTGGTCACTGAATGCACGCATCAACAACCTGTTTGATCGCAAATATGAACTGGCCTATGACTATGCCACTTTCGGCACCAACCTGTTTGTATCGGTGCGTTACGCGCCATCGCTGTAGAACAAGATCGCTGGCTGTGGCCCACAGCCAGTAACAATCTCGGTAGGGCTGGAGCATTTCAGTTAAAATTCAGCGTTATTTTGATTATTTGACCCAGCCCAAGGAAGACAACCATGCTGACACTCAACAAGAACTACCAGATCATGATCGGCCTCTTGCTCGCCGCTTTGCTCATCGTGACGCGGGGCCACCACTTTGCTGCCATCAACCAGTTGCCTAGCGCATCCTGGGCCGTGTTTTTCCTGGCTGGCGTTTACCTGCGCCCGGTATGGGTTTTCCCTGCACTGTTCGGGCTTGCTGCTGCACTTGATTTTGCTGCTGTCACCTGGGGTGGTGTTGATGGTTTCTGCACATCACCGGCCTATGGCTTCATGATTCCTGCCTATGGCACACTCTGGCTAGCTGGTCGCTTGTTTGCCAAGCACTATCAGTTTGCTTTTAAAAGCATTGTCACACTGGCAGCGACAGTCGTTGCCAGCAGCTTCATCTGCCAGTTGTTCTCCAGTGGTGGCTTCTATTTCTTCTCTGGCCGTTATGTCGACCCGACCCTGGCCGAATTCCTGCCACGCATCGCCAAGCACTACCCCTCATCCTTGGGTACGCTGGCGTTCTACGTGGCGACTGCCGCCATCATCCACATTGTGGTGAAGGCGCTTTACGCTGATAGCAAACGAACCGCATGACCGATCAGGAAAAACCAGACCTCAACCAGCGCCATTCAGACCGGATGGCGCGCAAGAAAACAGTTGTTGATGCCAAGATAGAGGCTGCGCGCATTGAGCGCGGCCTGTTTCTGGTCAACACAGGCAACGGCAAAGGTAAATCCACTGCCGCTTTTGGGCTCCTCGCCCGCGCCCTCGGCCACGGTATGAAAGCCGTCGTTGTCCAATTCGTCAAAGGCCGCTCTGACACTGGCGAAGAAGCATTCTTCCGCAACCAGCCCAATGTCACCTGGCATGTCATGGGCGAAGGCTTCACCTGGGAAACCCAGAACCGCGATCGTGATATCGCGGCCGCCCAGCAAGGCTGGCAGGCCGCTCAAGCCGCACTACAAGATGAAAGTGTCGGCGTCGTGATCCTCGACGAACTCAACATCGTCCTTAAATATCATTATCTCGATTTGCAACAAGTATTGGCTGACATTGCCGCTAGGCCTGCCATGCAGCATGTCGTGGTCACCGGGCGAGCCGCCCAACCTGAGTTGATAGAACAAGCCGACACCGTCACCGAGATGGCGATGGTCAAACATGCCTTTAAAAATGGGGTACAAGCAATGCCAGGGGTGGAGTGGTAACAATATGGCCATGTCTTGCCCGGCGCTACTACTTTCCGCCCCCGCATCCAACCAGGGCAAGACACTAGTATCTGCCGCGCTGGCGCGTGCTTGGCGCGATCAAGACCTCACCGTACAAGCCTTCAAGTGCGGGCCAGACTTCCTTGACCCCATGATTTTGCAAGCCGCCACTGGTCGCCCGGTATATAACCTTGATCTGGCCATGTGTGGTGCCGATGACATTGAAGCCCGGCTCTATTGGGCAGCGCAAAACGCTGACGTGATCTTGGTGGAAGGCGTAATGGGCCTCTATGACGGCCAGCCCAGCAGCGCCGACATCGCCGCACAATTCCAGTTACCCCTGGCGCTCACTATTGATGCCAGCGGCATGGCCCAGACCTTTGGCGCCTTAGCCTCCGGGTTGTTTGCCCATCGGCCCGAGCTTATCCCCGCAGGTGTGATCGCCAACCGTACAGGCAGCGCCAGCCATGGCACATTGCTGCGAGATAGCCTGCCTAGTCACCTGCCGTGGCTAGGTGCATTGCAAAAGCAGGAGGCACTCTCCCTACCAGAGCGGCACCTGGGCTTGTTCCGCGCCAATGAAATTGATGATCTCGAGCAGCGCATTGCCCAGGCATCCGCCATGCTGACAGCAGCAGGGCCGCTACCCTTGCCGCCAACAGTCAGCTTTTCACTACCAGCAGCAAACGCCACTCCTTCATTACTCGCAGGCAAGAAAATTGCCATCGCACGCGATGAAGCCTTTTGCTTCATCTACCCGGCCAATCTGGATTGTTTGCATGCACTAGGCGCTGAAACGCTCTTTTTCTCGCCACTGCATGACAATGCATTACCCGCCGGGATAGACGCCATCTGGCTTCCGGGTGGCTATCCTGAGCTGCATCTGGCCGCTATCGCCAACAACCATGCCATGCGTAACGCCTTACAGCAGGCATGGCAACAAGGTCTGCCGATGCTGGCCGAGTGTGGTGGCATGATGGCGGTCACCAATAGCATCAACCAGCAGCCAGGTTTTGGCTTACTGCCCGGGGATTGCAGCATGCAAGCGCGCTTCCAGGGACTGGGTGTGCAATTTGCCGAATTGCCTGAAGGCAGGTTGCACGCGCATACCTTCCATTACTCCCGCCTGGAGACGGCATTGCCGGTCTACGCGCAGGCCACTAGCCAACGTGGCAAGCCGGGTGAGGCCATCTATCGCCATGGCAGCCTGCTGGCGAGCTATCTGCATTTTTATTTCCCATCCAACCCACAGCTGGTTGCAGGATTGTTTTCCCGATGAATCGTCCGCTTTATACATTACTCACTGCCACACTCCTGGCCGCTTGCCAGTTGCCTGCCCAGGCAGCTACCTTGTTCGGCGTGGTGTCAGACCGCACCGCGCCTGCCGCTGCCATGGCGGCACAGCAAGCCTTGCAGCAATCCGGCAAACAGGATCGCATTATCCTGCGCACGCAATCGCAAGTGCACGCGGCAGACAGCAAGACCTTGCAACGCTGGTTGCGCGAGGCCGATGCAGTGTTTGCCGTGGCGGTGTACGCTGAATCATCACAGCAGTTGCAAACCCAACTCCAGCAGCTTGGGGGGAAACAGCTACGCAATTTCATCGCCTTTAATGGTGAAAGCGCCCTCTCATTGCAAAGTCGCTGGCAAGGCGAAGCCGTCAGCAGCTTCTCGCACGCCAAGAGCCTGACGCTGACACAGAACAACCTCTCGGAAAAAGTCGCCAATCTTGCGCAGCAGCACAACGCTGCACGCCAATGGCTGGGACTACACAATCTCTGGCAGGCAGGTGGCACTGACAACCTCAGCGCCTTTATGCGTCATCTATTACACCCTGCTGCCAGCCTGCCCGTTATCCAGCCTGAGCCACTGCTGCGCTTGCGCCAGGGTGGCAGGGAAGTCAAACAACTCAACATCCCCAATGGGGCTGCCGTGCTCACGGTGCTTGACCTCAGCACCAGCGACCCGCAGCCTGTCGATGCCATCTGTGCTGCCAGCGAAGCGCAAGGCCAGTCCTGTATTGGCATCATGGCACGCTGGGGAGAAGCTTCGCGCGATGCCATCGCCAACTTGAAAACCCTACTAGCCCCGGCAACACCTAGCGGACTGGTGGTCTTGCAGGATTTTGTCGTCGGCGCCGCCGAAGGCCGCGAGGCTGTCACGGAGTTATTGGGCAAGCTAGATGTGCCGGTCTACAAGGCCATGCGCCTCACCGACCGCAGCGCCAATGCATGGCAGCTTTCGGAAGACGGCCTGCCGATCAACTCCGTGCAATATCGCGTCGCCATGCCTGAAATCCAGGGAAGCTCGCAGCCACTAGTCGTCGCCGCTGCTGGCCCTGCCACCATAGACAAGCTCACCGGTGTGGAGTTGAAATTGCCACAGATACTGCCTGCCGAGGTGCAATCGCTGGTGCGACGCAGCCTGAATTGGCAGCATCTGCGCAGTACGCCAAATGCTGATAAAAAAGTGGCGTTGATCTATTACAACCATCCACCCGGACGCCAAAATATCGGCGCGGATAATCTGGATGTGCCTGCCTCATTGTTCGAGATGCTGCATGCCTTAAAACAAGCGGGTTACAACACAGGCACGCTGCCAGCTTCGCCAGAGGCTTTGCTTGATCTCATGCAAGAGCGCGGCGTCAACCTGCCAGAAGATCAGGCGGCCCTCGCCGAAATGAGCAAGCATGTGAACAAGCTCGACAACGCGGCTTATCTCAATTGGTTTGGCACCTTGCCAGCGCAAGTGCGCGGCGAAATGGTAGAAGGGCCACTGGGAAAACTACATGCAGATTTAGTTGCCGCGCAACGCGCTGGCGAAATCGACATCGCGCGTAATCGCCTCGATAAAGCCATGCATGAACTGAATCATTTACTTGAAGGCGCAGACCATCCGCAGCGCGAAAATGCGCTCAAGCAGATTGATGCGCTCAACAACGCCTACCTGCAATGCCTGGACAAGCACACCGACTGCAATGCGCTTGCCTTGCAGAAAACCCGGCTTGCCGCACTTGGCATTGAGGGCATGCGCGGCTGGGGCGTCGCCCCTGGCAAGGTGATGGTGCATGACAGACAAATCCTCATCCCCGGCGTGCAGTTCGGCAATATTTTCATCGGCCCACAGCCGCCACGCGGCTGGGAAGTGGATGAAGAACTGCTGCACGCCAACACCACCATCCCGCCGCCACACCAATACCTGGCGTATTACCACTGGCTGCGCAGCGTGTTCAAGGCTGATGCGCTGGTGCATATCGGCCGCCACTCCACTTATGAATTCCTCCCTGGCAAGGCTGTGGGGCTGGCAGCGAGCGATTACTCACGCCTGATCGCCGGCGACCTGCCCGGCATTTACCCTTACATCGTCGACGGCGTCGGCGAAGGCACACAATCCAAGCGCCGCGGCTTGGCCGTGATGGTGGATCACCTGACGCCACCGCTCACCTCCACGCCGCTGTATGACCGCCTGTTGGAGCTGCGCCAGGTGGTGGAAAGCTACGAATCCTCCAGCTCCGAGACCATGAAGGTGGAAGCGGCACGCGAGATGCGCCGGCTGGTGGAAGCCCTGCAACTGCGCGCCGAGCTGGAAGCCAGCATGGCTGACGTGCTGGAAGTGCGCGGCATTGGCTTTGAGCAAACCGACGACGATCTGCTCGCCCATGAAATCGGCCACTACCTGACCAAGCTGCAAGAGAAATTCATGCCGCACGGCCTGCATATCTTCGGCAAGGATTGGTCGGAAGCCTCGCTGGCATTGATGCTGGATTCCATGGCGCGCGGCCAGGAGCAAGGCGTAAGTGCAGAAACACGCGAAAAACTCGCCATATCGCCGAGACTGGAAATGCACAGTCTGCTACATGCGCTCGAAGGTGGCTTTGTGCCACCCGGCAAGGGCAACGACCCCCTGCGCTCACCCGATGCCCTGCCCACCGGCCGCAACTTCCATGCCCTGGACGGCGATGTGCTGCCGACCAGATTAGGTTTCCAGATCGGTGCCAACATGGCAGCCAAAGTACGTGAGCGCGATAGCGTGCAAGATAGCGAAGGCGTGATCCTCTGGGCTTCTGATGCGGTGCGCGACGAGGGCGTGATGGTGAGTTTCATCCTCAGCCTGATGGGCATAGAGCCGGAATGGAATGCACGTGGCATTGTGCAGCGCATGCAGCTCAAGCCCGGCATTGCCCGCCACGATGTGATCGTCACCACCTCTGGCCTGTTCCGCGACCTTTACCCCAACCTCATGCAATGGATAGACAATGGCGGCCGCCTGGCACTGGCGGCTTCCGCCAAAACCATTCGCGCACAATATCCTATGCTGCAAGCCGCGCTCAATGAAGCGCTAGCCCCATTGGGTGTCAGCACAGAAGAGGGTGAAGAAGCCATTGCCAGCAATGGCGTCGCACTGCAATGGATACGCCGCACCCAGGCCCACCAGCAGCATGGCCAGCCGTTAGCACAGGCAGGCCGTGAAGCCGCCTGGCGTATTTTTGGTGATGCGCCGGGTGCCTACGGCACTGGTGTCAACCGCCTCACCGAACGTTCCGGCACCTGGAAAGACCGCAGCGAACTCGGCCAGGCTTATCTCACGCGCATGGGTCACGCCTATGGCATGGATGCCCAAGGCCAGCCTGCGCACGAGATGCTCAAGACTGCGCTGACGAGCATCGCCAACACTTACCATGGCCGCGCCTCCAACCTCTATGGCCTGATGGACAACAACGATGCCTTCGACTACCTCGGTGGCCTGTCGCTTGCGACAGAAACAGTCACCGGAAAACGTCCCACCGCACGCATCCTCAACCACACCGACCCGGATAACCTCAGCGACGACCCGCTGGAAACCGCGCTACTAATGGAGTTGCGCGGGCGCTACCTCAACCCGGCGTGGATACGCCCGTTGATGCAGCACGGCTATGCAGGCGCACGCACCATGGGTCAGGAGTTCATGGAAAACCTCTGGGGCTGGCAAGTCACCCGGCCAGACATCATCAAGGACTGGGCGTGGGACGAAGTGAAAAAGGTGTATATGGATGACAGCCTGCAACTTGGCCTCAAGCCCTTCCTTGAGCACAAGCACAATGCTCAAGTAAAAGCACATATGCTCGTCATCATGATGGTGGCCGCACAAAAAGGCTTCTGGCATACCGATGAACAAACGCTACGCCAGCTGGGTAGCGAACTAGCGCGGCTAGTGAATAAAAATGGCCTGCCCGGCAGCGGTCACACCGCACCCAACCACCCGATGTGGCAATGGCTAGGGCAGCATCTGGACGGCAACACTGCCGCGGCGTTGCAACAAACCCTGGCCAAGGCACGCGGTGATGTCGCGCCTGCTTATGCAAGCAACGAGGCGATTGTTGCCGAACAAGTGGCCATCCCTACGGAAGCCAAGCCCGAAGCAGCGCGAGCACCAACAGCGCAACCCAAGCTCGCTGCACAAGCGCCCGAACCTGAGCCAGAGAAGGCCGCGCCTGCGCCACGCGCTTTTGAGGTCGCCATCAAGTCAGTGCGTGAGCATTGGTACTGGTGGCTGGCATTGCTGCCGGTATTCGCAGCAGGTCTGTGGTTCGGCACGCGCAAACCCCGGCTATAACTTTTTACAGGATCACTCTCCGCCATGTCATTTGAACTCGACTCCCTGCATCACGCCATTACCTGGCTATTAAAACCGGTCATTATTATCCTGGCGCTTAGCGTCATCATTGCCGTGCTGGAAGCCGGGTTAGCCGTAGGCGAGCGTCTGTTCGGCCTCAAGGCGATGCGAAACTCAGGCAATACTGATGCCGTGGTCAGGCTCGCCCGCCACCGGCTGGAGCGTGCCGACCTGCTCTCACGCATCCCGCCTATGCTGGGCCTGATGGCCACCATCATCCCGCTTGGCCCTGGCCTGGCTGCACTTGGCCAAGGCAACCCGTCCCAATTGGCGCAAGCCGTCACCACGGCATTCGACGCGACAGTGCTGGGGTTGATCGCAGGCATTATCGGCTTGGTTGTCGGCAAACTGCGCCGCCGCTGGTATGAGGACGTGCTGGAAACACTGGAATCGCAATCATGAGTAAGCTGCGCCTCAAAAGCCGGTTTGATCACGAAGACGAAGACCCGCGCGCCAGCTTGGTCAACCTGGTGGATGTCATGCTGGTATTCGCCTGCGGGTTACTTGCCGCCTTGAGTGCTGGCGGACAGGCCATGCTGGTCAAGCCAAAGGAAATAGAACAAGGCAAGGAAATCGAGGCTCCGGAAACCACCAGCAGCAATGCAACAGGTAGTGGCTACGAAGCTGTCGGCCAAGTTTACCGCGACCCAAAAACCGGTAAGCTGGTGCTGATTGAGCAAACTACAACGCCTCCTTAAGTTAATGCTGCAATCCTCTTATACTTAAGCCTTAGCCTCCAAGCTCACGATCACTATGTCTAGTAACGAATTTGCCTTTACCGAACCAGAGATGAGCGGCGTTTACCGTGCCATCCACCAGCGCCGCGACATGCGCCACTTCAAGCCAGGCAAGATAGAGCCAGAAATCCTGCATAAGCTGCTGGATGCAGCGCACCATGCCCCTAGCGTCGGGCTGATGCAGCCATGGCGCTTTATCCGCATCACCAGCGCTGAGGTACGACAGGCAATTTACGACCTAGTACAAGAGGAGCGAATGCAGACAGCGCATGCGCTGGGTGAGCGTGAATCTGAGTTTCTGCGTCTCAAGGTAGAAGGCATTCAGCAATGTGGGGAATTGTTCGTGGCTGGGCTGTGTGATCACCGGGAACGCTTTATTTTTGGGCGCCGTACCCTACCCGAGATGGACTTGGCCTCCGTCTCCTGCGCGATCCAGAATCTCTGGCTCGCCGCGCGAGCCGAAGGCCTGGGCATGGGCTGGGTGTCGATTTTCGACCCGATCAAGCTCGCCAATCTACTGAATATGCCGGAAGGTGCCAAGCCAATCGCCATCCTCTGCCTGGGCTATGTAGATGAGTTCTACAAAACCCCGATGTTGGTAGAGGAAGGCTGGGCCAAAGAGCGCCCATTATCAGAGCTAATGATGGAAAACACCTGGGCCGCTACAGAATGAAAGGCCCGCAGCGTATTGCCTGCCTGGCAGCGGAAACTACTGAGGTGCTTTACCTGCTGGGCGAGCAGGAGCGTATTGTAGGGATATCCGGGTTTACCACTCGCCCTGCAATTGCCCGCAAGGAAAAACCCAAGATTTCGGGTTTCAGCAGCGCGAAACTGGAAAAAATCCTTGCCGTGAAACCAGACCTGGTACTGGCATTTTCCAACCTGCAAGCCGACATTGCCGCCGAACTGGTACGCGCCGGGGTTGAGGTGCATGTATTTAACCAGCGCTCTATCCAGGGTATCTTCAACATGATCGCTACCTTGGGGGCGCTGACTGACGCATCTGACCGGGCAACGGCCCTGATTGCGGGCCTGGAAGCACGTATACAACAAGCTGCCGAGACGGCAAGCTACCTGCCGCGTGCACCCAAGGTCTATTTCGAGGAATGGAATGACCCGCTGATCAGCGGCATCCAATGGGTGGGAGAGTTGATAGCGATTGCCGGCGGCACCGATTGCTTCGCCGAATTATCCGCCTACAAATCCGCCAAGGAGCGCGTCATTGCAGCGGATGAGGTCATCCAGCGCCAGCCTGATATCATCATCGGTTCCTGGTGTGGCAAGAAATTCCAGCCAGAACAAGTCCTGGCAAGGCCTGGCTGGCAGGCGATACCTGCCGTACAAACCGGGCAAGTGCATGAAATAAAGTCTGCCGACATCCTGCAACCCGGCCCCGCTGCCATTCAGCATGGCCTGGCGCAATTGCAAACCATTATTCAGCGCTGGGGCGTCCAACAGATGCACAGCAAGCATTGGAGTTGACCATGAATGCACACGACCATCACTTGATTCTGGGTGGCGCCCGTTCCGGCAAGAGCGCTTATGCAGAAAAAATAGCCCAGGAAAGTGGCCTGGAAGTTGTCTATATCGCCACGGCACAGGTCTATGACGATGAATTCGGCAAGCGGGTAGACCAGCACCAGCAACGCCGCCCATCCCACTGGCAAACCGTCGAGGTGCCACATCAACTGGCAGCAACCCTGCAACAACAAGCTGCACCGGGCCGTTGCCTGCTGGTGGATTGCCTGACCCTGTGGCTAGCGCAGTGCATCTGCCCGGAATGCGCACCGCCAGAGGGTGTGGATTGGATGCACGAACGCGCCACCCTGCTGGAAACACTGCCTGGCCTACCCGGCAAGATCTTGCTGGTGAGCAATGAAGTCGGCATGGGCATCGTGCCGCTGGGAGAAATCAACCGGCAGTTCCAGGACGAAGCAGGCCGCCTCAACCAGGCAGTTGCAGCCATCTGCAACAAAGTCAGTTTTATTGCGGCAGGATTACCATTGCAGCTGAAAAGTTAGGGGCAGCATGTATAGCGCCACATTTATTTTTGATAAAAAACAATTCGACACACGATTCCAGCAAATTGATGCAGAAATCGCTTTATTTGCCCGTGACACGACGGGCTACCTCGGTGAAGAAGCTTGGGAAAACCCGGAAAATGGGCGCATCTGCAATGTGTACTACTGGGAAAACATGCAAGGCCTGCAAGAATTAATGCAGCATCCCAGGCACCTGGAGGCCAAGGCGGCGCAAGCCAACTGGCTCAATGGCTACCAAGTGGTCATTGCGCAAGTCATTCGTGCCTACGGCGATGGTACATTCCCTCACCCGACCAACGGGGTCAAACCAGCGTAGTGGCGGCCTAATGCTGGAATAAGACCAGCTGTCGCTCGCGCAGGCTCACAGCCAACCTTCCTCCGTCATGACTTCCTGGATCAGCGGCACCAGCGCCTGGGGTAATTTCACCTGGGTCAGCAAAGCTTGGTGTCCGGTTTTGGATACCTTGCGCAGCGTCTTGCGTAAAATATCCTTCCATTTCGGCACATCGTATTCAGGATGCTGACCGACAAATTCTTCCAGGTAATACTCGACAAATACCATCACGATCACATCTTCGAGCACCTGCATCTCAGCATCCGCTAGCGGCGCATCCTTGCTCACCAGCCTGGTAACCCGTGCGATCGTCTCTGCGTCATATCCCGCCTGCTGCATGATCTCGCTCGCCACTTCGGCATGATATTCCTTGAGCTTGCGCCGCCATTGGTGATAACCCGCCTTGGTCATGGGGTAAGCATCGCGCGGCAACGTCCAGCGCTCAATGTGCTGACAACGGGCCGCCAAGTGCAGTGTTTCGGGCGCATCGGGCTGGTAGCGTTGCAGCATCTCAGTCATGCGCTGGGCATAGACCAGCTCCTTCGGCGTTGCCACAGCATCAACCAAAGTCTGGTTAGGGTCGCGGGCATTGCGTGCATCAAATGTGGTGATAGCCTGGGTGAAGTGTGACCCGAATGCTGGGGGAGAAAAATGCTGCATGACATACCCTTGTTGATGAACCAGGCGTTATTTTACGTGAAAGCAGCGCACGCTCGTTTCACCATGCTGGAAAACATGGTCTAATCGCGGGCATTCAACCTCAAGGCATGACCTCATGGAATTCACCCTGCGTGACGACTATATCGAACTGTGCAACCTGCTCAAGCTCACTGGCATCGCCGATTCCGGTGGTCGAGGCAAAATCATGGTGGCCGAGGGCCTGGTCACTGTCGATGGCCAACCAGAACAACGCAAAACCGCCAAAATCCGCGCTGGCCAAGTGGTGGAATGCATGGGTCAGACCATCACCGTACGGCCTCAGGCATAAACCAGCAACCCTATGATTTTCATTGACCTTTCCACCTCCCACCCGTAAAATCCGCCCCACTTACGGTTTTCCCCATCGTCAAGAGGGGGAAATTAATAGGGAATCCGGTGAAGACATCATGATCGTAATCCGGAACTGCCCCCGCAACTGTAATCGGTGAGTCTGTTTGCATTTCTTGCCACTGGATATTGATCCGGGAAGGCCGCAAACAAGACGATGACCCGAGAGTCAGGAGACCTGCCGCAAGTCAGTCATGTTGTTCGTGCAAGGGCGGGGTGTCCTGGAATCGGCGAATGTTCACCACATTCATTCGTACTCATTGATGCATGTATTTTGAGGGTTTGATCATTGCCCTCAAGCTGAGCTGCCATTGTGGCCGCTTTGCATGCATGCCCCCTCTTGCCCCTACTAAATGGCTGATTTCCACATGACGTCGTCATGCTGAACTATCAAATTGGGAGCAAATAATGAAAAACAGCAACTACATCCTGGCAACGGCCCTGATGGCAATCTTCTCTAGCGGGGCGCTGGCGGAAGAAACCACATTAGAAGAAGTTCAGGTCAAAACATCTCAAGACAAACCTAGCCTGAATCTGACAAAAAGAAACACAACTGGTAGTCGTCTTGGACTCACTGCCCAAGAAACACCGGCCAGCGTGGAATCTCTAGACACAGAGACCATCAAGAAACGAGGTGATTTCAGCATCCGTGATGCTATTACACGCACGACAGGCCTCACCGATGTGTCAACACCTGGCCGTGGCAATGCATTTTCCTCACGCGGCTTTATTGATAACAGTTCTGTCGGTCAAGCCGAAGATGGTATACGTCTCATGACGATTGGCGGCACACTTACCTACCCTTCTGACATTTGGGGTTACGAAAGTGTGGAAGTATTGCGAGGCCCTGCTTCTGTGCTATACGGCGATGCAACAGCCGGTGGAATTATCAACAGTATTCGCAAACAACCCAAGCGCGAAGCTTCCGCAGAAGCACTGGTCGGCATCGGTACACGAGGTGAGTATCGTATTGGGATTGGCGGCACTGGCGCAGTTGGGGAAATCGGCGCCTTCCGCCTTGATGCATCCACGACTGGCGGTAATGGCTTTATTGACCGCGGCGAGCATGACAGCAAGAAAATCATGACTGCCTTGCAACTCACTCCAACCGACCACCTCAAGATTGGATTCACGCTAGATCACTCTGACGAATCGCCAACTGCCAATTTTGGCTCACCATTGCGTAATGGCAAGCTGGTTTCTGCTTTCCGCAAAACCAACCTGAACGTGGAAGATACAGTGATGGATTTCCGTGATACTCGCTTCAAGGCAAAGGTAGAGTGGGATATTTCCTCAACTCTATCTCTCCGCAACGTAAGCTATTGGTTCAAGACAGATCGTGATTGGGTGACAGCTGAGCGTTACAGACTACTCAACCCCGCAAGCAATATTGTCACTCGTGATAACTTTTACGATATTACTCATGATGCCCGTCAATCAGGAAACCGCTTAGAACTAGTATCCTCTGCAGAAGTGTTTGGACACAGTAATCGCTGGAACATGGGTTGGGAAATCTCTCGCACAGACCTGGATTATTATATTTCCGGCACAAGCCCGACGGATACATTACCAGTGAATGCCAGTTTTACAGGCTTCTTCCCAAGCTCTCTTAATGCCACTCACTCTTATAGCTCCAAGGCCAATCAAAACGCTTTCTTCGCTGAAAATGCATGGGATGCTACAGACAAACTTAAGTTACTGATTGGTTTCCGCAAGGAGTTCATCGATATTTCCGTTGACCCAACGCATGCCGCCAACTTCTCCAGAGATTATGCAGCACTAACATGGCGATTAGGTGCAGTGTTCCAGGTTACTGACAATGCCTCGGTCTATGCACAAACTAGCCGTGGCACCGATCCTGTCAGGCACCTTATCAGCATGAATCTGGCAAATCGATTGTTCAGTTTGACCAAGGTACGTCAAACAGAAATTGGCTGGAAATATCTATTGCCGGAAGCCAAAGGTGAGATGACATTGGCAGCGTTTCATATTGTTAAAGATGACATTATCACGCGTAATCAAGATAACCCCTTGAATCCCGCACAAGGTGGCTCGCAATCATCACGCGGCATTGAGTTCTCAACCACCCTTCTGCCTACGGACTCTTGGCGTCTAGATTTCAATGCCACACTTCTCAATGCACGTTTTGATGAGCTGAAAGAAGGTAATACTGCGATCTCTAGAGCTGGCAACACTCCTGAAAACGTACCAGAAAGAGTCGCAAATGCCTGGGTGTATTACACACAGCCAGCCTGGGAGGCTGGACTGGGTGCTCGTTATGTCGGCAAACGCTACGTCAACAATGCCAATAGTAACAGCCTGGATGCTTATACCGTTTTTGATGCCAGTGCTGCATGGCATGTCAACCCACGCATGACATTGCGCGCCAATTTACGCAACATCACTGACAAACTATATGGCATTCGAGCCACATATACAGACCAAGCTATCGTAGGCACACCACGCCAGCTCGAGCTAACTGCCGAATTCCGTTACTAAGCCATTGCCATTTTCTTGGGAAGATATTCTCTTCCCAAGAATTTCCATTCTTGAAAATAAACTCATGAAATCAAATTATCTGATCCATTTTGCAGTAATCAGTGCCATATCTAGCACTGCTTATGCAGCAGACACTGCTGTACTTGAAGAAATCACGGTATTGAGCCAAGCAGAAAAATCTGGCATTAAGCTCAATAAAATAAGCTCCACTAGTAGCCGGGTTGGACTGACTGCCAAGGAAACACCAGCCAGCATCGATTCGGTGGATGCCGAAACCATTCGCCAGCGGGGCGATGTCTCTATTCGTGAGGTAGTCACACGTACCGTTGGCATTTCCGATATTGGTACACCAGGGGTCGGGCAATCTTTCTCATCGCGCGGCTTTTCCGGCAATAACTCTGTCGCCCAGGCAGAAGACGGCATCCGCCTGATTACTGCTGCCGGAACACTGACCTACCCTTCAGATAGCTGGGGATACGAAAGAATAGAAGTGCTACGCGGCCCGGCATCTGCATTATTCGGCGATGCTTCCAGCGGCGGGATTGTGAACAGCATTCGTAAAAGGGCAAGCAGAGAAACCTCATTGGAAGCATTAGTCGGGATCGGCACACGCGGCGCGTACCGCTCTGCACTTGGCGGCACAGGCGCGCTCGGTGAGATTGGCGCTTTCCGTATTGACGCATCTGTCACGGGTGGTAACGGCTACATTGATCGCGGCGATTATGATACGAAAAAGATCATGACTTCGTGGCAATTCGAGCCTTCCGATACTGTACGTGTTGGCTTCACGCTTGATCATGCTGAAGACTCACCTGCCGTGAACTATGGCGTTCCTGCAGTCAATGGCAAATTGCTTTACGGCCTGCGCAAGAACAATTACAACGTCGAGAACAACAAGATGGATTTTGTTGATACCCGTGCTCGCGCCAAAATCGAGTGGGATATCAGCCCAGCGCTTTCCATCAAGAATGAAACTTACTGGTTTCACGCAACACGCGACTGGCGTTATGCAGATGACCTGCGCCTGAATCCTGCGACATTGCGCGTCACCCGTGCCGCATTCCGTAATGTGGACCATGACCTCAAGCAGATCGGCAATATTTTCCAACTTGCATCTAACTCCAGTATGTTTGGCAGGGAAAATCGTTTGGCTGTTGGTATCGACATCTCCCGCGTGGATTTCATACACAAGATGAATACCAATAACACACTTACCGACACGGTCGATCTGTATGCCCCAGCCGCAGGTAGTTTCATCACCAACCAGGCATTGCGCAACAATTATGCTGCGGATCTTGATCAGAGAGCATTGTTTTTGGAAAACGCCTGGAATGCGACTGACAAGCTGAAGCTGCTCGTCAGCCTGCGCAAGGACTACATCGATACCAAGCGCAAGGATTACATTGCCCCCGCAGCAAGCTCTTCCCAGAGTTTCTCCCCGCTCACCTGGCGAATTGGCGCGGTCTACGACGTTACGCCTGATTTCTCATTGTATGCACAGACCAGCCGCGGTACCGACCCAATCACCAATATGCTGGGGCTGAATCTCGACAATGCGAAGTTCGACCTGACCAGGTCGCGCCAATATGAAATGGGCATCAAGCACCTGCTTCCCCAATCGAAGGGAGAGGTCACGCTAGCTACCTACCACATTGCCAAGGATGACATCATTACCAGGAGCCCGACAGATCCGTTGATTTCCGTGCAAGGAGGCAAGCAATCCTCGCGAGGCATTGAATTCACAACCACGTTGCTGCCAGTTGAGCATTGGCGCATCGATTTCAATGCCGCCTTGCTGGATGCACGCTTCGATGAACTCTTTGAAGGCAACACAGGAATTTCCAGGGCAGGTAATACACCAAGCAACGTGCCGGAAAAGCTGGCCAATGCCTGGGTTTACTATCAAACCTCGCAATGGGAAGCGGGGATAGGCGCGCGGTACATTGGCAAGCGTTATGCAAGCAATTCCAATAATGTTGCGATGGCTGGATACACTGTGTTTGATGCTAGTGCTGCATGGAATGTCAATAAGCAGATGACGTTGCGTGCCAACATCCGCAATCTGACAGATAAATTCTATGCCTCTATGTCAAACAACAATGATCAACAGCTTGTTGTCGGCGCACCACGCCAGCTCGAGCTAACTGCGGAATTCCGGTACTAACCTAACCTTCCAAGTACGACACCATGAAACTTCTCTCCATGCGCAATCTCCACCTCTGGCATCGCTGGCTGGGGATAGCGCTTGGAGTGTTGGTGCTGCTCTGGTTCATTTCCGGGGTGGTCATGCTGTTTGTGGCCTACCCCAAGCTTACGCAGGAAGAACGCATACCTCGCCTGGAAGCAGTGGTACCAGAACGAGTGAACATCACGCCGCATCAAGTCGCGATTATGCTTGGAGGGGAGCCGGACAAACTCCGGCTGACGATGCACCAGAGACGGCCAATTTATCATGCTTTGTATGAAGATCATTGGCAGTCTATCTGGGCCGATCATGGCAATTCACTGCGTGTGACGCCAGACACCATTCGCGCATCTGCACAAGCTTTCTTGCCTGGCTTATCCATCAACAACACTGAATTAATCGAGCGCGACCAATGGTCAATCTCGTCTTCACTTCACCCGCACCGGCCTTTGCATCGCGTGAGTTTCAGTAACGGGGACGTGCTGTATTTATCCAGCCGCACGGCTGAAGTCGTGCTGGATACCTCGCGCAGCGAACGTGCCTGGAACTGGCTGGGCTCCATCATCCATTGGATTTATTTCACGCCGTTGCGTTTTGACCATCACGAAGCCTGGCGTCAAATCGTCATGTGGCTGTCTTTCCCCGCCACGGCCATGAGCCTGATGGGCATCTGGCTGGGCATAGACCGGTTGCGCTTGCGTCGCCGCTACAAGGGAGGCCGTATGACGCCCTATCGCGGCTGGGCCAAATGGCACCATGTTTCTGGCCTGCTCGCAGGCGTGTTGTGCCTGACCTGGCTGTTCAGCGGCTGGCTGTCGATGAAACCGTTCGATATGTTTTCCGGCAGGAAGCTAAGTACAGAAGAATCACAGCATTGGGCCGGAAAGCCTGGCTATGGACTATTGCCAACATTGCCAGCGTTGCTAGGCACTACAGAGAAAATTGGCGAGATTGAATGGGTATATTTTGCCGGGAAACCTATTTTGCTCGGCCTTGCGCCGCATCGCACTTGGATGTTCGATGCACACACTGGTGCTCGTCTAGCTCCAATTACCACCACAACACTGGCAACCCAGGCAGCAGGGCTGCTCCCCGAGGCTCAAGTCAAAACAGCCTCACTGCTAACGCATGGCGACAGGTATTACTACGGCAAACGGCTGGAGACCGTGTCACCGGTCATCCGCATCGACCTGGATGATACTTCTGCCACCAGCTATTACGTTGACCCAGCCACCACGCGCATCGTGGCATCACAGGACAATAGCAGCCGCACCTACCGCTGGCTGTTTGCAGCGCTACACCGTCTTGATTTCGCGCCGCTAGATAATGCAGAAATCCCACGTTGGATTGTCGTGATCCTGTTCTCGATCGGCGGGGTCATTCTCACCGCCGCAGGCATGGTGATGGGCTGGCGCAGGCTTACTCGCGTCTAGCCGCGATGTTGCTGCAATCACCCACAATCAACGGAGGATTGCCAGAGCCTGGCCGGAGCATCACACCACTACTCACGCCATTGGACGCAACACAGGACTGAAACCCCACGCGCGTGCTACGCGGCGTGGCAGTACTGACCAATACCTCGCGCTGTTCCTCGCTCAATGCCAGCGGCCCACGCTCGGACAAGAGCTTGCCGAAGGATGGGTACACCCCATGCGCCTGATGAAACATTTCCAGTTTGGCCTGCAACTCCTCAGCAATACGATCAGTATCCACATGACCAGCCGCGCGTTCCGCCTTTTGCTGTTGCAGAGTTAATGCCTCCAGCGCATCTTCCTGCTGGCGTTGCTCGACCACCGCCTTGGAGACAGCAAAGATACTGACGAGGAAAAACACCAACAGCACGGTATAAATCAGGTTGATGATGATGGCGAGGACGGCAAACAAATTACCCTGCCCGGCGGCACGGGACTTGAGCCAGGCAAAGATACCCACCACCACACCCAGCAAGGGAACACAAAATACCGAGAGCAGCAAGGCGATGATACCCAGCTTCTTGCCTGTATTTTCATTGTTCACGGTAGGATGGTTCATGTTGTCTCCTGCGTATTCAAGGCGGATCGTGTAAAGCAGGATTATAGCCTGCCCTTGGTACAGTCAAAAAAAAGCACTCCGCAGAGTGCTTGGGCATTTGGAATATGGGCGCTACGATTTAGTATTTCCAGCGCACCATCAAGAGCGCATTCCTCGGGGTGCCGTAGATGTTGTAATAGCCCGGATAACCGGGATATTGCAGATATTTGCGATCAAACAGGTTGTTCACTGTCAGCGATGCATCCCAATGCTGGTTGATCTGATAGCCTAGTTTGGCAGAGGCAATGGTATAGCTGCCTTGGCGTATGTAGTCGGTATACATGTCACTTTGCGCCTGTAAGCCTGCGCCCACGCTCAGTCCGTTCAATGCTCCTGCCAGCGTGCTGCCATCGAAGCGGTATTGCGACCAGAGCTTGAGCATATGCCGTGGAATCTGGTCGGCGGCAAACCGGGTGCCAGATGACACGCTAGCATCCTGCAGATAGGTGGCTTGGTTGTAGGTATACCCTGCGGAAAGATTCAGGTTGGCGCTTGGCTTTCCGGTGACTTCAAATTCTACGCCCTGGCTTTGCACTTCCCCGGCCTGGCGGTAGCATTCGCCGCTGGAATTGGCACATCCTGCCACGGTGGTATCTACAATCGCACGATTTTTGTCACGTATGCGGAATAAAGCAGCCGATGCATTGAGCTTGCCATCGAAGAATTCACCTTTCAAGCCAGTCTCCACCTGCCAGCCAACTCTGGGGTCAAGGACGCGATCGCTGCTATTTCTCTGCGTTTGCGGCACGAAGGTATCTGCATAGCTCGCATACCAAGTGATCTGCTGATTGATATCCCAGACCACGCCAGCATAGGGCGTAAATTCATTATTGGTATCGGCATCACTTTTCTGCCAGGCCGTCTTGCTGGGCCAGTTGGTGCGATCCTTAGTGCTGTAATCGCTCCAGCGCCCACCCAGGATCAGGCTCAGTGGTTCCATCAATTTGATCTTCGCCGAGACATACAAGCCAGATTGCTCGGTGTAGGTCTGGCTTTTGGACAGGATATTGCGGTTCAGCACACCATCCCAGTTGTGCGTCAGCAGTGGGGCGACATTGCTTGCCGTTTCATATTGATAGCCGATGACATCATCCCTGGTGGCGCGGTTATAGCCGACGGTCAAGGTATGGGTCTGGCCAAACAGCGCAATCGGCCCGCTCAGGTTGACATCCATGCTGTGCCATGTGTTTTCAAAATTCAGGAACCCGACACCGGCATCGCCCAATCCAGTGGCGGCATCGATCACATCGTATCCATATACGCCAAACCCGTGATATTGGCTGTTCTTATAGCTCAATACCCCCTTGGCAACCCAGCCATTGTCAAATTTATGCTTGATATCAAAGGCGATGTTCTTGTCTTGCTTATGGGAATTTTTATCAATGCCAACATAGGAAGAGCGGCTGGGCAAGCTACCATCGCTATATAAAGGCAAGCCCCAGAAATTCTTGTAATCCCGCTCGATATAGCTCGCCCAAAGCCCTGCCGTCGTGCTTGGCCCCAGGTCATATTCCAGTACACCATACAGCACCTTGTTGCGATCAGTGCCAACATGGTAGAACTTGTCCTGATCCTGATAGACCGCTACTGCCCTGCCGCGCAGGCTACCATCGGCATTGAGCGGCCCTCCCACGTCCAGCTCGCCACGCTGCTGATTCCAGGAGCCCAGCCCACTCGCCGCCGATAGCGTAAACGTATCTTGTGGGCGTTTCAGGACATAATTAATCGTGCCGCCAGGCTCGCCACTCCCGGTCAACAGGCCTGAAGGTCCGCGCAGTACTTCAATGCGGTCATACAATGCCAGATCGTAATGATTGGAGTCTCCCTGCTGGGGCACGCCATTGAACTGCGTATTCGCGGTATATCCACGAATAATGAAATTCTCTTCCCGCTCGTAGTTATAACCCCGCACCCCGGTCACCTGGTTCAACGCCTCAGCAACCGTCGTAAAGTTCTGGTCATTCATCTGCTGGCGTGTCATCACCGATACCGATTGCGGAATTTCGCGCAAGGTCTGCTCGGTCTTGCCTATGGTCACAGCCTTGGCGGCATAGGACCCTGACCCTTCAGTCACCGCGCTGCGCTCTGCCTTGGCAGACACACTGACTTCCGGCAAGGTAGAGGCCGAAGCACTTTTATCGCGATTGAGAGCGTTGGCCTTTTGCAGCACAAATACGCCTTTACCGCCTTCCACCGCCTGCAAGCCAGAGCCTGCCAGCAAGGCGTCAAATCCCTGTTGCACGGTGTAATTGCCGCTCAAGCCCTGGCTGTTTTTACCTGCCACCAGCGCGGGCGGCACCGTGACGCTCACCCCGGCGGCGGCGGCAAAATCGCCTAATGCATGATCCAAGGCACCTGCCTGTATCTGGTAATGATGCGCAACCTGCGCGGTATTGCTGTCTGCAAACGCCAATGACGCCTGACCACATGTAGCACCAGCCAAGGTCAGCAGCAAGAGGGGCCCCTTTACTGCTTGACGCAGAGGGTGGCGATGATATTCCGGATACATGAAATCCCCTTAGTAAATATGAATGAGAATTGCTTTCAATTCACTTCACACGCCAGATTGGCAAAAGGGACAACCATTGGAAAATTTTCTGGCAGCATGGGCTCTATGCCGCATTGAACGTGACCCAATACCGTGTGAGATAGCTGACTTTCACTGGCAACACCATGGGCAGGCTGGCAAATATCTGGTCGGTATCGGCAAGCTGGAATGCACCGGAAATACGCAGGTCGGCAACTTCTGGCGCACATCGCACCACGCCTTGGCGATAACGCCCCAACTCGGCAACAAAATCTTCCAGGCGCATACTGCGCACATGCAGGATGCCGCGCGTCCAGCTATCGGCATTGGGCGAGACGACAACAGGCGGTAAGATGGCATGGTCATTGAAGCGCGTCTGCCAGCCTGCTGGTATCACACGCCGCTGGCCCTTGTGCGTAGTGATTTCCACCTCGCCTTCCAGCACGGCAAGCTGGATGTCATCCGCAGACTGCCGCACGATAAAGCGAGTACCGAGCGGTGTCAACTGGCCGTGCCGAGTGGCGACCAGCAACGGGCGATAGGCCGGATGGTCGGATGACACCTGATCCCTGCCGGTCTGGATCAGCACTTCACCCATTTTCAGCGTAATCAGTCGCTGGCTGTTATCCAGCGTGGTATTGATGCCGGTGGAAGTATTCAAATGTACGATCGTGCCATCAGCAAGTTGAACTTCCTTTCGCTCGCCAGTGCGTGTGCTGTATTGTGCCATCCATAGCTGTACTGGGTCGCTACGCCAACCTTGCCAACCGACAGACCCTGCTGCCACCAACAGCGCCAGACTTTTGACCGCACGCCGACGGCTTTCCACCTGACTGCGTTGCAAGGTGGTATGGGCTAGTTTGCCAGGTAAACCATCAAATGCATGACTGACCTGCTGCGCACGTTGCCATGCCGTCTCATGCATAGGGTCTGCCTGACGCCATGCATCGCAAGCATCATGCTCGGCTTTGGAAGCATCTGGCTCCTGCAAGCGGAAAAACCACTCTGCCGCCTGCAATGCCACATCCTGACTTACACTCATGGTATCAACACGATACATTGCGCCATGGCCTGTACCATATAGCGCTTGATGGTGCGCTCACTGGTGTCCAGCTGCTGAGCGATCTGCGCATAGGTCAGGCCTTCAAGTTGCGCGAGCAGGAATGCAGCCCGCACTTTGGCTGGCAAGCCATCCAACATGCTATCGATCTGCTGCAGCGTTTCGAGAATCAGCAGGCGTTGCTCCGCTGAAGGTGTCGACAACTCTGGCATCAAAGCCAGAGAATCAAGGTAAGCTTGTTCCAGTGCCCGCCTACGGTAGAGATTGGCCACTACACGCTTAGCGACCACAGTAAGATAAGCGCGAGGTTCCTGTAACTGCCAGCCCGCCTGCTTTTCAGCGATATGTTCAGGCGCCGTAAGAATGCGCATGAAGGTGTCCTGCGCTACATCAGCAGCATCCGCCGCATCACCCAATTTGCGCCGCAACCAATCTTGCAGCCAGCTATGGTGATGGGTATAGAGAAGTTGCAGCGATTGCTGCTCCTGATCGAAAGACATGGCCTAGCCAAAAAATAAGAATTGTTCTCATTTTAATCAGCTATATCATCTCAGTCCATCTGTCCTGAGAGCCAATATTCATTGAGGAAAACCTTGCTGCTTTGCAAAGCCTCCCCCATCAGCAATAACGCCTAAAAATCAATCGTGGCAGAAACGCTTAATATCCTTGGCGCAGACAGTACAATGCCGCCCGAACCTGCGCTGCCTTCCCAATAGCTGCGATTAGCCACATTGAGCATATTGGCACGCAATGTCAGGGGATGGCCAAGATAGTTGGTCTGGTAACGCGCACCGATGTCCCAGCGCGCCCAGCCCGGCAAAGACAGAGTGTTTTGCGCATTCACATACTGTTCACCCGTCGCTATGACACGCGTGTTCAATGTCAGGCCGGGGACAAAAGGCGTATCCCATTCCAAGCCGGCGTTCGCAATCCAGCGTGGTGCTGCCAAGGCATCTTTGCCATCGTTGAGGCCATTCTGCGTCTTGACCTGTTTGGCCTGCATGTAAGTCACACCGCTGATGGTGCGCAAGCCCTCAGCCAGTTCGCCTGCCAAGCTGAACTCGATGCCGCGGTTGCGCTGCTCGCCATCCATACGATAGAGATAAGCGGCCGGGGTGCTGCCCGGCACATTGATGGCATTCGGCTGTTTCAGCTCGAACAAGGCTATCGTGCCCAGCAGGCGGCCAAAGTCCACCTTGACCCCGATTTCCTTTTGCTTGGTCTTGGTCGGTTCAAAGGCCTGTCCGGCATTTTCTGCCGGCGGGGTCGCTTGGGCGCCTTGACTCAGCCCTTCGATGTAATTGGCGTAAAGCGAGGTATTGCTCCACGGCTTGACGACTACACCCACTGCGGGAGTGTTGACCGATTTGTCGTATTCGGAAGTCTTGCTATTGATGGGCGAGCCGCCATCGTAATTATCCACCGCCACCTTCTGGCGGCGCAGCCCGAGTATCAACTGCAAGTCACCATCATGCCAAGACATGGTATCGGATACGCCCACCGAGGTGATTCTGGTTTCCGATGCCTTACGCATATCAAGAAAACCAGCAAAAGGCGCATTAGAGGCAATCGGGTCAGCTACCCACACAGGTGCATGAACATTGGATGCAAAAGCTGCCCACTGCGCAAACCCATAGCCAGCCTCAATATCCAGGCTGGAATAGGACAGGTTGACCTCATGCTCGGCAGCCAATGCATTGAACTTGATGCGATTGCCCAGCAGGTAGGATTTGGTATCGGAATATTCCGGGTAGTTGACTGGAGAAACGCGCAAAAGACCGTCTGCCGCCTCAATTCTTGATTCAGTACGGAAATTGCTGTGCCTATGATCCCGTGTGCCTGCTGATCCGTAGACCGTCCAGCGTGGCGTAATATCGTACTCAACCTGCGCCACCTGGTAATCATCACGGTATTTCCGGCGTTCCCAGTCTTGTGCCAATTGCTTACCTGCCCTGGGCGGGCTAGGAATATGCGTCAAATTGGTATTTTGCCTATATCCCAAAGAAGCGCCCCTGACATCATCGGATTGGTAGCCCAGATCCAGCGAAGCACGCAATTGCTCCCCTTTGAAATCCAGCCCGATCGCGCCCGTGATCAAGGTAGCCTCCTGGTTGGAAATCGCCGTATCTCCGCTGCGATACACGCCGTTCACGCGTATCCCGAACTGGTTCTGCTCTCCCCAGCGCCGCCCGAGGTCGATATGCCCGCCCCATTGCGAATCCGAGGCATAGTTGAGCGTGAAGCGCGTAATCGGCTGGTCAGTCGCCCGTTTCGGCACCACATTGATTGCACCGCCAACACCGCCGCTAGGTGCCATGCCCATCAGCAGCGCGCCCGGCCCCTTCAGCACTTCCACACGCTCCACGGTTTCCAGCGACAGCGTACCGTAGGGCAACACGCCATACAGACCATTGAGGGCGACATCACGGTTACCCAGCACAAAGCCGCGCATGAAGAAATTGTCCCCGCCGCCAATGCTGGTATTGCGGCCGCGCGAGCTCATGCGCACGGCCGGGTCATTATCGAGCACATCCGCCAAGGTGGCCGCCTGCTGGTTGCGGATCAGGTCGCTGGTATAGCTGGTGATATTGAACGGCGTATCCATGACATCGCGGTTGCCCAGCAAACCCACACGTGCACCTCGTGCAACTTGCCCTCCGGCATAGCTCACTGGCAAGTCATCTGAGGAGCCGGCCTTTGCCTGCACCGCAACTTCAGGCAACATGGCATCGTCCACCACTGAAGTTTTACGCAACACATAACCGCCACCGCTCACCTGTACGGCCTGTAATCCTGTGCCAGCCAGTAAAGCAGATAAAGCTGCTGATAACGTGTATTGCCCGTCTATGCCAGCTGTGGTTTTCCCTGTGGTTTGTGCATTGGTAAATGTCAGCAATACATTGGCGCTGCTGGCTAGGCTGCGTAAGGCTGGTGCCAACGGGCCAGCCGAAATGCCGTAATACTGAGTTGCGGTGGCAGAGCGATCTGCTGTCGCCGCTTCAGCGTAGGCAATGCCGGGTATGACGAAATAAGCAGGTGTGGAACACAGGATAGCTAAAGCACAGATGACTGATTGCCTGAGCCTCATGTTCTTGGTTGACCTGTGGTGGTGATTTAGTTGCCAGGATGGCATATGGTTTCCCCTTGTTTGAAAATAAAAATCAATTCCTTCACAAGGTAAGTGCCGCGAAATAAATAATCGGGCAGGTATTTTTTTAATCAAACAGGCGAAAGTGCACTTTCCACCGTTACCCAATACCGGGTGCGCAATGTCACGCGTACTGGCAGCACGCTAGGCAAAGTCTCCAGAATGCGATTGATATCACTTAATGGAAACACGCCAGAAAAACGTAACTCTGCAACATCAGGGGCGCAACGCACAATGCCGGGGAGATAGCGTGCCAACTCGACCATGAAATCATCCAGCCGGATATTATCGGCAATGATCTGGCCCTTGATCCAGCCCAGCGCCTGCTCATCCAGCGGAACCGGCGCGCCCAGACTAGTGCTGGTAAACAGAAGGCGTTCCCCCTGCTTCACGACGCGATGGCTAGCTGTGTTGTCGGCAGGCACAACATCCACGGCACTCTGCAACACCGCTACAGTGCTATGTCCATCCCACTGCCGCACGACAAAATGCGTGCCCAAGGCCTGGATGCGGCCTTGGGCAGTGTGTACATACAAGGGCCTAGGGTCGGCAGGAGCGCCAGACGCAGCATGCCTGGTAAGGAGTGCGATTTCACCAGCCACAAGCTGAACAACACGGGCATGCGCATCAAAGTGCACGTCTATCGCACTGTCAGTATTCAAGGTCACCACGGTGCCATCGTCCAGTGTCAAGCTACGTTGCTCACCTGCTGCAGTGTGATAATCAGCAGTGCATCTTTGCCAAAAGCTGCTACGCGAGACCACTGCACCGCTGGAGATGGCAATCGCGCCGAATGACAACAAAGTGATAATCTTGCGCCGACCAGGTAACTTAGGCATGTTGGATTGTGCATAAGGCGAGAGTGCGCCATAAGCCGCCTGCGGTTGCATGCCTCCTAGCCAACCAGTGACTGCTTCGATATGAGACCAGGCATGTTCATGGTCAGGATCAGCCTCGCGCCATTGTTGCCATCGCTGCTTATCTTCCTGCGTGGCTTCGTCCGACATTAGCAACGTCAGCCATTCGGCAGCCTCATCCGCTGCCGCTGCCTTGATTGGCCTTCCACCCACTACCAGCATGGGTACCGACACATCACGGGAATCAGGTAGGGACATCAGGCGTTACACAACCAATGCGAACAAACACTGACGGTTGGCCTTGGTAAGGTATTGCTTCACCGAGCTGGTGGACACTTGCAGACGCTCGGCAATCGCCGCATAACTCAAGCCCTCCAGATGAGCCAGCAAGAAAGTCTCTCTCACTTGTGGTGGCAAACCATCCAGCGCTTTATCAACCTGTTGCAAGGCTTCCAGCGCCATGAGCCGTATTTCGGGTGCGGGCACCATAGCTTCTGGCAAGCAAGAAAGCATTTCCAGATAACTGGCTTCCAATAATTGCCGCCGATAACGATGTGCCATCAACCGCCGCGCTATCGTCACCAAGAAAGGCCGCGGCTCGCGGATATCATCTGCGGCATTGGCGGACATGATGCTGACAAAAGTATCTTGCGCGAGGTCATCCGCCAAGAAGGAGTCGCCCAGCTTGCGCCGCAACCAATCATGTAGCCAACGATGATGATGGTGATACAGACTATGCAAAGATTGCGGCTGATCGACAGACATGGCGCAGGCTTAAAATAAGAATTGTTCTCATTTTAATGTAAAACAGTTGGTGGGTGATAGCAACACATCCTCCCTAGACGCCATCACGGGCAGGAATAAATGCCTGATCAATATTGTGATGTATTTGATCCGTCACCTGCATCAAGGCTGTATCGTGAATACGCTTGATCTGTATTTTCAGATCATTCTTTTGCCGATTTAGCAATGCCAACACTTCTGCTTTCATTTCCTTGCGATAGTTAATTTCATCATATTTCACCATCGCTGTATCGACACTCAACCAAGTCACACCGCCCACCACCGCGCCACATGTAAGTGCCAGCACGCCACCAGGAGCACACAAAGCCGTCGCCGTACCCGCACTACCTAATGCGCTACTACCACGTTTACCAAGCAATTTCGTGATCATGGCACCTGATGAAATCCGTGATGCTAGGGAGGCAGCAAGACGAGATGCTCGCTGCCCAGCCACCATGGACACTACGCCTGCACCAACAGAAATCGCTGCACGTTGCACATCGCGTGAAAAATCTAGCTTGGTCAACACTGGCACTTGTATCGCCCCCAAGGCACAGGGCATGTGCCCGGCATCTTGAACCAACTGCCCTTGCAGCTTAGTGGCAGCATGCTGCACAACCAGGCTTGAGTGCGCAAACACCTGCCGCGGGATATTCTGTACCAGGGCATCGACAGGTTCAGGATTGAACATGGTTTCCTGCAGTTTTTCCTTCAATATACTTTCCAGCGTCTGGCCACCCACTTTGCTAGCAGCCACTGTAGCTAAACGGCTATATTCACCTTTAAGTGAAAAATACCAGTCGAGATAGTCATCCACACGTGCCTCTACTCCCCTGAAAGCCAAATCTACCTGCTGATCGATTTGTTGATGCGCAATGCTGCGGGCGCTAGCCTTCGATTTCTGCATTTGATGACTGACCGTTCGCCGTAACGATGCAACCATGGCGACATCCACCTCGCACGGGTTCAATATTGCCTGCACCTGACCTATCGCTGGCTTAAAAGTAATATCCGGCACTTGCCAATAAACCACAGCAAGGATGCCACTCATCACGATCAACGCCCTCATCCGCACACTAGAGGCAAAGCTGCGCAGTGTTTGCTTGCGCATCTCCTCTACCATACCCAATATCCCCAGTAGATAATGATTCAAGCTATAAGCCATGACACCCGCGGGCAGCAAAATCAATAGCCACAGCATGACTTTGATTAGGCTACTTTCTATATTGGGGATCAGTATCTGCGCAACATGCCAGACAGATTGATCAATCACCTCCAACCACCCGGTCAACCAGCCGACCCAATAGGTTGCCGTATGATGAATAGCATTCGCCCTGATCTCTTCCTGCAATGTCTCCCAAAGCAGAGATCGCGTATCTACCGCACCATAAAAATAATCTAGCAAGAAAAAAGCTATCGCAATGACGGCCGTATTCAGCCAGAACAACGGCCAGGTGCGCACGAATACACCCAGGTAATCAGCCTTGATCTGGCGCGACAACTGCTTGTTGAAAAGCATGTTCAGTAACACTAATAACAGGCCATCGACCGCTATTACAAGCCATTGCTTGGTAGTTAGCAATGTCGCCATGCACAGCAACAACACCGTCCAGAAGAAAGCACGGCAGACCTGCACCACCATAATGAAATAGCCAGACCAGAACCAGCGCTTGAGTTTGCTATCAGACAATGCGGCTTTTTCAAGGATGGCTCGCCGTTTGAAGAGAATGCCTTCAGAGAAACTGACAAACAGCGGTATGGCAAAAGCCATCAAGACCACAAATACAGGCCAATAAGCCAATCTATGGAATTGCGTCGCGACTCCATACAGCGCAGCCATGGCAAGCAACATGGCCCCTATCTGAATAGCGACAGACACTAATCTCCCCATACTGCCTCCCCATATACCTTAAGGTTTTTTTTAATTGTTCATCGCCACAATACCTTCTCGTGATTCATGAGTCTCGAGATGGTAAATAATCTACTAACCTTCCCCAATCCAGATGCTGTTCCACCTCATCCGCCAAGCGTTCTAGGCTAGCTTCGCGCAAAGCGGTGTAATCGTAATGAGCGATTTCTTCTTGCGCCTGTTTCAGCTGGTTATAGCCTGCCCAATCCAGCCAGGCCTGGGTGGCCTCGGCATGGTCAAACAAGCCATGCAGGTAAGTGCCCGCTATCTGGCCATCTGCACTCAGGGCACCTTCTGGCTGGGCCCCCAAATGCAGCAGGGGGCGCTTTAGAGCTGAGCCGCTGCTGACGCCCATGTGGATTTCATAGCCGGTGACGGTCGCATCAGCAAACGTAAGTTTGCCTTCGACTTGTTTGAGGTGCTTTTCCTTGGTGAGCGTGGTTTCCATATCCAGCCAGCCAAAACCAACGCTAGAGCCAGCATTGCCTTCCATACCATGTGGATCATGAATATGGCGGCCCAGCATCTGGAACCCGCCGCAAATACCAAGCACTTTACCGCCATAGCGCAGGTGGCGGGCGATTTTGTCGCGCCAGCCATGAGCTTCAAGCACGGCCAGGTCGCCACGTACATTTTTGCTGCCAGGCAGGATAATAAGGTCGGCCGGGGGCACAGGCTCATTGAGTTCAATAAACTGGAAATCAACATGCGGATGCATACGCAGGGCGTCCATGTCAGTGTGGTTGCTGACATGAGGCAGCACCGGAGCAATAACGCGTAGCCAGGTCTGCGATTTTTCTGGGGTATCTCGCGCCACGCTATCTTCGGCTTCGAGATGCAGGTTGCGCAGGTAAGGCAGCACGCCAAGCACGGGCTTGCCGGTTTCCTGCTGCAGCCAATCCAGGCCTGGTTGCAGCAAGGCAATATCGCCGCGGAAACGGTTGATGACAAACCCAACAACACGCTTTCTTTCCGACTCGGAGAGCAAAGCCATGGTACCGACAATATGGGCAAACACGCCGCCGCGATCAATATCTGCAATCAGGATCACCGGGCAATCTGCCGCCTCGGCAAAGCCCATGTTGGCAATATCGTTCTGCCGCAGGTTGATTTCCGCAGGGCTACCCGCACCCTCGACAATGATGCACTCATACTGCTCGCGCAGCCGCTGCCATGATGCCAGCACGGCTTCGCGCGCCTTGGGCTTGTAGGCATGATAGGCCATAGCTTCGAGGTTGGTCAGCACCTTGCCGTGAATGATCACCTGGCAGCCGGTATCGGTATTCGGTTTCAGCAGCACCGGGTTCATGTCGGTATGTGGTTGCAAGCCACACGCCTGCGCCTGCACCGCCTGCGCACGGCCTATCTCGCCACCATCGCTGGTCACGGCGGAATTGAGCGCCATGTTCTGCGGCTTGAATGGCACGACACGCACGCCCCTGCGGTACAATACCCGGCATAACGCAGCCACCAGCGTGCTTTTGCCCGCATCGGAGGTGGTGCCCTGAACCATCAATGTGTTGGCATATGTCATTGGCCCATTATCCCATTAGTTTCCTTGCAACCCCAGCCCTGCTGATCGCCGCGTTGTTGCTGGATCGGCTGCTAGGCGAGCCTGGACGCTGGCATCCGCTGGTGGGTTTTGGCAACCTGGCCTCCACACTGGAAAAACGCCTCAATCACCAACGTGCACCACTCACGGCGCGCCTGATGGGCCTGCTAGCCTGGCTGACCTTGCTGCTGCCAGCATTTGCGCTGGCCTACTGGCTCACGCAACTCACGTATGGCTGGCTAGTCGACATCGCGCTGCTGTATTTCGCTATCGGTGCGCGCAGCCTCAAGGAGCATGCCTTGCGCATTTACCACGCACTTTCCCGGCAAGATTTACCTGCCGCACGCCATGCCGTGGGGATGATTGTGAGTCGTGACACTGCTGAACTCAGCGAGCGTGACATTGCCACCGCCAGCGTGGAATCGGTACTGGAAAACGGCAATGATGCCATTTTTGGTGCGATATTCTGGTTTGTGCTCTTAGGCGGCCCTGGCGCATTGTTGTTCAGGCTAGCCAACACGCTAGATGCTATGTGGGGTTACCGCACCCCGCGCTTTCTTTATTTCGGCTGGGCCGCCGCACGGTTAGATGATCTGCTCAACCTTATCCCCGCCAGGCTGACAGCTTTGAGCTACGCGCTGTGTGGGCATATTAGGACTGGATTATCGTGCTGGTGGCAACAAGCACGACTATGGTACAGCCCCAATGCGGGGCCGGTGATGGCCGCAGGTGCAGGCGCTTTGCAGGTCACACTGGGAGGCAAAGCGCGCTACCACGGGCAAGATAAGCTACGCCCCACACTAGGCACCGGGCCTGCCGCCTCGGCACCCAGCATTAATGCCGCGGTTCGGCTGGTGGATCGCAGCATTGTGATCTGGTGTTTGGTGATTATAGTGGCTTCCGCCTTGCTCGGAGCATGCCATGCTTGAGCACGGAGGCAACTTGCACCAGGCAAGCCAGCAATACGGCATCGCATTAGCAGATTGGTTAGACCTTTCCACTGGTATCAACCCGCATGGCTACCCGGTGCCAGACATTCCCACAGCAGCCTGGCAACGCCTGCCAGAAACGGATGAGCAATTAGAGAACATTGCGGCACATTATTACGGCGCCCAGCACCTGCTGACGACCGCAGGCTCGCAAGCCGCGATACAAACATTGCCCAGGCTACGCGCAACATGTCGGGTAAGCTTCCTTGGCCCCATGTATGCAGAGCACGCGCATGCCTGGCGACAACAAGGGCATCACGTCAGTGAACTCCTGCACCTGCCCGAAACCAGCGAACTCGCTAATATCGACGTACTGATTCTATGCAACCCTAACAACCCCACTGCTCGGTTGATTCCCCCGGAAACGCTGCTGATCTGGCACCAGGCACTGGCCCAGCATGGTGGCTGGCTCATTGTTGATGAAGCCTTCATGGATACAACACCGGAGCATAGCGTGGCCGCATTCAGCCACTTGCCCTGCCTGATTATCTTACGTTCATTGGGTAAATTTTTTGGCCTCGCCGGTGCCAGGATCGGGTTTCTGCTTGCCGAGCCAACATTATTGCGCAACGCAGCAGATATTTTAGGTCCTTGGCCTGTCACTGGCCCCGCGAGAATCGTGGCCCAGGCCGCATTGGCGGATGTAAGCTGGCAAGAGCAGAACCGCGCCAGGCTAATCAAAGAAAGCCAACAACTGGCTACGTTATTACAAGGGTCTGGCTTAGGTACGCTCAATGGTTGCGCATTGTTTCAATGGCTGAAGCCGGATCATGCTGAGGACCAGCATAGACATCTGGCAAGCCGGGGGATCTGGACACGCCATTTCCCTGCCCAGCAAGGGCTACGCATTGGGCTACCTACCACAGAGGGCTGGAGCAAGCTGCGTCAGGCGCTGCTAGCACTCGCCGCAGGCTAGCAGACTCACCCCAGTTCAGCGATTAACGTAGGCTACCTTCGTGACACGGTCATCCAGAATGATCTTGCTCACGCTGGCATAATCCACCTGTAATTTAAACGTGTGCACCAAAGGCAATTCCAGCGCATATCCCGTCAAGGCACGGATAACACCTGCATGCGTGAACACCAGCGCTGGCTGGTCATCATGCTGCAACTCTGCAATAAAGGCTTGCACACGCTGTGAAAGTTGCAAGAAAGATTCCCCGTTTGGCGGCACATGGCGCACATGATCTTCTGCCCAAACATCCACCAGGCCACGCGGAATAT
>VFQQ010001459.1_pt1 | contig 32615 bp, 42 predicted proteins | sample 3512341 | NCBI WGS metagenome assembly VFQQ01 (sample SAMN10412373, study PRJNA504923) | tailings metagenome | isolation source: Relicate 2 Philex TSF1 revegetated site | place: Philippines: Tuba, Benguet | collected 2017-08-29 | reverse complement strand
TGGGATTCTGTAACGCTGGCCAGCGGTTCATTCCCTGAGAATTTGTCGCAATTTGTTGTCGGAGCCCACATCGTTGAACGAGTCGAGTGGGAGGTCTGGCAATCACTGTCTGACAGCGGCGGACGATCCATCAGCTACGGCGACTACACCACAATTCATCCCAATCCCGTCGAAGATGGTCTCGATCCTCGGACCATGAATCCCAGTGCATCGGTGCGTTACACGTATGAAGACACATGGCTACTTCTGAGGGGTGAGGGGACTCGCAACCGTGGCGGCAGAGGCTTCGCTCAATTTCAAGATCACGCGAACAATCTCGTTCGCCGCCCCGAATATCGAGGCGAAGGATTCTCATTTGGCGACGAGCGCATTGCTCGCATTGCGCGCCAGGACGATCGGCCCGGTAATCTCGAAACGTGGATAACGATCGGCGTCAATCACCACATTGCTGAAATCGTCGGTCAACTCGCCAGCCGGCTCTAGCCTTTAAAGTCGATCGCACTTCGGCACGCAGAACGTCCACGTCCAATACGCTCGCTAAACGCTGATACAGAAATTCACGCGGCTTGCTGCGGACGCCGCGTGAGGACTCATATCGATCTAAAATTGAGAGCGCCTCTTCGCGCCACAAAAACGAAGCAACCGTGGCAGCGTCGAGATCTGGATTTGCTTCAGGTAGTTTCTCACGAGTGACATGGACAACACCGTCATTCGTGCTGGCAATAGCAAGCCCCCACCAATTAGGAATTATCTCCAGCGCGGCATCACGATGGTTTTCAGCGACCACGAGACTGACGCGATCTAACACTTTGTTGTACAGGTCGCGCTGGGCTGGAAGGCGATCGAGCGTGTCGCGCTCGCTCTTCAGTTCGAAGCCTTCGATCTCGCCGTTGATGACAGCGATATCTATGCGAGTTGCGCCGTTCGATATGCCGAGTTCGTCGAGCATGAGCGTATTCGGATCACCGGCATGGGCAATCTCAAGCCAGCGCCACACGCTTGCTCGCACGTCGCGATCACGCATTCCCTTGCACGGTGGCCTCCCCAGCGCCGCGAATCATAGGCCAACAGCTCCTTAAAAAGAATCCTAACTGGCGCAAACTTGTCATCGTCCACACATGTACGGCGCAGATGCCAAGTCGCGCGGAGTTTAGGTGTGCTCCGGCCTGCCCTTCGCGGCCCAAGCCTCTGATAGGTCGGTCAGCGTTACATCCAGCGCTTCAACATGGAGGCGGAGGGCCTTGCCCGCGGAGAAGGTGAGGGTGAGCGTGCCCTGCCCGTCTTCGCCCGGCTGAAACGTGAGGGCGAGGAGGGAGAGGATGGTGTCCTTCCTGTCCTGCGCGATGCCTGTGCTTTCAGCCTTCAGCACGTTTTCGATGTGGAGGCCGGAGCGTATGCGGGTGCCGGTTCTTGTGCTGCGGCCCTGCGAGTCCGCTTCCCAGCGGAAGCGGTTCAAGACAGCCGCGAAGCGGCGGGTCTTTTTCAGGTACGCCATGTCGGCGACGGTCAGCACCGCGTCCTGCAGCAGCGCGGAGATCGCCTTCAGGTCTTCGGCATCTTCGGCGGCGAGGCGCAGCGGGGCGGGCGCGGCGGGCATGGCCTAGACGCCCTTCACACGCTCGATATCCGCGCCGCAGAGGCGGAGCTTTTCTTCCAGGCGCTCAAAGCCCCGGTCGAGGTGATAGACGCGGTTGACGCGGGTTTCGCCCTCTGCCGCCAGCGCGGCGATGACGAGGCCGACAGAGGCGCGCAGATCCGTCGCCATGACGGGCGCGCCCTTCAGCCGCTCGACGCCGGTGATGGTGGCGGCCTGGCCATGGGTTTCGATCTTGGCGCCGAGGCGGTTCAGTTCCGGCACATGCATGAAGCGGTTTTCGAAGATCGTCTCGGTAATCGTGGAGACGCCATCGGCGGTGGCGAGGAAGGCCATCAGCTGGGCCTGCATGTCGGTCGGGAAGCCGGGGAACGGCTCGGTCGTCACGTCCACGGCGTGATGGCGGGCGCCGTTGCGATAGACATGCACGCCCCGATTGGTCTGGCGCAGGGTGACGCCGGACTTGTCGAGAATCTTCGCCAGCGATTCCAGATCGTCATAGCGCGCGCCGACGAGTTCGACATCGCCGCCGGTGGTGGCGACGGCCATGGCGAAGGTGCCGGCCTCGATGCGGTCCGGCAGCACCTCGAACGTCGCGCCGGGGAGCGAGGGCTTGCCCTGGATGCGGAGCGTGCGGGTGCCGATGCCGTCGATCTGAACGCCCATGGCGACGAGGAGGCGGGCGACGTCCTGAACTTCCGGTTCCAGCGCGACGTTTTCGAGGACGGTTTCGCCGTGCGCGAGCGCGGCGGCCATCAGCACGTTTTCGGATGCGCCGACCGAGACGACGGGGAAGCGGAAATGGCCGCCCTTGAGGCCGCCGGGGGCCTCGGCCACGACATAGCCCTCTTCCAGTTCGATCTTCGCGCCGAGGGCTTCCAGGCCCTTGATGTGGAGATCGACCGGGCGCTGGCCGATGGCGCAGCCGCCGGGCAGCGAGACGCGGGCCTTGTGGGCGCGGGCAAGCAGCGGGCCGAGCACGAAGAAGCTCGCGCGCATTTTCCGCACGAGATCATACGGCGCTTCGGTGGAAGCGATGGTTTTCGCCTGCAGCGTCATCGTGTGGTTGAAGGCGCCGTTCGGGGCATCGACCATCTCGATCTCGACGCCGAGAAGGCGGAGCAGTTCGCTGAGCTGGGCGATGTCGGCGAGGGCCGGCATGTTGGTGAGGGTGAGCTTTTCCGGGGTGAGGAGGCTCGCCACCATCAGCGGCAGGGCAGCGTTCTTGGCGCCCGAAATCGGGATGTCGCCGGTGAGCCGGTTGCCGCCGCGAATGAGGATAGCGTCCATGAAAAGCAGCCCGCGCTTTGGGAATGGCGGGATTGTGGCGCGACTCAGTTTGGCGCGCTCGGCCCCCGCCGAAGGAAGCGGGTTCTTAGAGGAAGGCGACGCCTGTCACAATCGGGGATTAACGATTGGCGTTGCCGGGGCTGGTTCCGGCAGGGCTTTCGGGCGCGTCCGCGTTAACGGCTTCGGCCTCTTTCTGGGCGCGGGCCTGGGATTTGCGGCGGCGGAGATTGGCCTTCAGGGCTTCGGCCTGAAGTCTTTCGCGTTCTGCTTTTTTGTCCGTCATGGCGGCGATTTTCGGCCCCAGTGCGATTTCCGCCCGGCGGGGTTTGCGCCGGGCGGCGCTTCCTGTATAGCACCGCCCTCCCGCCGGACAGGCTGCCGTAGCTCAGTGGTAGAGCACTCCCTTGGTAAGGGAGAGGTCGTGAGTTCGATCCTCACTGGCAGCACCATCCCCTCCCCGAATTGCTGTGAATTGTTCCGGCCGCGCCGCCAAAGCGCGGGTTTCCGCCCCGACCTGTACGGTATTTCACATAGGCTGGCCGGAGGTTCCGGCGTAGACTGGTTCCATCGCGAGCCACACGAAGAGGGCGCTCGCGACTGAAAGAGCCGATCGCAGGCTTTCGCCCCAAGAGACGGAGGGTGAAGCTATGAACAGCCCAGCCCACCCGGTTATCCGAGATGCCATCGATATGCGTTCCGTGCGCGCCGCGCATGGGCAGACAAATCTCATCGCCTGTCAGTATGGCAGCGAGATAGTGCATTATCTCATCATGTCGGATGCGCAGCTCGCGGATGTGCTGTCCGAAGAGGGGCCGCAGTTGCGGATCTTCCAGATGCTGAAAAGCGCGCGGACCGACCTCGATCTGCCGGACTTTTCGCGCTTCGATTATGTCATCCAGTTCGGCAAGCGGCAGGCGGACCGTGCCTGAGCGGCCGACAGCGCTGGAGCGCGCGTTTGCGCTCGCCAGAGACGGATATGCGCTGGGCGATATCGCGCGGGTGCTGAAGCGCGAGAACTACATGGATGTCGCGTCGCTGCTGGACGGAAGCCAGCTGCGCAAGCAGCTGAGGGCGCTGCGCGAGGCCGTCGTGGTTACGGCGTCCGGTCGGTAAATTCGGCGTCGATGGTGGGGCCGCGCGCGCCCCTTCCTGCGCCTGGCATCCCGCTTCCCGCCATACCTCCGGTTTGCATCATTCGCACCATCGCCATGACGCCCTTCAGGCGCGCGGCGATCATGCGGATGAGAAGGAAGGCGATGGCCGCGAAGCCGAGCGCCGCGACGGCGAGACCGCCGAAAAAGCCAAGCTTAGGCGCGAGCCAGTAGACGACGCCGACACCCGCAGACACGAGCACGACATAGATGAAAACGACGATGGCGAGAATGCGCTGGATCATGCGCCTGTCTTAGCTAGGCGGCGGTGCGCCGCGCAATGGGTGCGGGAGTCGGGATGGGCGTTTCGGCGGTTTCCTGCATCGGCTCGGTTTCGCTTTCACCCTGGACCGGCGGGGTGGCGGCGCTGTCGACCGGATGTGCGGCCTCAGGGATCGCGTAGATCGCGGTGACGGTGACCTCGATATCGACGTCGATCACGTCTTCCGGGTAGCCGGTATAGGAGCCGTGGACGGGAACAGCGTGCTCGGCATCGGTCGCGACGCCAACGCGTAAGAGGCTTGGGCTTTCGATGAGACCGTTGGTCGGATCGAACTCCACCCATCCGGGTCCGGGCAGATAGACCTCGGCCCAGGCATGGGTCGCGCCGGCACCGGCGACACCGGATGCGCCGCCGCGATCCAAGGCCGGATCGTAGAGATAGCCGGTGACGAAGCGCGCCCCGAAGCCGAGCGCACGCGCCGCCTCGATGAAGAGGGTCGCGAAGTCGCGGCAGGTGCCGGCGCGATAGCTGAGCGTCTCGCTCGGCGTCTGGACGCCCGACGTGTAGCGCTGTGAATAAGTGAAGCCTGAACGGATGGCGGCGTTGAGATCGCGCAGGGCCTGCAGCGTTTCGGCCCCCGGCTTCACGATCTCCTGCGCCCAGGCGACGACGGCGGGGCTGCACTGGCCATAGCGGCAGGTGAGGAAGGGGCCGAGATTCATTCGGTCATCCGGCGCGTAGATGAAAGGCCAGGTCGCGACTTCGGGCATCAGCTCGATGGCGGCATCGCCGAGCGAATAGCGCGTGACCTCGAGATGGCTCTCGATCAGCAGTTCGTCGGTCGGCGCGTTGAAGGTGACCGTCGCGATGGAATTGCCGAACACATCATGCGCCCAGCGCACATGCGCGAGCGGCGAGAGAGTCAGCGTCGCATGTTCCAGCCTGAGGTCATGGCTGTCGGTCGGGCGCACCATCAACCGGTGCGGCCCGAGCTCGACGGGCCGCGCGTAGCGGTAATGGGTTCGGTGCTGGATCGCGTAACGGGACATGAAAAACCAAAAAATATGGCGGGGAGGACCTTGGGGGCGTCCTCCCCGCCATATCCCGGAACGGCGAGGGCTGTGAGGGGACTAGTTCTGCCGCCCCGGTAGAACTCTTAAGCGGCGTGACGGTTGCTCGATTTGTCGGCAGCCTTCTCGCCCTTGAAGATGCGGCGCCACATGCGGCCGACGACAGTCGACTTCGCGGCGGCGATATCTTCTTCCACCGCGCGGCGGCGCCAGTTGGCGACCTGTTTCAGCAGCGCGGCGTCATTTGCGCGGCGGCCTTCGTCATCCTGGTCGAGGCCCTGGGCCATCCCTTCGCCATCTGATTCCAGCTGGCGCGTGAGGTCGATCTCCCATTCCTCCAGCAGGCGCAGCTTCTGCGCGCGCGTGAGGTCGGGGTCTTCGAATACCTCGGCCGGGCCGGTGTAATAGGCCGCCGGGTTGGTCGCCACGATGTCGAAGTCGTTGGTCTCTTCGTTTGTCATGTCGGACCTCCCTGTCTGACACGAACACAACGCGAATGGCGTGGCTGAGTTCCTTCAAACAAAAGCGAAGGCGGCGGAACCGTTGCTGGGTTCCGCCGCCTTCTGACCACTTACAACCGTTCGGCTTACGCCGCTTTGCGGCCGTAATACTCGTTCACGTGACGACCGATGGCGCCGTCATCCTGCAGAAGGTCGGAGAAGTCATAGACCGGCGCGGCCTTCAGAGCTTCCTTGCTGAGCGGGACGACATACCCGCCGCGCTCCTTGTCGAAGTCGAGGAGCGACCAGGGAACGGCGTGGAATTTTTCGCCGATGCCGAGGAAGCCGCCGAAGCCCAGAACGGCGAAGAGGATGCGGTCGCTCATCTTGTCGAGGATCACGTCCTCGACATGGCCGATGCTTTCGCCAGCTGTGTTGTAGATCGTGGTGCCCTTAACACGGGCGGCGGAAATGGCGCGGGTGTGACCCGATGGAGTGCTCATGATGTCCTCCTGATGCGTGCGATTAGTTGATGCGCTTGGCGAAGTCGTCGAGCTGACGCTCGGCTTCTTCCTTCGCGATGCCGTAGCGGGCCTGGATTTTGCCCGCGAGCTGGTCGCGCTTACCTGCAACCTCGGTGAGGTCATCGTCAGTGAGCTTGCCCCACTGTTCCTTGACCTTGCCGGTCATCTGCTTCCAGCCGCCTTCGATGCGATCCCAGTTCATCGCGCATTCCTTTAATTTGATTGGTGCGCGACCGAAGCCTTGGCAGTCAGGCCGCGCTTGCCTTTACAACGCCCTTCGTAGCTTTGCGTTCCTTGGCCGTTCCGTTCGCACGCTTGCGGCGAATGGTGATGGGCGGCGGCGGCGGCGGTTCGTGCTTGGGCTTCGTCACCGGAGCAAGCAGCGCGGCGATGGGCTGCAGCGCGGGTGTGTGCTTGGAGAACGTATAGATGACGATGAGCATGGGCGCGGCGATGATCGCCGCCGGAATGCCCCACAGCCACACGACGAAGGCGAGCGAGACGAAGAGCGCGACCGGGTTGAGCTCGATCCGGCGCGCCATCACCCAGGGCGCGATGAGCTGGGATTCTATCGCGTTGATGAAGAGGAGGATGGCCGGACCGATGAGGCCCTGCACAAGCGTCGGTTCCGTCGCGATGCCGACGACGGCGCTGGCCACGATGACCGAGGTCGGGCCGACGACCGGAATGTAGCAGGCCAATCCGTAGACTATGCCCCACACCAGCGGGTCTTCCATGCCGAAGGCGTAGAAAGCCGCCGTCGTCACCACCGCGACACCGGCGTTGATGCAGGTGAGGATGAAGAGATAGGCGGCGACGTTCTTACCGACGTCGCGCACGGCGCGGGCCATGCGCACGCGGCCGTTGAAATCGCCGCCTGAGATGATGAAGCGGCGGCGGAGGTCGGTCCGCAGCGCCAGCAGGAAGAGCGTAAGGAAAAGGACGTAGATCGTCTGGCTGGCGACATTGGCGCCGGTCGACAGGAACGATCCCATGAAGCCGCCATCGGCCGGCGCGGCGGCCGGTGCGCCGGGCGCCGCCTTGGTGCCCTGGATCTGGTTGGAGACCCGCTCGACCACCTCCAGCTGCTCTTTCAGCGGCTGAAGTTTGCGGTCGATGGCACGCGCCATTTTGGGTGCGTCCGCCATCCATTCGGCGATGGCTGGCGTTACGACACTGATGATCGTGACGATCCCCGCCGCAGCCATGGCGACGGTAAGAATGGCTGAAATGCCGTCGGGAATACGCAGCCGCGACAGCGTGCGGGCGATGGGCGCGAGCACCAGCGACAGGACGATGGCATAGGCGGTGGGCAGCAGGATGGCGGACGCGAAATCGAGGATGAACAGGATCGCGCCGAGGGCGATGATCCACAGCGCGACGCCCCACGAGGTTTCGAAGGGCGTCGTCCGCATCGCGACCTGCTGTGGTTTGCCGCTCATGGCTCCCCTCGTCTCTTACTTTGTTGGACCGTCGCCGGACGAGCGGGTGAAAAGGAAGGCGGCCGCAGCCCCCAGAATGCCGAGCGACATCAACGGCCGCTTCGACACCAGACCGAGCACGACATTGGCCGCGCCGCTGCTCGCGAGGCCCGCGAGCAGCGCGTTGCGTTTGGCGGCTTCGATGCGGCTTTTGGCGATCCAGCCGCCAATGCCGGCGATGATGAGGAAGATGCCGCCCGTCACCGCCGCTGCGCCCGCAGGCCCCAGAGAGGGAGCAAGCGCGGCATAGAGCGCAAAGGCGAAGAGCCCGAGCGCAATCCAGAGCGCGCCCCAAAGCGCAATGACGGCGATAGGCAGCACCTCAATACCCCTCAGACCCGCTTAGCGGCGCAGAAAGACGGCGCCGATCAGCGCGCCGACGCCCGCAGCGATGGCCATCATCTTGATCGGCTCGTCACGGACGCGTTCGCGCGCCATGTCGATCTTTTCGTCGATCCAGCCGGTCACATCCGGCACACGGCCGGCGACCGACTTGATGCCGTCCGCGCCCTGATCGGCGAGGCTGTCGACGCCGTCGGCAGCGGTGTCGCTGACCGAGTGGGCGAAAGACTTCACATTGTCGCGGATGCGATCGACCGACTTGTCGAAGCCGGTCCCGTTGTCGGCGCTCTTGGCAGCCATCGAAGTTCTCCGTCGTTTGTGTGGTGAGGCGGGATTGAAATCCCTCGCCTCACCAAACGGACGGCTCCGGGAAAAGTTCCCCGGAGTTCCTTCAATCAGCGCTTCACACCGTGAAAGAAAAGCGCCTGGCCGATCGTGGCCTTCACCGTCTCAGCAAGGAACGGCTTGGTGATGAGATAAGCCGGCTCAGGCCGTTCGCCCGAGAGCAGGCGCTCGGGGTAGGCGGTGATGAAAATCACCGGCACGTCGAAGCTGCCAAGAATATCGGTGGCCGCGTCGATGCCCGACGATCCATCGGCAAGACGCACGTCGGCGAGCACGAGGCCCGGCTTCGACGCCTTGGCAAGCGCGACGGCTTCATCGCGCGTTGCGGCGACGCCGGCGACATCGTGGCCGAGATCCTTGACCAGCGATTCAAGGTCGAGCGCGATGATCGGCTCGTCCTCGATGACCAGAACCTTGGTCGCGAGTTCGGCCTCAATGGCGCTCTGTGCTTCGACGATGGCCGCCTGAACGGCGGCAGCGTCGGTTCCGAGAATGTCACCCGCCTCCGCCGCGCTGAAGCCTTCGACGGCGGTCAGCAGAAGCGCCTCGCGATTGCGCGGCGGCAGCGCCTGAAGACGCATGTCCGGCGTCATCTTCGCAAGACCGGCCTGATCGTGATCGTGGCTGTCGACGCTGGACGCCCAGATGGCGTGGAAGGCCTTGTAAAGCGCCATGCGCGGCGAGGCCGCAGCGGCAAGTTGGCCCTTGTCTTCAAGAAGCGCCTCAAGCGTGGCGCGCACATACGCGTCACCGGAGGCCTGGGAACCCGTGAGGGCGCGGGCATAGCGGCGGAGATAGGGAAGGTGCGGCGCGATCATTTTTGCTGTGGTCATGGAGCTCTCTTGCGTGACGGCCTTCATAACGCCGGGTTCCATGCCCGGTTCCACCGGCGCCTCAAAAAGTTCCATCCAACCCCATAGAGGCGGAAATCCGCCCTGAGGCAATTGGAACCCGTTTGGGGCTAGGGCGTTCTTGTCCTCGCCGCGTGAGTAGCGGCTTTGGTGAAAAACGCCAGCGAAGACCTTGCGGGTCCGACCGGAAACATGCGGCGAAGGCATGACTTTTCCCAAGGAATCGGGGACTTTTATCTGGCTTGCGACCGGTGGAAGCCGGTTTGAGGTTCGAAATGATGGATAATGGCGGCAATGACAGCGCCCGCCCCGGGGGGCCTCCCAAGGCCCGGCCGAAGGGAACAGGCGATTCCAGCCTGCGGGCGCGCCAGAAGGTTATCGGCGCGGGCCTGAAGCGCCTGTTCGACGACGTCGTGGACGAAAGTGTCCCTGACGACTTCATGGACCTGCTCGCCAAGTTCGACGACGGCGAGCCGGGCGCGGGACCGGGCAGGTGACGGCTCCGCAGACGGTCGCTCGCCCCGCCGTCTTGACCCCATCCGCCGACAAGGAATTCCGTGACGGGCTGGTTGAGGCCATTCCCTATGTCCGCGCCTTCTCGCGCACGCTCTGCGGGGCGAAAGCCGCCGCCGACGACCTGGCGCAGGAAACGCTCGCGAAGGCCTGGGCCGCACGCACTAGCTTCCAGCCCGGCACCAATCTGAAGGCGTGGCTCTTCATGATCGCCCGCAACCAGTTCTATTCCGAAAAACGCCGCGCCTGGCGCAGCGTGGCCTGGGATGAAGAACTGGCCGATGCGCGCTTGATCGCGCCGTCGGGACAGCTGCAGCATGTCGAGCTGGGCGATCTGAAGCGCGCGCTGACAAAGATCACGCCGGAACAGCGCGAAGCGCTGATCCTGGTCGGCGCCGGCGGGCTTTCCTATGAGGAAGCTTCGGTCGTCTGTAACTGCGCCATCGGCACGGTGAAGAGCCGCGTTGCGCGTGCCCGGCAGGCGATCGAGAAGATGCTGACCGGGTCGGAAGGCGATGCACTACCTGCACGCTCGGAGGTGGACAACACCGACGGCAACGATCTGATCGACGAAGCGCAGCGAATCGCCGACACCGGAGGCGCGCCGGACAAGTAACGGCGCGCTGGCGCGGGGGCCATGCGCAAAAGCTTCATCATCGCACTCATCCTTGTGGTGGTGCCGTTCGCGCTCATCATGGCGGGCCAGGCGATATGGCGTCTGGTCCGCGCGCATGATGCGGCGCGTGACACGCTGGTGGCGGCTGCCTTCGCCTCGACGCGGCAGGAATCCAATATTCTCGCGGGCGCTGAGACCTTGCTGCGCTCGATGGAGCAGCAGGTGTCGGTCCGGACGGCCGACGCCAATTGCGACGACACACTGGCCGCAGCCATCGACGGCGTATCGTTCGTTTCGAACATGTCGCGGCTGGATGCGTCAGGGCGGATTCTTTGCTCTGCGAAGCCTGTTCCCGAGGCGATCCGCGATCGCAGCGAACAGGCGTGGTGGAAGCAGCTGCAGACACGGCAGGCTTTCATGGTCTCGGAGCAGCACACGGCCGCGACGAGCGGAAAACCGGTTCTGACGGCGGCAATCCCTCTGACGACCGAGAACGGCGCACGCGACGGGGCGCTGGCGCTGGGAATCACCATCGACTTTCTCGCCGGTCTGATGCGCGACCGCCGCCTGCCGGAAGGCGCGCTGGCGGCGCTTGTCGACCGCGACGGCAAGGTGATCGCGGCGACGGATGAGACGCTGGCCATTGCGCTATTCGCTGCGCCGGAAACCGACGGCGCTCTGCTACGCGCGGACGATCCGCAGGGGCGGCGCTGGTTGATCGCGATGGCGCCGCTGGTGGCGGGCGATCTGGAGATCGCCTTCGCGCAGCGCGAGACGGCGCTCTTTACCTGGTCGTATGTCGACATCGCGGCGACCATCGTGCTGCCGCTGGTGATGGCGGCGGTGATCTTCATCGCGATCTGGTATGCCGCGAACCGGCTGGTGCTGCGCTGGATCTTCTATCTGGAGCGGGTCGCGCGCGCGTATGGCAAAGGTCATTTCGCGCTGAAGCCGGCAGCGGCGGCGGCCGATGCTCCGCCGGAGATCCGCACGTTGGCAGGGGCAATGGGCGAGATGGCGGAGAATATCCGCCAGCGCGACGCAAGCCTGCGTCATGCGCTGGAGCAGCGCACGCTGATGCTGCGCGAAATCCATCACCGGGTGAAGAACAACTTGCAGATCATCGGCAGCCTGCTGCAGATCGAAGCGCGCGGCATCAAGGAGCCGGCGGCGCAAGCGGCATTGAAGCTGACGCAGACGCGCATCAACGCGATCGCCCTCGCCCACCGCGCGCTGGAAGAGGTGGACGCGCAAACAGTAGTCAACGTCAAACGTCTGCTGAGCGACCTTGCGCAGATGCTGCATGATGCGTTCAGCGCGCAGGCCTATGCCGAGGGCGTGAGTGTCGAGGCTCCGGATCTTCTGGTCGAGACGGACATCGCCGTGCCACTCGCGCTGCTGCTGGTGGAGCAGATCGGCGCGATCTCCAAAGGCGCGATCTCGGCCGAACAGGAAAAGTTGAACCTCAAGATCGAGGCGGCGAGCGACGGTGAGGCGCTGACCATGGCGCTTTCCTATGACGCGCCCGAGACGCGCCAACCGCCTGCCCTTTCCACGTTCGCGGAAGCGTATCTCCGCCAGTTGCGGGGGCATCATGACGCAGCGCGCGACCGCGCACGCATCGTCTCGCGCTTCGTCTTTCCGCAGCGCACCGCCTTCGCGGAAGCCCAGCCGCAATAGAAAAGGCGGCCCCGAAGGACCGCCTTTCCGGTTCGAACACCTTTGACCGTTCAGGTCACCGGCGGCCTGCGGACATAGCCGAAGACCATGCTAGCGAGGAACAGGACCAGGAACACGACGAACAGGATCTGCGCGATGCCCGCCGAGGCGCTAGCCAGACCGCCGAAGCCGAGCAGACCAGCGATCAACGCAAAGATGAAAAAGACGAAGGCCCAGTACAGCATGATCAGGCTCCTTTCGCGGCGGCGCGGCGGAGCGCGCCATGCGGTTTGGATTTAGATGCCGGCTTGCGTGTCGACGCTGCGGCGGTGCGGGCGCGCACGGGCGTCCGCTTCTTAGTAAACGCGTCGATCACGTAATCAACGGTTTTGACGACCACAAAGGTCTTGGCGACCGAGAACAATGCTCTCAACATCGGGTAGCTCCTATTTTCCGGCCGCATCGTCGATAGCTTCGCCGATCTTTTCCGCCGGACCCTGCTGTTCCTGCTCATAAAAGGCGAACCCAACGCCGGCCGCGATGAGAAGCGCTGCACCAAGGGCAATACCCAGAAATGTCGTTCGGTCTTTCATGGTCCGCATCCTTTCGTCACGTCCGGCGCAGCGGCGCCGTCGCGAATAAAACGGCGGAAAGGCCGACGGGTTCCTAGGCTTGTCCGCGGCGCGCGGCGAAGGCCATGCCGACAACAGCGCAGGAAAGCGCCAAGACAGCGCCCATGATCACCAGATCCATCGTGGCGGCGGTGTCCCAGCGCTTCACTGCGACGGCGACGAGGCCCCAGCATACGGCGCCGGCGTAGTAGAACGAGCGTGTCCGTCCCGCGACGAGAATGGCCAGGCCGCCAAAGGCGAGCAGCAGCAGCAAGGCGATCACGGGTTCACCGATATCGCCGAACGAGAGTCCGGCGTGCTGCATGGCGGCGGCGATATTTGCCGCGGCGGCGACGCTCAGCCACCCTGCGAGCAGCCCTGCCCCCGCCCGGGCCAGCATCCGCTCGAGGCCCGATTGTTCGGAGCGAACGGCGCTGCCGAGCGCCAGCAAAGCCGCTGTAAGCCCGACGAGAATGATCGCGACGGAGACGAAGTCGATGGCAAAGCTCTGCACGTAGAGCGACCAGAGCGTGTTTGCGCCCATTGCGACCGCAAGGCGGCGGGCGATCTTCGCGTCTGTGCCGCGCCAGGCATAGACCAGGGCATAGGCGATGAGTGTGAGAAAGATGACGCCCCAGATGGCGAAGGCATAACCCGACGGGGTCACCGAGTTTTCCGTAACCGCCGAGCGCGCGGCGACTTCTGTGCCTATGCCGAGGCGCGGCAAATAGCCCGCGCCCAGCTCGGTGATCGACAGGATCACGAGCGCCGATTTCAGGGAGATGTCGCGAAGCTTCATGACTGTCTCACGCGTTGAATCCGGACCCGCACTTGATGTTCGCGGCCCTCGACCCATCTGGGAACTGCCAGGGAACTCCGGACGTTATAACCATACTCTTTTGAGGGAAAATCAAATGGCCATCGAACAATCCAAGCTTCCCTTCGCTCGGGACGCGTTGGAGCCGGTCATGTCGAAGCAGACCTTCGACTTTCACTACGGCAAGCACCACGCCACCTATGTGAAGACAGCCAACGAGCTGATCGCCGGCACGAAATACGACAAGATGACGCTGGACGAGCTGGTCGTCGCCGCAAAGGAAGACGGCGAGAAGAAACTCTTCAACAACGCGGCGCAGGCCTGGAATCACGATTTCTTCTGGGCGTCGCTGACCCCCGACTACAAGAAACCGCCTGAGGCGCTCGCCATCGCCATCGACAAGGCGTTCGGCTCGCTCGCCGATTTCGAAAATGCCTTCGTCGACAAGGGCGTCGGCCATTTCGGATCCGGCTGGGTGTGGCTGATCGCCAAGGACGGCAAGTTGTCGCTCGACGACACCCATGACGCCGACACGCCGCTGGCGCACGGGAAGACGGCGATCCTGGTCTGCGATGTGTGGGAGCATGCCTACTATCTCGACGCGCAGAATGACCGGAAGGGCTATCTGAAGAACTTCATCTCGAAGCTGGCCAATTTCGAGCACGCCGCCGGCTTGTTCGCTGCAGCCTGATCCCGCTTCATGACTTCGGCAAAAAGGCCGCCCGTTCTGGGCGGCCTTTTTCATGTCGGGCCAACAAGACCGGCCTTATTTCGGCTTCGCCTTCTCGGCGGTGTCTTCGATGGCGTTGCCGGTCTTCTTGATGTCGGTACCGGCGCCCTGGATCGTGTTGCAGGCGGACAGACCGATCGTCGCGATCAGCGCGGCGAGGACGATTGACGGGGTCTTCTTCATCTCACAGCTCCTTTAGGGTCTTCAGATCGCCGCGAAGGGGCGGCGGGCATCTCTTGCAAGGCTGTAACGCGGAACCGCTTGTCGGGTTCCATCGGGTTCCATGGCTTTCAGGGAACCGGGCAGCTGCGGGCGCGTTGACCAAGAGAGCCCCGAGCATCAGGGAGTTTTCGATGTCCGCTCTCTACCGCGCCAGCGTCTATGCCGACCCGCCCGTCTACGCGGCGGGCCAATCCGCCCGTCCCTACGAGGTGCCCGGCGCTGCCACCCGTGGCATAGGCCGCCGGAGGGCCAGTTTCCTGTGGCCGGCCGCCTTCTTTATCGGCGGCGGGGTCGCAGGCGCCTTGGTCGCCATCACGATTGCCCGGGCGGTGCTGAAATGAGCGGTATGATGCAGTCCGGCCGTCCCGACGGCCCCAAGCAGATCAGCGAAACCCGGGCAAAGCAGGGTTTGCGAGGCATTCACGTGCTGACGATCCTTCTAAGTTCCCTTGCGCTAGCCGTACTGGCTGCGCTTTTGTTGGGCCTGATCTAGTTTTCCCGGAGTTCCAATGCTTGTTCCGGCCGCCCTGCCGGCGAGCCACGCCCTGAGCGGACGTGCTGCCGTTTTTGCGGCGCTGGGGACAGCTGTGGCCTTTTCCGCCCTGGATGCCGCTTGGCTCGGCTATGCGAGCGGGGATTTCTACATCCGCGACATCGGCGCGCTGCTGCGCCCGTCCCCGCGCTGGGACGCTGCGATCCTCTTCTATTTCGTCTATCTGGCGGCGACGCTGTACTTCGTGGTGCTGCCGCATGGTGGGTCCGGGCCGCTCAAAACCGCCGTGCGTGGTGCTCTGTTCGGGTTTGCGGCCTATGCAACCTACGATCTGACCAACCTCGCAACTCTCGAAGCCTTCACCTGGCGCCTCAGCCTCATCGACATGGCCTGGGGTACGACGGCGACCGCCATCGCCGCCGCATCCGGGGCCGCCGCAGCGCGGCTCGGCTGATTGTATGCGGTGGGTCCTGTCCCTCATGGCGCTTGCCATTGCTTTCGCCGCACCGGCGCGGGCGCAGGACCTCCCCACCATCCCCTACACGCTGACCGTCAACGGGCCTGCCGACCCCGAAGTCGCCGAGCGCATTCTTGCCGAGCTGACGCTGGAGAAGCGGCGTGAACAGGGCGTGCCGTCCATCGGCGTTCTGGAAGCCCGCCTCGCCCGCGACATCGCGCGCGCCAAGGAAGTCATGGCCGCCTATGGCTATTACGACGGCGTGGTGACCCCGTCGCTGGTCGATAACGGCAACTCCGCCAGCGTCACGCTGACCATCGACCAGGGCATTCTCTACAAGATCGGCCGCTTCGACATTGTCTGGGAGGGCTCGCGCCCGGCGACGCCGATCCTTGCCTTCGCGACGGGCCTGCCCGCTTCGGGCCGCAACATCGTAGCGGCGGGCGAGCGCGTGATCGCGCGCCTGAAGGTCGACGGCTACTACGACAGCGGCGTCGTTGATCGGCGCGCCGTGCTGGACCGCCCCGCCGGCAAAGTGGACGTCACGCTGACGTTGACCGCCGGCGGCATCGTCAGCGTCGGTAATTTCGACGTCGAAGGCGCCAAAGAAATCCCCGAAGAGCGCGTTGCGCGGTTGTCGATGCTGGAGCCGGGCGAATTGCTGACGCCCAAGCGGCTGAAGGACGCCGAGGATCGGTTGCTGGAGACCGGCATCTTCAACGCAGCGCGGGCCGATGCTGTCGGCACGGCGCCGGATCGCTTGATCCGTCTCACCGTCACCGAACGGCCGATGCGGACGATCTCCGGTGCGATCAAATGGTCGATGCAAGACGGGTTCGCCATCGAAGCGGCCTGGGAGCATCGCAACATCTTCGGCGACGCCGAGCGGCTGCGCACCGCGCTGACGCTGGGCCAACAGCGGCAGGCGCTGGAGGTGTCGCTCCGCCGCTACGACACGTTCTTCGAAGGCCACACGCTGCTCGCGACCTTCGAGATCGCGCATGAGGACGTGGACGGCCAGATCTACGAACACGCCGCGCTGATCGGCACGCTGGAGACCGACATCTACGACAAAATCGTCGGCCGTTACGGCGCATCGGTGGAGTTCGTGCGCGACGAGGGCCTGACCAATGGCGGCGACTATGCGCTGGTCGGCCTGCGCGGCGAGGTGGCGTTCGACAATTCCAACGATCTGCTCGACCCGACCGAAGGCTATCGCGTGACGCTGCGGGCGCTGCCTTATCTCGGGTATAACGGCGACTTGAGGAACTTCATCATCCTTGAGGCGCTGGGGTCCGCCTATATCCCGCTCGACCGCCAGAAGGAGTTCGTGCTGGCGGGCCGTCTGCGCGTCGGCTCGATCTTCGGCGAGAACCGCGACGACATTCCGCTGCCCAAGCGGTTCTTCGCCGGCGGCGGAGGCTCGATCCGCGGCTATTCCTACAAGCGCGCCGGCCCCATCGATATCAATGACCGTCCGGTCGGCGGCTCGTCGGTGATCGAGGTCAACGCCGAGGCGCGCTGGCGCATCAACGAGGATTTCGGTGCGGTCGCGTTCGTCGATGGCGGCGGCGCGTTCGAAGGCTCGATGCCCGGCGACGGCGGTGACTGGTTCATCGGCGCGGGCCTTGGTGTACGCTACTACTCGCCCATCGGCCCCGTGCGCCTGGATGTCGCCGCGCCGATCAACGCGCGCGAGGGCGAACCGGGCGTGCAGGTCTATATCTCCATCGGACAGGCGTTCTGATGAGCGAGGCGCCCGAAACCAAAACCCCGACCTCCCCGCCGCGCAAGCGCCGCCCCGCGCTCGGCTGGCGCGTGCTGAAATGGACCGGCATCGTGCTGGTGGCGATCGTCGCGCTATTCGCGCTGGTGATCTTCCTGCCCTTCACGCGCCAATACGCGTTCGACTACGGCCGCTCGATCCTGACCGAAGCCGGCGTGCAGTCGGCGTCGTTCACCGGCAGCTGGGACCGCATGGTGCTGAGCCAGGTCGCGCTGACCGACGATGAAGGCGTGTGGGCGACGGCGGACGAGGTGATCATCTCGTGGTCGCCGTTTGCGCTGCTCACCGGCACGGTGAATGCCGACCGGGCGGAGTTCGTGAAGGCGCGCGTCTATCGCCAGCCCGCCTACAAGCCCGCGCCGGACCAGACAGACGAACCCTTCGCCTGGCCCGATCTGCCGGTCGACATCACGCTGGCGAGCCTGATCGGCGATGTGACGCTGGATCAGGGCGTCATCGGCGAGGCGATGACGGTGAAGCTGACCGGCAAGGCAGACCTCACAGGCGCGGGCGGTGCAGCGGAGCTGAACCTCAACCGCACCGACGGCGTGCCGGGCGAAGCTGCCGTCACCGCGCGCGCGACAGCGGATCTGAAGAAGATCGAGGTGTCGCTCAACGCCAAGGACCAGCGCGTTGCGGCGCTGCTGGCAGCGGATGATCGCCTGCGCGATGCGGCGATTGCGCTGCAGCTGGCGCGCGACGAGGAGACCTGCAGCGGACAGGCGGCCATTTCCGCGCGCGACGGCGCGATCGCCACCATCGGCGTCAATCCGAACTGCACCTTTGCGGTCGAGCTGGTCGATGTCGCCAAGCTGCTTGGGCCTGGGGCGGGCCTTTCCGGACCCGCCGGGCTTTCCGTGCAATTGGTGGAAGACGGCGTCGATGAGACGACCGACTTCAAGCTGAGCGCCGATCTCTCGCGCCTGCTTACCACCGACCCGTCGCTCGCGCCGCTTCTGCCCGGCGCGTCGGCCACCGCCTCGCTGACGTTGATGGCCGGTACGATGAAGGTCAGCGACCTCCAGGCCCAGCTTGCGGACGGCAAGCTGACCGCGACCGGCACGGCGGAAATCGCTGATAGCGCAACGCGCGCGGCACTGGATCTTTCAGCGAGCGATCTGTCGGTGCTGCGTTCGGATCTTCAGGGCCAGATGCAGGCGAAGCTCGCCTATGACACCGCCGCTTTGCAGCCCATCGCCATCGATGCGACCGGCGCCGACATCGTCTCGGGGCCACTCAGCTACAAGACGGTGGCCCTGAAAGGCACGATCGATGCGACCGGCACCGGCCAGTTCACGCTGAAAGGCGATGGCGAGGCGCCCATCGACGTGACCGCCGAGATCGCCAACGCCTTTGGTGACACCCTCACCGCGAAGATCGCAGGCGAAATCGCGGCGGCAGCGATCAGCGCGAGCGCCGAGCAGGCAGGCGCGGTTACGAAAGTGGTGGCGGATATCAAGACGGCGCGCCTCGATCTCATCGGCGCGCTGGCGGGGGCCGACCTTGAAGGGGGCCTCACTGCGAAGGTTTCGGCAGAGATCGGTGGTGCGACACCGTCCATCGATCTCGACGCAACGCTAAAGGATGGGCGCACCGGCGCGACGGCCCTGGGCGATGCGGACATCAAGGCGAAGGGTCCGCTGAACGCGCTCGACGTCACGCTGAATGGCCGTGTGCCTGCCGGCGGGCGGGTGATCGACTATCGCCTAGCCGCCGCCGTCGCGGACTTCGCCTCAGCCCGGATCAGCACCTTCCGCGCCGCGACGGACAAGGAAAGCATCGAAGCCACCGGGCCGTTCACGGTCAGCTTCGCAAACGGCGTGACGGTCGATGGACTGACGGCACGCGTGGCGCGCGGCGGCAAGCTGGCGGGCACCATCACCGCCAAGGCGAACGCGGGTGAAGCCGGCGCGAAGACGAACGTGACGTTGAGCGGCGTCGATCTGGAAGCACTGACCGCCGTAATGGGCCGCGACACGGTGAAGGGCCTGCTGGAAGGTGAGGCGGAGCTGGACGGCGGCGCGGGCCGCGCCAGCGTCAATCTGCGCATTTCCGGTCTGACTGCGGGTGGCCCGGTAGGCCGCGCCCCGCCGGCCAATCTGGTGATTGCAGGCAACTGGTCCGGCGGCACGGTGCAGGTCACGGCAACCGCCACGGCAACCGGCTTGCCCGAAGCGCGTGCCGAGGTCTCGTTCCCGATGGCGCGGGCCGCGGATGGCGGTTTCCCCAGCCCCGCACCGAATGCGCGCCTCAGCGGCAAGGTGAACTGGAACGGCCGGATCGCGCCGCTGTGGCGGCTCGCCGACATCGATGGTCAAACGCTGGACGGCGATGCCGCCATTGACGCGACAATCGGCGGCACGTTGTCGGCACCGCAGGTTTCGGGCGGGGCGACTATCGCCAATGGCGCCTATGCCAACGAGGCGCTGGGCACGCGTCTGGCGGCGCTGAATGTCGCCGTGCAGATGACTGGTACAAATGTGACGATCAAAGGCAGCGCGACGGACGGCGCGCAGGGGCGGCTTGATATCGACGCCGCAATAGGCCTTTCCGGTGGTCTTGGCGCGGCGTCGGGCGGCGTGACGCTGACGCAGATGCAGCTTGTGACGCGCGACGATCTCGTGGCTGCAGTCGGCGGGTCGCTGAAACTCGTGCCGGGGGCGACAGGGCCGGTGCTGCAGGGAGCCCTGACCGTGACGGGGCTCGAGGCGGAAATTCCCGATCCGGGTCTCTCTAGCCTTGTGACGGTCGAGGTGATCGATCCGGCCAACCCGCCAGCGCCCAGGCCGGTTGCGACGGCGGCGGCTGTGCCGCCGGAGGTGCTGAGCCTCGATATCGACGTGTCGATCCCCGGCCCCGCCAAGGTGGAGGGGCGCGGGCTCAACTCGCTGTGGGAGGGCGCGCTGAAGATTACTGGCGATGCCGGCGATCCGCGCGTCTTCGGCAAGCTGACGCTGCTGCGCGGCACGTGGGATTTCGGGTCGCGCAGCTTCGAGATCACCGAGGGTGAGATCGAGTTCGACGGCGGGCCGACGATCGAGCCGCGCATCCGCATTGTCGCAACACAGGAAGACGATGACGGCTTCACCGCCTCGCTGACGCTGTCGGGCCGTGCGAGCGAGCCGAAGATTTCGGCCTCGTCCGTGCCGGCCGCGCCGCAGGACGAGGTGTTTGCCCGGTTGCTGTTCGGGCGCTCGGTGTCGAGCCTCTCGGCCATCGAGGGGCTGGAGCTTGCGAACTCCATCGCAGCGTTGTCGGGCGGACAGGATGTGCGCGGCAGCCTGCTGGGCGGATTGCGCGACCGGTTCGGGCTGGATGTGCTGGCGGTCGATGTCAGCGACACGGGCGATACCTCGGTGAGGGCCGGCGCCTATCTGATGGAGAATATCTATTTCGAGCTGCGCCAGGGTGGCGCTTCCGGCGGCACGACCGGGAGGCTGGAAATCCAGATCGACGAGAACCTGTCGGTGGAAACGGAAGTCGGCGCGGAGTCTTCTTCCAGCGTCGGTGCGCGCTATCGCCTCGACTACTAGCTGCGCGTGAAGACCGGATCGCGCTTTTCCAGGAACGCGGCGATGGCTTCGCGATGATCGGCGCTGGCGGTGAGAAGCCCGATATCGCCGGGCGTGCCGCGGCCGTCGACATTCCGCTTGGCAGCTTCCACGGAGAGCGGCGCGCGGCCGGCGATATGCTTTGCCAAGTCCAGCGCGGCGGCGGACAAATCTTCATCGGCGTGGAGCGCGGTCACCAGACCGAATGAGAGGGCGGTCGCAGCGTCGACTGGCTGCCCGGTCAGCAACATCGACTTCGCCCGTGCGGGGCCGATAAGTCGCGGCAGGCGTTCGACGCTCGCCATCAGGCCGGTATTGACGCCCGACGCCGCGAAGCGGGCGCTCGCGCCTGCGATCCGGATATCACAACAGAGCGCCAGTTCCAGACCGCCGCCAAAGGCCGGGCCGTTGATGGCGCCGATCACCGGTGCGCGCAGGGCGGCGATCAGATTGAAGAGAACCTGAAACTCCGCGAGGCTCGCCGTCATGCGCGCCCCGCGCCCAGGGATTTCACGCAGATCGTCGCCGGCGCAGAACATGCGGCCACGGCCCGTGAGGATGACAGCGCGGACGGACAGGTCGGCTTCAACCGCGCGGAAGGCCTCGATCAGATGCGGGCGGACGGTATCGCCCAGCGCGTTGGAGGGCGGATTCGCAATCGCGATCTCCGCGACATGCGGCGCGGGCTGAGCCATCTCGATACCGTTCGCCATCGCGGCATATCCCCATCGCGCCGCAACATGATGAAGCAGCACTTCACGAACGCTTCACGATCGTCACGTTGATCGCAAGGCCCGTGTCATGTGGAAGTCATGTTGCGGGTCTATTGCGACGCCGCCGCGGGATTTCGGTTGAGCTTGCGCCGCGCACCATCAGCTAAGCGTCATGGCCATAAAGCCATGGCTGGCCGACGAAGGAGACGATTGATGTCACCGATCGCGCCTGCATTCCGGATGTCCTGCACGCACTGGATGTGTTGCGCCGGGGCCTGATCGCCGCGCGCCAACACCACGATTTTCCAAGGATCGAATTCCAACGCCGCGCGTTTCGAACGCGCCAGGAGCACCCATGTCATCCGATAACATCGTTCTCATCGAAGTCGCCGGCGAGGATGCCGGCCTCGCCGTCCCCGACACCACGGGCGTGCGCTTCTATTCCGGGTCTGCGCGGTTCCATGCGCTGGACGGGCGGCGCTTTGCGCGGATCTCGGACCTTCGCCGCGCAGCGCAAGAACACGCTGCCGTCGTCGATTTTGGACTTAAGGGTCTACGCGGCCTCAAACGCGCGGTCTGACGACGCCCCCATTGCCGGCGCGCCTGTCCGATTCGCCTTGATCGGGACTGAGCGCGCCGGATACATCTGACGCCCATGCTCGAACTTTTGTCCGACCCCAATGCGTGGGCCGCGCTGCTGTCTTTGACGGCGCTCGAGATCGTCCTCGGCATCGATAACGTCATTTTCCTCTCCATCGTCTCGGCGCGCCTGCCGCTTGAGCAGCAGAAGCCGGCGCGGCGGATCGGTCTCGCCCTCGCGCTGGTTATGCGTATCGGCCTTCTGATGCTGATCTCGTGGATCCAGCAGCTGAAGGAGCCGTTCCTGCAGATCGGCTCATTTGGCCTCTCCTGGCGCGACGTGATCCTCCTCGGTGGCGGCCTCTTCCTGCTCTACAAGGGCACGGTGGAAATCCATCAGATGATGGAAGGCCATGTCGAAACCCACCAGACGACCACGAAGACCGCGAGCTTCGGCGCGATTATCGTGCAGATCGTCATTCTCGACGTCGTCTTCTCGCTGGACAGCGTGTTGACCGCCGTCGCCATGGCGCCGGACATGATCGAGGTCATGGTGCTGGCCGTGGTGATCTCCATGGCGATTATGCTGTTCGCCGCCGAGCCGGTGGCCCGCTTCGTCAACCGCCATCCAACGGTGAAGATGCTGGCCCTGACCTTCCTGATGCTGGTCGGCGCCATGCTGGTGGCGGACGGCGTCCACTATCACATCGAGCGCGGCTTCATTTACGCCGCCATCGCCTTCTCGGTGACGGTCGAGGCGCTGAACCTCTACGCGGCCAAGCGCCGCCGTGAGGCAGAGGGCCGCGACGGCGAAGGCGTGTGACGGCGGGAGCGGACCCCGCGCCGCATCCTCCCCCGGAGGCGCCGCTCGTCGAGGCGATGCTGCATCTGCTCGACCGCGAGCAAGGCAAGCAGGTGACGCTCGGCCATTTCGTGGCGGCGATGGGTCAGCGCGGCTTTGGCTTCTGCCTGATCGTGTTCGGCATTCTCGCCGCCATCTCGCCGCCGGGCGTCGGATCGGTCATGGGCGCGCCGCCGCTGCTGTTCGCGGCGCAGATGGTGTGGGGCTTCAAGCAGCCCTGGGTGCCGGGCTTCCTCGCCCGCCGGGAATTCAGCGCCGACACGGTGAAGCGCACGCTGGAGCGCGCGCGGCCCTGGCTGCGGCGGATCGAGGTGTTCGCGAAACCGCGCGTGTCGTGGCTGGCGCGCGGGCTGATGGAGCGCATCGCCGGCGTGGTGACCGTAATCCTCTGCTGCGTGATCCTGCTGCCGGGGCCGCTCACCAACAACCCGCCGGGTGTCGCGATCATGCTGCTCGGCTTCGCGCTGGCCGAGCGCGACGGCGTGCTGATGCTGCTGGGCCTCGTCGCCGCCGTCGTCGCGTTCTTTATCGGCCTGTCGGCTTTTATCGCCGTAGCTGTCGCGATCTGGGCCTGGGCGCAGGGCTACTTCTAGGCGTCAGCCGAGGCTGAGAACGACAGACGCCGCGGAACGCTTTGCCGCGCCGTGGTGGACGGCCTCGATATTATTGCCATCAGGGTCCAGCACGAACGCGCCGTAATAGCCGGGGTGATAGTTGCGCTCGCCGGGTTTGCCGTTATCGCGGCCTCCGGCGCTCAGCGCAGCGGCATGGAAGCGATCGACCATGGCGCGATCCGGTGTCTGAAAGGCGAGATGAATGTGGCTGGGGGCGTCACCCGCATCGAGCCAGAATTCATCTGCGGAGAGGTGATCAGCGGCATCCTGCACCGGAATGCCGAGGGCATCGAAGACGGCCTTGTAGAACCGCTTTGCGGCTTCAAGGTCGGTCGTGCGCAGATGGATGTGGTCGATCAGACGCCCGCGATGGAATTCCATGAATCTTGCCTCCGGCCCCGATGGGCCGAAGGAAAACGCACGGGCCGGCGCGGCGGATCCGTCTTAAGCGGCCTTGCTCACCTTGGCCGCTTCGATGCGGGCGCGGGCGATCTGATCCGCGACCTCGTGGGTCGGGCGGTTTTCGCGTTTCGCGGCGGTGAAGACCTCGGTCAACGTCGCGCCGATGCGCGTGGTGCGGGCGCGGATGTCGGCATCCGACAAGTCGTAGATCTGGCCGCAGACGCGGATAATGCCGCCGCCATTGATAACGTAGTCCGGCGCATAGAGGATGCTGCGGGCGGCCACCTGTGCGCCGTGGATTTCAGGACGCGCGAGCTGGTTGTTCGCGCCGCCGGCGACGATCTTCGCCTTGATCTGCGGAATCGTGGCGTCGTTCAGGATCGCGCCGAGGGCGCAGGGCGCAAACACATCGGCGCTTTCGGCGTGAATGAGTTCCGGCACCACAGCCAACGCTCCCAGCGTCTCGACGGCGCGCTTGACGTTCTTCTCGTTCACGTCGGCGACGACGAGTTCGGCACCGGCTTCCTTAAGATAGCGCGCAACGTCGTAGCCGACATTGCCGACGCCCTGAATGGCGACGCGCAGGCCCTTGAGATCATCCGAGCCGTTGACGAAGGCGACAGCCGCCTTGATGCCGCAGAAGACGCCCCAGGCGGTCATCGGCGAGGGATCGCCGCCGGACTTGCCCGGCTGGGCGTAGCCCGCGACGTGCTTCGTCACCGAGGCGAGGGTTTCCATGTCGGCTTCCGTCATGCCGACATCCATCGCGGTCACATAGCGGCCGCCGAGGCTGTCGACCGCACGGCCATGAGCGCGCATCACGGCCGGGGTCTTGGCGGTGCGCGCATCGCCGATGATGACGGACTTGCCGCCGCCGAGCGGCAACTCAGCCATCGCATTCTTGTAGGACATGCCGCGTGAGAGGCGGAGCGCGTCGGTCAGCGCCGCTGTGCTGTCGGCATAGGCCCACATGCGTGTGCCGCCGCAGGCCGGGCCGAGGGTCGAATCGTGAATGGCGATGAGGCCGCGATAGCCGGTCGCCTTGTCGGCGAAGAAGGCCACTTCTTCGTGGCCGTCATAGTCGGGCATCTCGAAAACGGACATCGCTTGCTCCTGAAGGCAACGCAGCCAAGGCGGTTCTAAAGATTTTTTCGCGTCACGAGCGTGCGAATTGCGCGTTCGGCGATAGCGTCAGCGGGGGCAAGTCGCAGCCCGGGCGAAATTTTATGTCGCAAAGGCCGGCTGCGACGCTAAAATGGCGGACTGCACGAGTTCTCATGAAATCAAGGACATACGCGATCTTTACCTGTGCTGTCCCAGAGTGGCGCTTCAAGAGATGCCGGCTTTACGTTAGGGAAGTGATATGCCGAGCCTCGACCTCGATGAGATGCGCCGCCAGCACCCCGACATGCGGGATGACTGGACCGTGCCGCAGAACTGGCAGCGCTTTTCGGAAGCCGAACACGATGTCTGGCGGACGCTGTACCGCCGACTGATGGACGTTCTGCCCGACCGGGCCTGCGACGAGTTCCTGTCGGGCCTCGAGAAACTGCCGCTGGATGATGGCATTCCCGACTTTGAAAAACTGTCCGACGTGCTGATGGGGCTAACCGGTTGGCGGGTGGTCGCGGTGCCGGGACTGGTGCCGGACGATGTTTTTTTCGAGCATCTCGCCAACCGCCGCTTTCCGGCGGGGAACTTTATCCGTGCGGCGAACAGCCTCGACTATATCGAGGAGCCGGACGTCTTCCATGACGTGTTCGGCCATGTGCCGATGCTGGCCCATCCGGTCTTTGCCGACTACATGGAAGCCTATGGCAAAGGCGGCCTCAGAGCCGAAGGCGAAGGCACGCTGCACAATCTGGCGCGGCTCTACTGGTACACGGTGGAGTTCGGGTTGATCGAGACGCCCAAGGGTCTGCGCATCTATGGCTCCGGCATCGCGTCATCGAGCGCGGAAAGCGTCTATGCGCTGGAGCATGCTTCGCCCAACCGGATCGCCTTCGACCTGGAGCGTGTGATGCGGACCAAGTACCGCATCGACGATTTCCAGGAGACGTATTTCGTTATTCCCGGCTTCGAAGAGTTGTTCGCCGAAACCTACAAGGATTTCGCGGCGCTCTATGACCGCCTCGCAACGGGGCCGACGCATGAGGCGGGCGAGATATTGCCCGAAGACCGCGTCCTGCACCGGGGCACGCGCAGCTACCGGCCGCACAGCCACGCGGCGGCCGAATAGCGGTTTTAGCGGTTCGGGTCTTCGACCACCACGGTGCCCATCAGGCGGTCGTGGATGCCCTGTCGGCGGCGCGAGAACAGCACCACCAGCACGGCGACGGGCAGGATGAAGCTCGTCAGAATCTTGATGGCGTTGCGCGCCAGGGCATTGCCGAAGCCCAGCGGGCGGCCATCCTCGCGCGTCACCATCATGTCGAAGGCGTTCTTGCCGATGGTCGTGCCGCGGCGGCCCATCTCCATGACGGTGAAGTAAAGCAGCAGGAAGATCAGGCTGAGCATATCCAGCGACGGCCGGGTGATCGGCTTGCCCGTGGCCGAGTCGAGCAATTGCTCTGAGATATGACTGAAGCGGAAGGACGAGCCCTTGCCGTTCTCATCGCCATCGTCCCAGGAGAAGGAGAAGCCGCTGCCATCCATGTCGACATCGACATCGGGGCCGGAGACGAGATTGCCCTTGCCGTCGATGACGACGCCATCCGACGTGCGCACGCCATCCGGGCCGACTTCGACCGTGACGCCGCCAGCGGTGAAGGTTTTCGTACCGTCAGGGCCGCCGGGATATTCGAGAATGCCGTGCTCGTTCGGAACGGGCGGCGGAGGGGGCGGCGGCACAGGGACATTGGGTTCGGGCGGCGGCGGCACCGGTTCGGGGGGAACGGGCTGAGCCGGCGGCTGCGGGGCCGCAGATGGCGCAGGGGCTGCAGACGGCGAAGGTGACGGCGTGGGATGTGATCCGTTCTTCCCGCCCTTCTCGCCCTTGCCAATCAGCACGGTGCCGCGCGAGCGAGTCTGGTTATAGGTCTGGGTGAAGAGGCCCATATATTCATAGGTGACGACGCGCTCGGACTTTGTGACGAGCAGATTGTCTTCCTGGCTGGCCGAGACGGTGCGCCAGGGTGTGCGATCGATCATGTCGCCGTAGTCGATGAACGGCACGTCGAGATCCATCCGGACGATGGTCGGGTTGATCGTGGAGTTCAGCGCGAGCGCGCCCGCGAGCACCGCGCAAAGCACGATCATGTAATCGACCAGCACAGCGAGGCCGCGGCGGAAGAGCTTGGCGCGCTTGGGGGTCGTCTGGATGGGCGAGTCTTCCGGGTCGTCGCGCCAGCGTTGCGGCTGGGGCGGCGGGGCGGTGTGCGGCGCGACGCCTTCCAGCGTGACGGCGTAGACGGCGACTTCGCCGGCGATGTTTTTCACCGACTGGTTGCCGAGCGCCGCGAAGCCCATGGAGAGCTTGCCGCGCACCTGGTCATAAACCGGGCTGGAAACGAGGATGCCGCCGGGCGAGGCCATCTGCTGCAGGCGGGCGGCGATGTTGACGCCTTCGCCGAAGATATCGTCGCCGTCGGCCATGACGTCGCCGAGATTGATGCCGATGCGGAAGGTCATCCGCAGGTGCTCGTCACGCGAGGCGTTACGGGCCTTCAGCTCGCGCTGGACCTCGGCAGCGCACTGCACGGCCTCGACCACGCTGGCGAATTCGGCGAGCAGGCCGTCGCCCGACCAGGAGACGACGCGGCCGTGATGGCGCGCGATAAAGCCTTCAATGGCCTCGCGATATTCCTTGAGCGTCGCAAGGGTGCGGGCCTCGTCGGCGCCCATCATCCGGCTGTAACCGGACACGTCGGCGCAGAAGATCGTCGTCAGCTTGCGTTTCATATCGCGGCGTTCGTCCGTCGCGCTCACGGAAATTGTTCCTTCTGCCGATAGCAGGCGGAGCGTAAGCGCTCAACGGGCGTTGAATGCGATCCGGATCACATTTGCAGCCGTATGGGTTTGTGGCATCCGTTACGCGAAGGGCCGTTGTGAATGCTTTTGCGCTTGCCGGTCCTGCTGACCGCCCTCCTCCTTGCCGCCTGCACCACCGGATCGATGTCCTTCCTCCAGCGCGCTCTCATCTGGGAAACCGGCTTTACGGTGACGGCAGACGTCGCCTATGGCGGCGAGCCCCGGCAGAAACTGGACATTTATACGCCGCGCGGGACGCCGCCCCGGGCGACGGTGATGTTCGTCTATGGCGGGTCGTGGACCAGCGGCAGCAAGGCGCTCTACCGGTTTCTGGGGCAGGCGCTCGCCGGGCGCGGCTATCAGACTGTGGTCCCGGATTATCGGCTGGCGCCGGGCCACAACTATCCGGACTTCGTGGAGGACACGGCCCTCGCCTTTGCCTGGGTGAAGGCGAATATCGCGGCGCATGGCGGTGACCCGGCCCGGGTTATCCTGATGGGGCATTCGGCCGGCGCCTATAACGTCACGATGATCGCCATCGATCCGGTCTGGCTGGCACCGTATGGGCTGAAGCCGAAAGATGCGCTGGGCGTTCTGGCGCTGGCCGGGCCGCTGAGCTTCAACCCGCTGAACACGAAATCGACGAAGCCGATTTTCGAGAGCGCGCCGGATATCGAGCGCGCCCGGCCGATCAAGCTGGCGGCCACGGGCGCGGCGGACGCCCCGCCCTTCCTGCTGATGCACGGCACCGCCGACACGACGGTCGGCGATTACAATTCAAAGAATTTCGCGGATGCGGTGAACGCGGCGGGCGGGTCCGCGAGCGTGGAGCTCTACGAAGGCGCAGGCCACCTCACCGTGGTGACCTGCTTCGCCTGGCCGCTGCGATGGAAGGCGGCGTGCCTGAACGACGCCGACGCCTTCTTCACATCGCTGCTGCGTCAGTACTTCACCGCGCAGCCATAGGGTTCGCTTTCCGGCGTGGCGACCGGGCGGCCGTTCTTCACGTCGTCGAGCGCCGCGAGCACGTAGTTGGTCGCGCCAGCGATGTCGTCGGGATTGGCCGTGGGCTTGTCGTCGATGGCGCCGGCATAGACGAGCTTGCCTGCCGGATCGATGACGAACATGTGCGGCGTGGTTTTCGCCTCATAGGCGCGGCCGATGGCCTGATCGGTGTCGAGAATGACATCGGTCGGCTTGGCGTTGCGGTCGGCGGTGAGCTTGTCGGCCTCGGCGCCCGTGACATAGCCCTGCTTACCTTCGGCAGAGGAGATGACCGTCAGCCAGACGACGCCTTCGGCGGTGGCCGCTTCCTGGGTCTTCTGCATGTTGCCGGAGCCGTAGTGCTTCTTCACATAGGGGCAGCCGTCATTGGTCCATTCGAGGACCACGGTCTTGCCCGCGTAGTCGGCGAGATTGACGGTTTCGCCCTTGGTGTCCTTGCCGGTGAAGGCGGGTGCAGCTTCACCGACCACAGGGGCGGCGACGGCGGGCAGGGCGAACGCGGAAATCGCGGCGGCGAAGACGAGGCGCTTCAACATAGAACTCTCCTTTTCGTCGTCAGGAACCGGTGAGGGCGGCAATCACGATGCCCTCGGTCAGCAATTGCGGCAGGACAACCGGTTCGGACTTACCGGCCGCATAATAAAGATAAAGGGGAACGCCGGCCCGGCCGTGCTGTTCCAGCAGCTTGGTGATGTCGGGGTCGCGATTGGTCCAGTCGCCCTTGAGGTAGGTGATGCCGTTCTGCCGGAAGGCATCGGCGAGATCCTGTCCGCTGAGCGCGACTTCCTCGTTCACGAGGCAGGTGACGCACCAGGCAGCGGTGAGATTCACGAAGACGGGTTTGCCCTCTTTCAGCAGCTCTTCGAGGCGGGCGGGCGTGTAGGCCTCTGACACGAGGCCAAAGAGCGCGGCGGGTTTCGCCATCGCGACGGCGGCGAGGACCGGAATGGCGGTGAGGCCGGCGAGGATGCGGGTCTTCACGCCCGCCTCACCGCGCTGGGCGAGGCCCCAGAGCCAGAGGCCGAAGGCGGCGAGGATGAAGGCGGCGAGGACCAGCACGAGGACGTTGGGTCCGGCCTGGATGACGAGCACCCAGAGCAGCCAGGCGGCGGAGGCGAACATGGGGAAGGCAAGAACCTGCTTCAGGCGGACCATCCAGGTGCCGGGCTTGGGCATCAGGCGGATGAGGGCCGGAGAATAGGCGAGCGCCAGATAGGGCGCGGCCATGCCAAGGCCGAGCGCGCCGAAAATGGCGAGGGCGATGGCGGGAGGCTGGGAAATCGCTGCGCCGACGGCCCCGGCCATGAAAGGGGCGGTGCAGGGCGCAGCGACGACGGCGGCGAGGACACCGGTGAAGAACGAGCCGGTGATGCCGTCACCTTTGCCGAGGCCGGAGCCGATATTCTGGATGCGGCCGCCGACCTCGAAGACACCCATGAGGTTGAGGCCGATGACGAAGAAGAGCAGCGCGAGGCCCGCGACGACGATGGGGCTTTGCAGCTGGAAGCCCCAGGCGACCTGTTCGCCGCCCGCGCGGAGCGCGATGAGGAGGCCGGCGATGGCGAGGAAGCTGGCGACGACGCCGGCCGTATAGGCGAGGCCGCCAATGCGGGCGGCGCGCGTGTCGCCGCCCTGTTTCGCCAGCGCCAGCGCCTTCATCGAGAGCACCGGGAAGACGCAAGGCATCAGGTTGAGGATGAGGCCGCCGAGAAAGGCGAAGAGGATGGCGACCGGAACCGAAAGCGCACCCTCGCCGCCCGGCGCGGCGGCCGTGCCCGCGCCCGCGGTGACGGGGGCTTCCAGCGTGAAGGCATGGGTGACGCCATCGGAGCCGGTGGCGACGATGACGGCCGGGAAGGATTTGACCTCGGCCGCCTTTTCCGGCGTCGCGAAACGGCGGCCCGTTTCGGTGGAGATGGAGAGGACACCGCCTGACGTTTCGACGGTCTGCGGCGCCGCGTTCTTGATGTAGCCGCCCGATTGCGGGAACAGCACAGCGCTGGCGAGGCCGGCCTCGGCCAGTTGCGGGGCGTCGAGGCGGAGGGTCAGGGTATGGCCCTCGACCGAGGCGGTGGCGGGCCAGGGACTAGGGGTCGGGAGCGCGGCGCGGGCGGCGGCGAATTCGCCTGCGGTCGCGGCGTCCGCGCCGGCAGAGCTGGCGGCGACGGGAAGGTCGAGGGTGAGGACGCCCTCTTCCGGGATGCAGACCTCGGCGCAGACGAGCCAGACGGCGTCGGCCTTCAGCGCGATGGTGTCGCCAGGTTTGGCGCTGGCCGGGATCTGGATGTCGGTGAGGTGAAGGACCGTGCCCTCGTAGCCGAAATTCACCAGCGGCGGGACTTCGATGCGGTGCGGATAGGGGAATTGCAGCGGGCCTGCGGTGACGCCTTCGGGCAGCGTCCATTCGACCGTCGTCGCCTCGCCGCTGTCGCCGGCATAGGACCAGTAGGTGTGCCAGTGCTCGCGGATCTGGAGGCGGAGGGCGACGGTGACCGTGCTGCCCGGCGCGACGGAGGCGTTTTCGGAAACGAGGCGGGCTTCGACATTGTCCGTCTTCACGACGCTTGCCGCCATCGCCGGGGTGGCGAGCCCGAGAAGTGCGGCAATGAGGGGCAAAGACCGACGCATGGCTACCGTATAGGGTGGCGGGAACAGCCTATATAGTGGGCGAAAGCGGCATCGGATTGAAGCGGTCCTGACGAACGCGTGATCGCCGCAAAAACGAGGGAAACGGCTTGAAAATCGACCTGCAGCGCGGGGCCGAGGCGCCGACCGCCGCGATCCGCGAGGGTCTGCTGAACCATAACCGCAAGACGGTGAACCGACCGGAGCCGGAAACCTTCTCCATCGTGGTGCGTGAGGGCGAGGCCATCGTCGGCGGAATCAACGCGACGGCGCATTGGGACGTGCTGTTCATCGAGCATGTCTGGCTGGACGAGGCCTTGCGCGGGCGCGGGCTGGGGCGCGATCTGATGGCGCAGGCGGAGGCCGAAGGCGTGCGGCTGGGCGCGGTGAAAGCGATGCTCGACACCAATGACTGGCAGGCCCCCGGCTTCTACGCGAAGCTCGGCTATCAGCCGATGGGCACCTACACCTACGATAACGACAGCAAGGAATGCATCCTTCTGATCAAGGATCTGCGGACGTGAGCAAGGCGAAGGCGCCAGCGACGAAGCCGGTGAAAGTCGGCAGCTACAAGGTGGCGGTCGAGACGGGCAAAATCGGCGTGGTGAAGAAGGCCATTGGCAAGGGCCTGACCGACTACAATCTCGCGAAGACCGGCAGCTACAAATATTCCGAGTTCGTCGTGACCGTGCGCGACGCGAAAGGCGCGGTGCGCGGCGGCTTCCTGATGGAGCTGTACTATGAGAGCGCGTTCCTGCGCTGGGCGTGGGTGGACGAGAAGCTGCGCGGCAAGGCGCTGGGCCGTACGCTGATGAAACTGGCCGAGGACGAATCCCGCGCGCGCGGAATGAAAAACCTGTGGCTGGACACGTTCAGCTTTCAGGCGCGACCGTTCTACGAGAAGCTTGGCTACAAACTGTTCGGGACACTCGAACTCGGGCGGCCGGAGCTGAAACGCTACTGGCTGTCGAAGGATCTGTAAGGGGGAAGGCACATGAGCGAGAGCGGTTGGACGCGGGTGTTCGTACTCGCAGCGATCTTCAACATTCTGGTTGGCCTGCCGATCCTGATCGACCCCAC
>VFQQ010001458.1_pt1 | contig 32618 bp, 61 predicted proteins | sample 3512341 | NCBI WGS metagenome assembly VFQQ01 (sample SAMN10412373, study PRJNA504923) | tailings metagenome | isolation source: Relicate 2 Philex TSF1 revegetated site | place: Philippines: Tuba, Benguet | collected 2017-08-29 | reverse complement strand
GGGGCGGGGCGGGGCGGGGCGGGGGGTGTATCGTGGTAGGGTGGTTGATGCGCTGCCACGCTCGCGCAATTGTTTCCTGCTCAAGAACTGTCCTGCACTGACAACCCTGCCTACCCAGCAAGCCACCCATCTGCCCACCCACCCGCTCCCCTGCTTGGGGCATTCGCTCCTGCACTCCTCAAAACGCCTGCACTCCTCAAAACGCCTGCGCCCCCTGCCCTCCCCGCAGCCCCAGGAGGGCGAGAGCGCGGCTCAGCCGGTGCACGAGGAGGACGACGTGACCGTGGTGCCCCTGGAGTACAACTGCTGGGCGGACGTCACCGACTCGGGTGCGCTTTTCGAGGGGCGGGACGTGGGCTGGGGCTGCTCGAGCGGGGCAGGGTGCGGTGGGGCAGGGCATCTCCATGGGTGCCAGCAGTCCAGTTAAGCAATGCATCGTTGCTCGTTATTTGTCCCTGGTAGTTGCACCGTCCGGCCTGCTTGCTCGCCCACCAAGCACCCACCCACCCACCCACCCACCCACCCATTCACCCACAGACCACAAGCCGGTGTACGCGGTGCTGGAGGCCAACCTGCCCATCACTGACCAGGCCAAGAAGCGGGCCATCTGCTCCCGCCTGCTCAAGCGCTGCGCCGCCGCCGCGCTGGGGCGGCAGGTGGATGAGGAGGGGCGGGCGGAGGGCGAGGTGGCGCTGCCCGCGGTCAGCCTGCAGCCCGACCACGTCAAGCTGCACCAGGAGGCCATGGTGAGGGGAGGAAGGGGAGTTGGGCGGGGTGGGGTGGTATGTGGGGTGAGGAATGAAATGTGCGGTTGGTTGGGAGGCGGAGGGTGCGGGGGATGGTTCTGAGGCGGGCAAATGAAGTGCAGGCTAGCGGGGTAGAAGTGGCTTGTAGCAGCCACAGCCACAGCTAGGCCTTCAACTCGGGCTACCACAACTTCCTCCCAACCTCCCAACCTCCCGCAGCCGCGCCAGATGGTGCTGCTGCGCAACGACGGCCCCCAGCCGCTGCTGTTCAGCGTGACCCACGACCTGCCGGCGGCAGGGCTGGGCGGCGAGCTGCGGCGGCGCAGCGACGACGACGAGACGGCGGCGGCGGCGGCGCAGCAGCTGCTGGAAGTGCGGCCGGTGCGGGGCGTGGTGCCGCCGTGCCAGGACGTGCAGCTGCAGGTGAGGCGGGGAAGTGGTGAGGTGAAAAGTGATGTGCCCTGCGCTGCACCGGACCGTGCTGAGCCTTGGAGATGTGGGCTGGTCGGCAGGCCGGCAGTGCATGTGGCAGCCACTACTATAGGCCACATTGGCCGGCTGTGGCAGCCCACAGTTGCCAGGCCCGACTGTGCTTCTTTCGGACACTTCCCTCCACCCCGCAGGTGCACATCTCGGGCGATGAGTGGGCGCTGCGCGGCGCGCTGCACAACCCGCGCCTGCGGTACCGCGTGCGCCTCGGCAGCGAGCTGAGCGCAGGCGGGCAGTCGAGCGATCCCAGCGCCGCCGAGCTGACCTTCTCTGCAGAGTGCCTGACGCGCCTGTGACCGCCTGTGGCATGCGCAAGTGTGTATCTGACCGCGTCTGGTGTGACTGCCTGGGGCCGACACTCTCCCACAGGCCAACCTCCTGCCTGCCACCTTGTCCAGTAACCTCTTTCCCCTGCTGCCACTCTGCCGCTCTCCCCCCCCAGCACTGCTTCCTTCCTGTCCCAACCGAATTGTTTGCTTGCTTGTTTACATGGTCCTGCTTCCTCATGTCCTGCCTACCGCTACTGTCTGTAAACATCGATCGGCACAGCGCCTGTACGGGTTGGTTGCTGGGTAAAGAATGGGTACAAGCACAGGGAGTTGCAAGCTGGCGGGAGAGAGACACAGGGCTCACTGCAGGCAGCACCCGTTGCCAGCGCGCAGATGCTTCACCAGCCGGCAGGGAAGTTGGACACCTCCCCCTGCTCCAGCACCGGCGCGCCTCCCAGCTGGTAGGAGATGCGCAGCCGCATGACCAGCGCCTTCTGGCCGTGCAGGCTGTTGTGCACGTGCAGGCGCTGGCTGACGGCGCCCGCCGAGTGCGGCGGCAGCGCGCCCGCGCTGGCTGGGTCCAGCTTCAGCGTCATCTGCTTGGGCACTGCGGCCTGCAGCGTGAAGGCCTCCAGCGGAGCATCGCCGCTGTTGCTGAAGCTGGCCAGGATGTCGGTGGCTGCCGGGTCGCCGCCCGCCTTGGACAGCTGGAAGGTCACCGTCAGCGGGCCTTTTTGGAAAGCGGTGGTGGTGACGGGCGCAGGCCCAACGGGCGCAGCAGGCGCTGCCGCCACGGGCGCGCCAAACAGCCCCGCCAGCGGATCTGCCGCCACTGCTGCTGCAGGAGCTGCTGCCGCAGGTGGCGCTGCGCCGCCGCCGCCGCCAAGCAGGTCGCCGGCCAGCAGATCGGACAGCGCGCTGACTGCGGCTGCCTGGCTGGGAGCCGCTGCTGGTGCAGCACCTGCCGCCGGCGCGCCGCCGCCCAGCCCAGCATCCAGCCCCAGCAGCGCTGCCAGGTCGGCTGCTGCGTTGGCACTGCTGGCTGCCGCTCCACCTGCTGCCGCTGCGCCCTCTCCAGGCTCCAGGCTGGCATCATATGCGCTCTCCTCCAGAGGCGGGATGTGCTCCAGCACCTGTGGCGCCGGCAACGGGTGGTGCAGCTGGTTCAGAGGAATGGTTTGGCCCAAAGACAACTGCATATGTCACAAGCTGCATTCTAGCACAGCGCCATGGCAGCAAGGCACCGTCACACAGCCGGCCATGCCCGCCCCATCCCAGCGCGCCTGCGGGCCGATGGCGGGGTGCGCAAACAGGCGCGAGTACTCCACGCTCCGCGTCTGCACCTCCAGCTGCGTGCTCTGCGCAGGAGAGCAAGGGGCGTTGCAAGCTGGAATGGGTGAGTGTAGGGCAGTGAGCAGAACTGACGGATCCTGGATCAACCCCAATGTGCATACACTCCCAGCCCACCTCTCAGCCCGGCCCCAACCAGCTCCTTCACACCCCGCCCCCTGCCGCGCGCCTGTGCAAAGGCAGCGATGAGGCCCTTGATGCGCTGCGCCTGCCCTCCAAACTTGGGCTCCAGCTTGGCCAGTGCTGTCAGCGCGTACTCACGCACCGCAGCCGAGGCCGAGGGCCGCTGCGGAAGGGAGGGGGCCAGTGAGGGGGGAGGGAGAACGGTGGGCGGTGGGCACCACATGCAAAAGGTTGAGGTGACGGGAGCAGCTGTGGTGCGCTGTGCATGATGACAAGGCACCAGGCTGCCAAGCGGACGGCGCCTGCAGAGTCAAGCCAGCCTCCAAGGTGAGCAAAGCTTGTGCCTGCCCTCACCTGCAGCACTGCCTCCAGCAGTCCCACCACGTCTGCCGCGCCCGCCGCCACCGGCTCCTCCCCCTCCAGCAGCTTGCCGCCCGCGCCGCCCGCCAGCAGCTCGCCGTACTCGCCTGCGCAACAGGAGGCAAGTTAATTATGGACGTGAGGATTTCAGGGGGGCATGCGCAAGTGGCTGTTGGGGACAGAGGTTTATGCAGCACTCCAGTAACAAAGCAGCCATGCAGGTCGAAAAGGAGGCAGCTCACGAGCCCACCCCACCCAGTACTCCCCCTTCCCCTCACCCAGGCACCAGGTGGCCACCATGAGCAGGCTGGGCTGCGCGGCCGCCAGGTTGGCGGTGAGGGCGCGGTAGGAGGCGCGCGCCGCGTACGCGTGCAGCTGCGCCGCGTTCACCACCAGCAGGATGAGGGCGCGGCAGGCGTCGTCCTTGACGTACGCGCCCGCCTGCACCAGCACCTGCGAGGGGTGAGAGATAGCAGGGGAGACGAGAGACATTGGCATCTGCGCAGGCAGAGCCTCGAAAGCTGCATTTCGCCTGTGCCCTTTGCGGCAAGCTGACAGACTTTGCTTGCTGGTGTCCATGCCCACACCACCACATCCCCACTGCCACACGCCCTGCCCCATACGCATGGCTACTCCCACCCAGCCGCCCCTCCACTGACCTGCAGCAGCGAGTCGATGTACCAGCGCTTGTCGGGCGCGTAGCGCTGCACCAGCATGCAGATCTTGTTGGACAGGTCGGGCTTGAACTCGGCGTCACAGCTGCAGCAAGGAGGTTATCGGGTGGGAGGGTTGAGAGTGGGTGGGTATGTTGCAGGTGGCGAGGGGATTTCAGAAGCCGCGTCAGAGCAGGCAACGGAGCGCCATGCTCCTGAGGCAGCGCCCGCCCGGCAGCCAGGCTGTACCACACTCGTGACATGCAGGTTGCCCAGTTTCTTGCCCTGAGATCCCCCCCCCCCCCCCCCCCCTCACACATCCAGGTAGTCCAGCAACTCGCGGGTCAGCGTGCGGATGTTGCCCTCGTTCACCTGGACATAGGCGCAGGCAAGGGCAGCGCATAGATGAGCAGCTGTGCTTTGCATTCAGTCAGTGCAGCGGCTGCGCCTGGCATGTACGGCATGCATGCAGCAGCACGTGCCACAGCAACCTGCTCCGCCCTCACATCTACTCGCTGCACTCGACTCCCCTACACCCCAACCCACCAGCGCATACACCAGCTCCAGCGCGCGGCGGCGGATGGAGATGTCGGCATCCTTCACGCAGTCCACAATGGTGCCGCGGTGGCGCTGCACCGCCGCCGCATCCACAGACACAACGCGTGCCAGGGTGTTCAGCGCCACGTAGCTGCAGGGGCAGGGCAGATGGGGTGGGTGAGAGTGGCTGGGGAAGTCACAGGAGTCAGAGTAGGCTGCGGAGGCCGCCAGCTGCTTTTCATAGGGCGGTTTAGGCGGCGCAGCACCTGCAGGTATGCTGCGGCCCCCTGCTCAGCCTTGCTCCCTCGCACCCTCACACCCACCGGATGTTGTTGTCCTTGTTGCCCAGGAATCGGCCCAGGATGTTGACCGCCAGCACGCGCAGCCCGCCGATGCTCTCCACAGCCATGATGGTCTGGGAGCAGCGGGGTGGTGGGGTGGGGGCAAGTGTCGAAGTTCAGGTACTGTAGTTGGGTGCTTCAAGACTCGCTTGAAACCCTTAGCCGATGCCCCGATTGCGTCTTACAACAACCCCCAGGAAACCAAGGAACACAGTTGTGAGCCCCGTACCTGCACACACTCGTACAGGATGGCGTTGCCGGCGTTGCGGGCAGAGTCTGTGTTGGTGGCCACCTACAGGGAGGGATAGTTGCAGCATTTCAATGGCCATCCACCAGGGGGATGCAAAAGCCACGTCGCAGGGAATTGCCTGGCATTTAGTCCGCAGCACAGTGGCTGCACCGCTGGTGGCCCCGGGTCATCCACCCCACCCTTCCAGCCTCTCCTCTGCCCACCTGCGCCAGCACGTCGCTCATGGCATCCGAGGCCTCGGCATTGCCGCGGCCCAGCACGCGCAGCAGGCGCAGGATGGCGACCTGCAGGAACGGGTCGTTGATGCCGCCCACATCGTAGTCTGCGGCAAGGGCAGGTGTGGGGGCAGCGGGGGCAGGTGTGGGAGGCAGTGTGCCTGGGTACTGGGCAGGAAGGTTGGAGAGCACCAGTGTGTGCTCATTACCTGGGCCCACTTTCTAAGCACATTCCTTCCCCCTGCCCACATACCAGTAGCGCAAAGACAGCAGAGCAGCTGCCCCGCAACCAGAAGCCAGCTGCTCACCCGGCGCAAAGCCGCCCATGATGAGGGAGCGCAGCACGCGGCACAGCAGCGGCACGTGCGGCCGGTACGCCTCCACCACCTGCGCAGGCAGCAGGGCAATGAGAACATGAGGCGAGCCACGACAGCAGGCAGCACAAACAGCTGCTTCGTTTGTGGCCGGCTGCAGCTGGTACGCAAAGAGCTGTCCTATCTTCCACAGCGCAGCAAAGCACGCAATGCTGCTGACGCCATGCGTGACTGTGCAGGCATTGCAGCCCCACCCACCCACCTGCGGCGCCTGCGCGCAGATGTCCAGCATCAGTGTCACGCCCGCCAGCAGCACGCTATGGCTGCGGTCCTCCAGCAGCGTGGGCGCCCGCTCAGCAAAGCTCTCCAGCATGTCGGGCACCTTGCGCAGCACACTGCGGGGCGGGGTGCACAAGGGCGGGCAGCAGAGGGCAGGGCAGTCAGCGCCGCCAGCTTGCAGCGGCAGCTTTTCTTGATGCTGCACAGACCGAGCAGCTTTGTGTCTAAAAAACGGCACGTCCTCACAGGCACATCTAACAATTAGCAGCAGCAGCAGCCAGGAGCGCACCGCGAGGCGCAGAGCGCAGCCTTCTTGCGCAGGTACGGGTTCTGGCTGGCCAGCAGGCGCTCCACCTCGGGCCCCAGGTCGCGCGCCATCTCGCTGCTGCAGATGTTGCCCAGCGCGCACAGCGCCAGGCCCACCTGCACGTGCACGTGGGTGAGGCGGGAGGTTGTGTGTCAGCATGGCATGAGCAAAGCAACAAGTGGATTACACGGCAGAGCAGCAGCGCAGCTGCTGGTCACCCACTGCTCTGCGGCAAACTTGTGCGACTGAAGCACCCGCAGGCGGCAAGCACCCACCGTGTACTGGTTGCGGCTGTTGAGGTCGTTCTTCAGCGAGTTGGTCACCAGCATGAGCACCTCCTGGCGCTCGTCCAGCAGGATCATGAGGCCCAGGTAGCCCACACGCTGACAAGCGGCAGGCAGGGTGGGGAAGGCGGGCAGGCAGTTTGAGCATGGGGCAAGGGCGAACCTTGGTGCCGAGGCGGCTGCACTCATACCACCTGCGCCGCACTTGTTCACCGCAAGCTCTTGCACACGTTGTTGCTAAGCCCTGCGGCAGCAGCGGCAAACACCTGCTGCACCCACCTTCTCGGGGAAGCCGGCCGAGGCAATCAGCTTGAGCGTCTCCATCTGGCCAAAGTGCGTGGGGTAGCCCAGCATGTGCATGTACATCAGCTTGGCCACATTCCTGCACGAAATAAGGTGAAGTCGCAAGTTAAGCGACCCCGGTGTGACACACCATCTACTGGCCTCGGCTCGCCAACCGCTGCGCTCGACATGTGCAGCGCGCACCGGTGGCGGTAGGTGCCGTCCTGCTCCTTGAATGCCTGCCGCAGGGCGGCGCTCTCCTTGGCGATCACATCGCGCTCCTCTGCCGCGGTCTTGCACTGCCGCACCTGCTTGATGAGGTCCCTGCACGGCAGGCACAGGCGGCGGGAGCAGCGGCGGCGCGGTTGGCGGCGGCGGTCAGGCGGGGCGGCGCTGCGGGCCGGGACCTGGGCTGATCTATCCCGAGGCGGCAGCAGAGGCCCGTGAGGGCAGCAGGGGCGCCCAGGGGCTCGGTCGCCGGCTGGTCAGCGCTTGCACAGCCGGGTGGCGGGCTCCCGCCCCTCCCGCTGCTATTCGGCACGCTCATGCAGTGTTACAGCTCCACGGGGCTGCCGCCCAGTCCACAGCAAGCCCCGGCGCGCCACCCGCCCCAGCCCGCGCGCCTGAGCCGCAGCGTCATGGTTGGCCGGCCCTGCTGGCGCTGGGGCACCCGCTGGATTAGCCCGCAATGCGGCGATCACGCGGGGGAGGCCCTCTGTGCCGCCACGCCGTCACGCCACGCCATATGCCGCTCGCTTCAACATGAGCGCCCAGCACCCTGTGCGCATCTGCAGCCTTGATCTACCGAGGCTCTTACACTTGTGTCAGTTAGCAATGCAGTTCATTTATTGTTCATGCCCAGAGAATGAAAGAAACAGGGGAAGAGCAGTGCTGTCGGAGTGGGGTCACTCGCCCCAGCGGCGGCCGTGCACCGTGCCAAAGCCCATGGCCTTGCGCACATTGTCCAGGGTGGCGTACGCCTCCCGCGATGCGTTGTCGGCGCCCTGCAGCGCAAGAGAGGGAAGGACAGGTTAAGGGTGAGCATTGAGGCGCCCAACCCCGTGGTGGGCCACTGGCTCGGCACTGCCTGCTGACCCCAGCCGAGCCGCCGCCAGCTCGTGCCTCCAGACCAGCACTCCCAACAGCGGCTCCTCCCCGCCGCCCAGCGATCTTCCACCGCACCTTGGCCAGGATGGCGTCCAGCGCGCCCTCGTCCTGCATGACCTCGTGGTACCGCGCCTGGATGGGCTGCATGTGCGCCACCAGCGCGTCGGCCAGCCGCGGCTTGAAGTCGCCCCACCGCATGCTGCCCACCTCGGCCAGCACCGCCTCCTTGTCCATGCCTGCGGCGCCGGTGCGCAGTGGGGGTGGGCAGGCAAATAAATGAGCAAGGGTGCGAGTGCAGCACAGCTGGCAGCAGACCATGCGTGCGGTCAGTGGCATCTCATGTGCGCAACGCCAGCAGGCCAGCTCCACCACAGACTCCTTTTGTTGGACACGCCGGAAGGAAACTCCTCAAACCTGATCCCCACCCCGCACCCCCCCTGCCCACCTGTCACACACTGGTAGATGGTGAGCAGGTTGCGGGCCTCGGGGCGGTCCGGGTTGTCCCACTCCAGCCCGTCAAACGCGTCCGTCTTGGCGCGCTGCGGGGAGCGACAGGGGAGGGGAAGAGGCAGAGGCGTTGAGGCCAGTGGCAGGCCAGCACAGCTCTTGATATGCGCAGCATCAAGGCAGCACCTGAAACACTTGCTCTCCCCTGGCCAGCTGCAAGCTGTGCTTGCCATCATCCCAAGGCCCTAGCTCCACCCGCCCCCCACCTTGACTTTCTGCACGATGAGGTCGGGCGGGTCCAGCAGGTTGATGCGGCTCAGGTCGCTCTCCGCGCTCTTGCTCATCTTGCTGGTGCCGTCCTGCATGCTCATCACGCGCGCGCCCGCGGGCGGGATCAGCGCCTCGGGCACCCTGCGCAAATTAAAACGAAAGCAGGACAACTGACACTCCTGATGTAGTGGAGTCCCACGGGCAGGAGTGCCAACAGTGCCAGGAGCAAGCTCAGCTGACGCCGGCTCGTACCACATACCAGCTACCCAACGCAACTGCTGCCGCAGCGCCCACGGCAAGCGGCTGCCCCCGCCCCACAGCCACGCTTTGCTCCGCTTGGTGCGCCTCAGCACGCTCACTTGAACAGGCGGGTGTGGCGGCAGCCCATCTTCTTGGCCTTCTTGCCGCCAAACATGTAGTTGGTGCGCTCAGCAATGTCGCGCGCCAGCTCCAGGTGCTGCCGCTGGTCCTCGCCCACCGGCACCAGGTCCGACTGTGGCATGGGCGGCACGGGGGATGCAAGCCTTCATTGAGAGGTCGCGATTTTCCCCTGCTGCAGCCCAGCAGCCCCCGGGCAGCCGAGCCGCCGCACCCAGCAGTACTGCAGGACCAACCACTTGGCAGTATCACCAAATACGACCCTTCCTGGTTACCCCCACCCCACCTGGTACAGCAGGATGTCTGCCGCCATGAGCACGGGGTAGGTGAGCAGGCCGGTGCCCACCTCCTCCGCCCCAGCCTTCTTGCTCTTCTCCTTGAACTGGATCATCTTGCGCAGCCAGCCGATGGGCGTGATGCAGCTGCGCAGCGGGGGCAGCAGGGGGCACGGCACTGGATCTCAGGGCAGCAGCACAGCAACAGTGTGTTGGCACTAGTGCAGGGCAGCTGCCCAGCAGCACCGCACATGTGCAGGCGCAAGGGCGCCATGTGCCATCTCTGCTGCACATCTGCCAAGCCTCCCACCCCCAGCCGGCCCTTGCAACTGATAAACAACCACCTGCGCCCACCTGAGCAGCCAGGTCAGCTCGGCATGTGCCGGCACGTGCGACTGCACAAAGATGTTGGCCTTGGCGGGGTCGATGCCGCAGGCGATGTACAGCGCCGCGGAGCTGTGTGTGGAGGCCAGCAGCGCGGGCGGGTCGTGCGGCAGCGTGATGGCGTGCAGGTCCACCACGCAGAAGTAGGTGTCTGCGGCAGGGGATGCAGTTGTAACAGGCTGATACAGGAGCAGCAGGTTGTTGGGAAGGAGGGCACAAGGACGGGCATCACGGGGCAGCGAGGCGGACGGACGTGGGCATGTTGCCATGCCGCAATGCAACAAAGCCCAGCCAGGAGCGGCCGGCAGCAGCAAACAAGCTCCTTTCGTGCCCTTCCCCACTACACACTCACCGTACTCCTCCTGCAGCTTGACCCAGTTGCGGATGGCACCCATGTAGTTGCCCAGGTGCAGGCTGCCGGTGGGCTGCACGCCCGACAGCACGCGCTGCCGCCGCTGCACGGCGCCCTCGCCGGGCGTCCCCGCTGCTGCGCTGCTGCTTGGCTGCTCCGCCGCCACTGCTGTTTGTGGTGCCGCCGAGGCCGCAATGCTGCGCACTGCTGCTGCGACGGCTGGCCGCGCCCGTGCCGCTGGCAGCAGGCTGGAGCAGAGCTGCCGCCCCAGCGCCCGCCCGGCGGCGGCGGCCCGCGTCACTGCTACACTGCTGCACTGCATCCGAGCCACACTGGTGCTGCCACAGCAGCTCATGCAGCCGGAAAAGGGCTGGCAGGCGGCTGGGGTGGGCCCCTGGAGACGGGGTGGGCTTGGTGAGCGCAGCGACCACCGGGGCGGCAGGGCACTGCCGCGATGAGCTGTAGCAGACTGCCAGACCGTTTGCAAGCGGCGTACAGACGCCCATTCCGCCCTGCCATCCTCATGTCGCCATCATGCCAGCCGAACAGTCCACAAGGTTTTGCGGCGCCCCGGCACCGCTGTTCACGTTTACCAAAATACTCACAGACTCACAGGCAAGGCCGAGGATGCTGCAGACGCAGAGCCTGACTCTCGGCGGCACCCAGCTGCAGCTGCAGCGCTCCCAGCGGCGGGCGGGCCGATCCAGCTGCAGCACGCAAGCAGCTCAGCGCCAATTCCGGTGCGCAGGGTCACGCCATGCTGGATGGCGGCCGTCGGTGGTCCGCCGCCGCCACGCCTCCGCCAACTCTTGAACTCCTCTTGCTTACCCTGCCAGCTTGTTTGCATGCCGCAGTGGCTTTCAATGCAGGCTGCAAGCGGCTTTGACTGTCTGTCAGTGCCCAGCAGGACGTCCTTTCCATGTTCGCTCCTTGGCTTCTCCTGCCCGCCCGACCGGCCGCCTTCCTGCCCGCCCCGCCCTGCACCGCCTGCAGCACGATCCGTGAGGACATTGACAAGAAGCGGCTACAGAAGCAGGGCGTGATCACCAAGACGGTGGGCTCGCCCAAGCCGCAGCCGCCCACGCCGGCGCCCGCAGCGCAGGAGGATGCCGGCCCCAACTATGTTGTGGCCGTAGCTGTCGCGCTCCTGGTGCCGCTGGTCGCCTGGCTGGCCCTGGGTGGCGGGCAGTGAGACGCTGCAGCTGCCTTGGAGCTGCTCGCATGCCAGCCACCCGAGAGCAGCGCCCAAGCTTTTGATACTTTTTGCTTGCTAACTGGTATGCCCCCCGCCCTCCGCTTGTTGTGTGCCATCCATCCCGAGCCTTGATCGAGGTCCGTCGAACCACCCGTCTCTGGCCTGTACCACTGCCCCCTGTACTGCTCTCACTGCTGTTGAGCCTGCTGCTGTAACGACTTGCACTGCATGCACACGCGCACAGCAACGCCCTCAATCCGACAGTCCAAGCAGCTCTCCAACAGCAGCCCTATGAGCTGTCCGCTGGCGCAGCAGGCACAGCAGCAGCGGCAAAGAAGGACGTGATTTGCCGCGTGCCCGCCGCCGCCTCCTCCTGCTTCTGCCGCTTGGCGCTCTTCTTCTGCTCGCCGCCCGCCGCGCCACCGCTGCCGCCCTTGTTTTCCTCGGGGCTGCCGCCGCCGCCCGCCGCCGCTGCAGCTGCCTCTTCCAGCACCTCTTTCAGCCCCATGTCCACCAGCCGCCTGCGCAGGCAGAATGGCAGTGATGGGGTGTTTGTGGCAAGCAGGAAGCGGCGGCTTGGGCAGCGGGCGCAATCGACGAGGCAGTCACAGTGCGTCACAGAGCTGGCAAGCTGCAGTGGGGCAGGGGACACCACCCGCCGACGCAAAGGTGCACCGCCTAGGGTCGCTGGTGGGCAGAGCTGGCAGCCAGCGTTGCAACACGTCTGCCCTGCTACCACCAGCATACCGCACAGTCCAGCCTCCAGCCTCCCCGGCCCTGCACCCACCTGTCCCGCCCAGCAAGGTACTCAATGTCGGCTGCCTTGAAGTTCTTCTTCTTGCTGGCCTGCGCATGCTCCAGCGCCCGCACCGCCAGCTGGCCCACAAACAGTTCAACCGTCTTGCAGATGGCGCGCAGGCCGTCCGCGCTGACGCGGCTGATTTCGTCGTCCGCCAGCACAATGCGCTTGACGAGCGAGGTGGGGAAGCCAAAGGGAGGGGGCGGCGCGGCGGCGCGGGGCGCAGGCGCCTCGCCACCCTCGCCGCCTGGGTTCTCTGCCGCTGCTGCCGCCTCTGCCTCGGCTGCAGGGCAGCGCAGGGAGGCGCCCGCAGGCTGGAGTCAGAATGGACATGGGCCCGCCGGCATGCTGCAGTGAAGCGTGGCGACAGGCGGGAGCAGCTGCGCCCCTCGGCATGTCTATGGGCAGCCATGCCTGCACAAGCCCCTTTGCCTAGCGGCACCCAGCTCACCTTGTCGCTGCTGTGCGTGCTCCTTGTACTGCTGCTTCTCCTCGTCGCTCAGTGCCGCCCACTTCTGGCCCACCAGCTTGGCCACCGCCGCCACGCCGGCCGCCTTGCCGTCTGCGCCGCCCGCCAGCAGCTCCGCCTTGACGGCCTCGCGGTGCTCCGCGGTGAAGAGCATGTAGGCGGTGGGCCCGCGACCCATGTTGGCTGCCTGCTGCTGCCGCCTGCGAGCGCCGAAAGTTTGAAGTGAGCGGGCCCTGAGCAGTGCTAGACAGCCAGCAGGAAGCACAGATGCGATCGCAAGGCGCTACCGGGGCGAGCGCCCTGAAATCGATGAAATGGCCCCATGATGGCGGCCGCCGCCAGCCGGGCAGGCGGGAGGACTGCGGCACGACAGAACCCGAAACATACCGTCAGCCCCATTGCCGGATGCACTGCCAGCCCAGCAAACATACTGCATAAGGGCTCAAAGGCCGGCTGGCCAAGCCCTGCACTTCCCCTTGTCCTTTGGCTTTCTGTTGCCGGCTGTGTTGAGCCTAGACAAGCTGCATGTCACGCTGTGCATCAATTGAATCAGAGCCACAGCCTGAGCCTAGCAAAGCAGCGGTTGCCATTCTGCGCCTACTCCCGTCACTTCTTGCCGCGGCCGCGCCCGCTGCCGCGCCCCGCCCCGCTGCCGCGGCCCCCTCCGCTGCCGCGCGCAGCGCCGCCGCCCCGGCCGCGCCCGCCACGTCCGCCGCCGCGCCTGCCGCCGCCCTTGGCTGTGGAGCCGTCCTTCAACTTGATGTCCAGCCCCTTGTGCTTCATGGCCTTGAGCTGTGGGGGGCGACAGACGGAGGGAGGGCGTTAGCATGTGAGGGGACAGGCGGGCGTGTACAAGCCGCCACAATAGACCAACGGGTCTGTGGTAGCATGGCACTCGCCTGATCCAGACTGATCCCAGCACCTGCTGGCTGAACCCCATTTCACAACCCCATACATTCTTCTGCAGGCACCGGGTCGAGCTCCGGCAGCTCCTGCTCTCTCACATGATTTCAGTGAAAAAAAATAATGGTAAACTCCACACATCGCACCTTCTTGTGCAGCGCCACCGGGTCCAGCTCATCCAGGTCTTGCTCCTCCTCGTTGCCCTCCTGCCCCTCGCTGCTCTTGGCGGGGGAGGCCTCCTCCTGCACCAGTCCCTCGCCTGCGGGAATGTGGGGTGGGGTGGGCATGGGAGGGATGGAGATCGGTAGGGTGGGGATGAGTGTGGAAGGCAGGGAGTGCCAGCGCAGAGGTGCTGGTGCATGAGCAGGGCTGCGACTGGCCGCACCCCATGCCTCCTCATCCACCAGGCAAGCACGTTAGATGCGGCTTGTCCTGCGTCGCTGCTGTTGCTTGCTTCTCACCGCCGAATGCATCCTCATCGTCGTCGTCTGCCGCCTTGGCGCGCCCCTTGCCGCCCCGCTTCTTCTTCACCTGCACAAGTAATGGGTGGGAGTGCCAGGGGCAGGCAGCGAATTGATATGGCTAAGGGAACAGCACCAAAAGCAAGCTGGTCGAGCCCAGCTTCTTCTTCACCTGCACAGGTGGTGGGTGGGAGTGCCAGGGGCAGGCAGCGAATTGATATGGCTAAGGGAACAGCACCAAAAGCAAGCTGGTCGAGCCCAGCTTCTTCTTCACCTGCACAGGTGGTGGATGGGAGTGCCAGGAATGGATGAACGGTGGACTCAGGTGCAGCAGAAACAGCAGGAAAAATGAATGCAAGTGGTGACCCTGAGCAAGCGCAAGTAACGGCAAAGCAAGCTAGCCTATAAGTCAACCGCAGCGCACCTTGTCGTCCATGCCGAAGCAGGCTGCAGTTCTGAGAAAGCACGGGCCAAAAGGGTCCGCAAAGAATAGACCAAAAGCGAGTTGCAGCGGACCTTGTCGTCCATGCCAAAGCCGGTGCGCGGCTTGACGTGCTGCTGGTTGAAGGCGCGGGTGAAGGCCGACTTGACCTGCAAGCAGGTGGATCGGGGAGGGTAGATTGTGTAAAGACGGGCCGGGTTGGGGTGGCAGGAATGCAGGGACGCAACGAAGCTTGCACTCAATGCAGCGTGCGCCAGCACAGCGTGTACAGCGCGCCAAGCAAATGCAGCACATCGCATGGGGAGCACGCCCAGCACGCCCAGCATGCACAGCATGCACAGCACTGCATGGCCCCCACCTGCGTCTCCACCGCCTTCATGGGGTCCTCGCCCCAGTTGCCCTTGGTCTTGAACTTGGTCACGTCTGGGCAGCAAGTGAGGCGGGGTAGGTGCAGCTTGGTGAGCACTTTGTGAGCGCAGGCAGGGAAGCTGCAGCAAGACGGCACGAAAACGCAGGCAGCAAGCGGCTGCGCAAACACATGGTGAAGCTCACCCGTGATGAAGTCGATGTCTTCGCGGCTGAGCGCGTAGTCGCGCATCTGCTTCAGCACCGCGGGCACGCCCTCCTTGCCCTGCAGGCCATGGGAAGAGTGCACAGCAGGCCGGTCAAAGGTTGTGCGGAGCCGAGGAGCGGCCTGCGCATCGCTGCATGGCTGCCCGGCGCTGCAAAAAGGGCCATGCTGTGGCCGTGCCGGCTTTGTGCGCTTGCAAGGCACACACTGGGTGGGCACCATCCCAGAAAACCCATGGCCGTGCGGCGGTAGCAACCCACACGCATTGCAAGCCCACCCACCTGCGTGACCAGCGGCCGCGTGAGCGTGTTGCGCAGCACGGGCAGGTAGGAGAGGCGCACGCCGGTCCTGCAAAGTTTGTGCATGAGGAGCAGATGGACGGCCATGTTGCATGTGTTGCTCACCCGCAGCAGGCAGCAGGGCACATTCAGCAGCAGCGACAGGGCCGGTACACAAGCAGGGCCAAGCCCACGCTGGGTATGCTGCGTATGCCCATCCGCACCTGTCGCACTCGATGCTGCCGCTGCTGAGCATGCGGGTGTGCATCTCTCCCAGCAGCCGCTTCTGCTTGTTGCCGCTGCTGAACTGGCCCAGCCAGGCCGTGAACCTGCGGCAGGGCGGGCAGGCGGAGGAGTGGGTCAAGCACGGCATCATCAACTCTCCTTGCTTTCGCAAAGTCAGGGGTTTGCATGAGATGACGCAGCCAGGTCGATCCCTAGGTGGGACGCAGGCGCCGCGCTGCACAGCTGGCATGCCCAACAGTTGCCCTGAACCAACTGCACAAGCATGCCAGCCAGGCGGCGCACCGCGGGAAGTTGGGTTCGTTGGGGTACAGCCCAAAGGTCTCGCGGTTGCCCCGCATGTAGGTGGCTGGGTACACCGTGCCCATGACGGCTGCGAGGGGGGGAAAAGGACCAAACAGTTGGCAGGGACATGCCAGCGAACCAGGAAGGGGCAAGCAATGGATGTGGGATAATTATCCACGGCGCGGCCAACAACTACGATCAAGCAGCAGCTGGGCCCATGGCAACGTCACTGCCTTTGACAAACCGCCGGTGGCCATATTTGCAGGGCCTCCAGCAGCACCTTCCACTGCCCACCCACCCGCAAAGGGCATGATGGCCCAGTTTTGGTCGCGCCGGATGGAGCGGGTGGCCACATCGCCCGCGGAGAAGCCATCAGCCGCCTGCACAGCGTGAATGGTAGGCAGTAATGTCAGTCGATGGCAGGCAGTGATGGAGCTGGGTAGGCATGGCAGGCAACGGCAGCTGATGCCACGCCGGTGCACGAGGGCTTGCACAAGGGGCTGCTCAGCTCAGGGCGTGGAAGCCAGCAGGAAGAGCAGCTGCTGTCTGCCCCCACCTTGGCGATGATGCGCAGGCGCTGCGCGTCGTTCTGCCCCAGCTTGGGCCGGTGGTTGAGGTAGTTCTCCTGTGGAACAAAGGTGGAGGTGCAGCGGGGGGGTGGGCACTGCTTGAAAAGTTGGACAGCACGGTGAAGCAGTGCCGACCAACAGGCAGCGAGGCAGGAGGTTGAGGAGCATGCCCTGCCTGCCAAACAAGATGACGGCCCAGCCAGCAGCCACAGAACAAAACAGCCAAGCAGCCCAGCCAAACACACGGGATGCAGCAGCGCACCTGCACCAGCAGCGGCACGAGGTCAAAGTCCTGGAACACAAGCTCCATCTGGTCGCTGCGGGCAGATAAGTGGGCAGGTAGGGAGCCCAAAAGTTAGCCAAACATGGTCAGGCTGGGAGAGGAGCACCAGCTCCATCTGGTCGCTGCCGCCAAGGGCAGGGAGCACCAAAACAAAAGTAGGTCAGCAGAGCCAGGCGCAACCAGCATGCGTGAGGGGCACACCCATCTGCCCAGACGTGTGCTGTTCAAGTAGCCGCCGCCGCCACCACATGATTAGCACTCTGACCACCCAGGGGGTCCTCACGCAAGCGACAGGCTCTGGTACAGAGAGGCACACCATAGGTTCTACAACAGAAGCACACCCTTCCCAGGCCCTCACGCACGCGAGCGACAGGTTCTCGGCCTCAAAGGTGAGCAGCTTGCGGGCGGCCTCAAAGGGGCTCATCTCCAGGTCCTTGGCGGTGCCCATGCCCCCCGCCTTGACCTGCGGAAATGGATCAAAGTAGGTTCTTGCTTGCATTGGAGGAGTTTGATGTGCTGGGCTCCTCTCCCCGGAGCATGCGCCTGCCATCGATCTGGCAGCACGTCCCTCGACCAGGCAGCTCAGTGTCAGTGAAACGCCCCCCTTGCCTGGTCGTATGTGAGGGACTTGGCGCGCAGGCGGATCATCTGCAGCTGGCCCAGGATGAGGCGGATGTCGCCGCCGCTGGCCGACTGTAAAGGGGCAGAGGGGAAAGCAGTGACAGGGAAAATGAGGTTGGCTGATCAGCTGGGTGTGCAATGCATGCCCGGAAGAGCATGCGGCAGAGTTGCAGGAACGGGACCTTTCAGCAGCAGCACCACCCTACTCTTTGTCAAACGACCACTACAGCAGACGGACGGGTCCCTGCCGTCGCAGGGCAACAGCACCAGGTTCACGCTCTGAGAGGCCAGAAGGGGCACTGCAAACCCCTCCCCCGCACCTGGATCAGCGCGTCCAGGGTGGCCTGGTTGAGCGCCAGCCCCTCCGCCTTGCAGATGTCCATCATGCGCTTGCCAATCTGCTGCACCGTGGGCCTGCGGGCGGGAGTGAGAGTGGGGAAGTGCAGCGGCGCGTTGGGCTCTTGCTCAGGGTCACTAAACAGGAACCCTTGAAAGGACATTGCTGTTGTGCAGCGCTTCTCGTTGACTGGCAGGGCGCTGCACCAAATACCAGTCTGTGAGCGAGCTAGACTGGCGCTTAACTCCCGTCTCGCCTCCTCTTCCCCCCAAACACCGCCCCCCCTCACTTGCGGAAGTCGAGCTCGATGGTGTGGTTGCGCAGGCTCTTGAGCTTGGTGGAGTACTTGTCGTTGCAGATGGCGATGATGGGCACCTTGCTGGCCTTGATGGTCTGCGGGGACGCGAACAAAAGTCGGGCGGCAGAGCAGCAGAGTCAAGGGTCAGTCCAGTGGCAGACGATGCAGGTGCAGATGGCGACGATAGGCACCTTGCTGGCCTTGATCGTCTACGGCACAGATGGGGCAAGGGAGGGACGGGGCAGCAGCCTCAGTACAGGTGTAAAAAATTGCAGCTGCAGGCGCGATGATGGGCACCTTGCTGGCCTTGATGGTCTGCGGTGAAAGATGGGCCAGATACAGGGGGTGAACAGCACAGTCGGTGAGGGCGGACGGCTGCAGTAACTTGGGCAACCCATGAGGGGTCTACTGAACAACTTCGCTCTCCATGCTCTGCTGCGCCCGCTGCGCACGTGGCTACCCCCTGCGCCCCACATTCCCCGGTTCCGCTGCACGCACCGCAATCAGGTCGCCCACGCCGCCGCGGTCGCCCGCGCTCATGCCGTCCACCTCGTCCATGATCAGGCACAGCTGCATTGAGCATGGGAAGCTGGGTTGCATTGAACTGCAAGTTGTGTGTGCAGGGTGAGTCAGGGGCGGGTTCATGCCGTCCACCTCGTCCATGCTGAGGCACAGCTGCATTCAAGGAAGAAGGGCAAAAGGGTAGAGTTCAGGTTGAAACTCGGGGTGCTGGGCAAGTCAAGAGCGGGCGCTCGTGCTGTCCGCCTCATCCATGATCAGGCGCAGCTGCTGCAGCTGTTGAACGAGTTCAAACAGTTCAAACCGCATTCAAGGCAGGGCAGAGATGGGCAGGTAAGAGCGCGCGAGCTCAATCCATTTGTGTCCGGGCAAAGCTGCAGTGGCGCATGGGCCCCAGCAGAGAGCAAGTTGAGGAGCACTTCTTGCAGCCCTGCCAACCAACCAACCATCATATGCCCCAGAGAAAGGGCCCCACCTTCTTGCGGTTCCCCTCCCGGTCGTACGAAATCGCGGTGTTGGTGGTCATCTCCTTGATGGCGTTGGCCAGCTTGCCGCCCACGCCCTTCAGCGCAGACGCGTCCGACTTGCCGCGCGCGTCCGAGGCGTTGACCTGGGAGGAAAGGACAGCGCAAGAAAGTTGATACGCCATGTGGCTTGGCGCACGCATCCCAGGCATTGACCTGGCGGGGTTGAGCACAGGCTCGAAGCCCAGCTCGCGGCTGCTGGCCAAGGCAAAGCACAATAACAACAAATCACAGCAAGTTGCACACCAATCGAACTGCCACCCTCACCTCCACGGGCTCGAAGCCCAGCTCGCGGCACACGATGAGCGCGGAGCTGGTCTTGCCGATGCCGGGCGGCCCGCTCAGCAGCACCGCCTTCTTCTTCACGTCGTCCGGCTTCATCTTGCCCCTGCAAGTATGGGGTGGGGGGCCGGGAATGATGTAGATGGAGGGAGCTCACAATGAACGAGACACAGCGCATTCTGCACTACCAGGATAAGGTGCCCTCACCAAACTAATCAGCTTCGCCAGTGCATGCGTGCATGCATGCATGCATGCAACCCAGCCTGGCCCCGCCCCCACCTGTAGCTGGGGGGCACCGTGGGCGCCGCGCCGTGCAGGTGCACGTCCTCCCAGCTGCCCAGCCAGTGCTTGAGCAGGGCCACCAGCGACTGCAGACGAGGAGCAGTGGGGCAGGTTGGAAGGCAGCAGGGTGAGCAGCAGTGTTTGTTGATGGCGCTCGAGGCATGCCAGTCTACAGGTAGTTTTGGCCTGCCACCCTGCGGCGCGCATGCCCAGCGCCCAAAGCCAATCCAGCCCAGCAATTGCAGCCTGCCCTCACGTTGTTTCCGACCAGCTCAGTCGTGGTCTTGGGCCGCCATTTCTCAACCCACAGCTGCTGGCAGGCCGCCGGCGGGCGCGAGGGTCCCGCTGCTGCCGCCGCCGCAGCAGCCCCAGCCGCAGGCCGGGGCACGGCGCCGCTGCCGTAAAAGGCGCGGGCGGCGGTGCCCCCAGGAGCAGCGGCCGTTTGCTGCTCCTGCTTCACGCCCTGCTGCACCTCGCCCGCCTGCTGCCGCTGCTCCACAGCATCTGCCGCCGCCAGTGCCGCCTGCGAGGATTGGAGGAGGTCAGGCAGGAAGGCCAATGCTCACAAGCAGGCCCAAAACGTGGCAGCCGATGCCGCCTCACATGCACAGAGGCCCAACGAAGCAGCCGACACAATGAGCATGCTCGCCATGACCGGGGCGAGCACCTTTAGTTCTACCCCCTTCTCCTGCTCCCCGTAATGCCAGCGGCAGACCATCACACCACCCACCGCATCCCAGGAGTCCTCAGGAGCCGCCTCCTCTGTGTCCATGCCCTCAGGTGCAGGGGCGGCAGCCACCAGCAAGAACAGGCCGTCCTCGTCGATGACTGGCACGCCCTTCTCCTGTGGAAGAGGAGCACGGCAGAGGAGTGTGAAGGGTCACGCCCGACTTTGATGGCAACCTGCATGCACCTGTGACACCATGTGCAGTGGCACTGGGCACAGGCGGGCGCCCACCAATCAGCGGCGGTTGCCAGCCGGGCAGCTGGGCCCCACACTCAAAGCGAGCCACCTCCCGCCACCAGCCAGACAGGCAAGTAAATCAGGGCATTCTCATAATTATAATGGCCCGAACCTTGGCTGTGAAGTACTTGGTGCGGCCCGCAAAGCGCCCCACCACCAGGAACGAGGTGCGCCCGCTCACGTTGCCCGTCACCTGCGCGTGGTGATCGGGTAAGGAGGGCAGCAGGTTGGGCTAGCAGCAGGATAGGCCGGCAGCTGGGTCATGTCCTGACAGGCAACGCCGAGCATGTGCTGAAAGCTGTTGTGCACTGGCTGCCACAGCAGCAAATGCAGCCCGCCATCATGACCCACTCTTGCCGCCGTGGCGCTTGACGAAGTTGGAAACTATGTGCGCAGCGCAACATTGAAATGCCATCCCCCCATTGCCCACCCACCTTGCCGCCGTGGCGCTTCACATAGTCCTGCGCCTCCTCGCGCTTCATCGAGTCCAGCACGCCCGACACCACAAACGTCTTGCCTGCGGCGGCAGAGACAAAGCATCGTGTGGGCGGTTAGGATGGGTTGTGACGCGAGCGTGCAGCTCAACAGTCTCAGAGTGTCTGTGACTCAAGCTCAGTGTGCGGGCTACCCGCCTGCCGCTGCGCGTGCATGCTGCTTGGTTGCTGTTGGGGCAGGACTGAGCTGCACCCAGCAAACCATCAATTATATGCACGTGCTGTGCACGCTCACCGGTCAGGCAGTCGGGGTGGCCGCGTGGCGCGGGCTGCAGGGGGAAGGGGACGAACGAAGGTTTGGCAGGAGGCGGGGCTGGGGACAACCAGACACATCAGCACTCCGTCATCCCCAGCCATACTCCAGCGACGACCTCAGAGCCATTAGCAGATCCTTCCCTCCAGCTCTTCCCCTCGATCATCGGCCCACCAGCCCAGCCCGCTCGCCTTCTGGCCCCAGTTGGGCGGCTCGTCCGGCGCCCGCATGCCGCCGCCGCCCTCGGCCATGAAGTGCAGGGACAGCGCCTCCTCGGGCGGCAGCTTCTTCACGGCTTCATCCACAGCCGCCACCGCGGCCAGCGCCTCGGGGTTGTCTGGAGGGGCAGCAGAGGAGGGGCGGAGGAGATGGATGGAGGGGCAGAATGGAGAGGGGCACATGGAAGAAAGGGTGGAGTGAGGGTCGTGCGTGGAGCGCCGCGACACAGACGCATATCGGCCAATCAAGAGGCTCCCCCAGAGCGAACAGTGCAGCATGGGACGGCACCTCCGTACACTGCAGCAGCTGGCGTTGCAAGCTGGGCGCAGCGAGCGCCATGCAAGGGCCAGCGCAGCTTTGCAAAGGCTGCCGCATGCATTGGCACATGGGCCTGTGCGGCACAGGCCCACATGTCATTTTAGCACGACATCTCACCCTGCAGGCCCGCCAGCGGCCCCGTGGCTTTGGCCTTCTTCTTGCTGCCGCCAGGGGTGGCCGACTTGCCGCGCTGCGCAGGCACGGTGGGCGCAGCAGGTGCAGAGCACAGCCGGTCAGGAGCATGGCGCTTCCAGCAGCAGTCACAGGGTCGGTTCAACAAGGGGCAGAGGGTTGCCGGCCCGTAAGCCTCCATAGCACCCAATCCTCACCTACACAACGCTGCACCCACCTTGGCGGGCGGCTCCGAGGGCGTCTGCTGCTGCTGCTGCTGCTGCTGCTGGGAGGCCTTGGCCTTCTTCTTGGGTGGCGCCTTGCCCTTGCCCTTGGCTTCGCTGCCCGCCTCTGCTGCCTCCTCCTCCTCCCCCTCGCTGACCAGGTTGATCTCAAAGTCAGAGTCAGCACCGGCCTGCTTGCGACGGGCAGGAGAAAGAGAGGACAGAGTGCACATGTGGAAGGCAAGTCTGCTGCCGCTCTGTTTGGAGTACAGCAAAGCTGTCACAAGTCATGCTCCTTTGCACCACAACACAAGGCTTCACGGCTTACTGCCCTGCCCTGCAGGCTCCCACCCACCCACCCAGCCACCCACAAGGCCGCCAGCACCCGCCCACCTTCTGCTCCTCCTCCTCCACCTCCCAGTCCGAGTCGTCGTCAATCACTTGCTTGGCCTTGCGCTTAGGAGGCGGCTTGGACGCCTGGCTGCCGCCCGCCTTGCCGCCGCTGCCGCCCTTGCTGCCGCTCCCGCCGCCGCTCTTGGCAGCAGAGGCGGGGCTCTTGTTGCTGCCCGCGCCGCGCATGGGCGTGCGCTTGGCTGGCTTGGAGCTCTCCCCCTGCCCTGCTGCACCTGCTGCCGCCGCCGCCGCTGCCGGCTCGCCCGCCGGCTTGGGCTGGGCCGCTGGCTGCTCCGTCGCTGAGCTGCCTGCCCCATCAGCCTTGGCCGCGCCTACATGAAGAAAGGAGTTTTCATATTACACAGTGTGAGCTGCTGCTACAAGCCTTGTATTAAGCACACAGCGATACATTACTTGCGTTGCAAAACCGCCCACATGAGACAGCGCACCTGCCGGCTTGGCCGCGGCGCCGCCCTTGGGCGCAAAGAAGGAGCGGATGTCGGCTCCCGGCTTGCCCTGAATGAGTGTGATAAAGGTTGCGGTGTGAGTCCATGCTGAAACAGGCCGGGAGCCACGCAGCGGCAAACAGCACTGCCGCCGCCCAGGCTGCCCGCCGGCTGCCGCTCACCATGGCGCCTCGCCCCCGCCCTCAGGCGCGCCGTGGACGACGTGTCAAGCTGCCTGGAGCCTGTGTGGCGCACTGGTGACCTGCTGCGGCCGCCAGACGGCCAAAACTTGAGTTTGGACTGATCGTGAGCCGCCCACTGGCAACCAAACCGCCGCCCACGGTGTCCAGGCAATGCGGGGGGCTGGCAGTGTCCGATCCCGCCGCCTGTTTGCCCCTTTGCCCTCTGCCTCGCTGGCAGGCGCGGTGGCATGAAGGCGCCGCCCTGCACCTCCCAGCGGCCATTGCACATCAGCTTCATACCCTGCACCGTGCGCCCTACCCACTGAGCCGTGTCGTGGCCCCATCTACGCGCTCAGTAGAGGTGCTGGCGCACGCCGCTTTGGTCCACGGCCTCTCCAGGGCGCTTGCAGCGCGCCCTTGCAGCCCAGCATCGCACGGACAGCAAGCCTAGCCCGCGTGCAAGCCGGCTCGCCATGGTAATGCACCACTCGGCCGGTGCCGGCGGCGCACGGCCGCTCGGGCTGAGTAGCCTGGCGCGTCCGGCCCAGCGAGCGCTCGATGCGGCCGGCGCAGCCTTCCAGCGGCACCCCTTCCTGATCAAGACGGTCAGCAGTGCGTTCGGCTTCGCTTTCGGCGACGTTCTGTTCCAGCTGGGCACCACGGCGCGCCCGCGGCGGCGGCCGTCAGCGGCAGCCGATCACCCTCCTGCAGCAGCCCACCCGCCGCCCAATGCGCTCGTCGAGGCGCTGCACGCGGTAGACTGGCGGCGCGCGGGCGCCATGGGCGGGGCAGGCCTGGTGCTGGCAGGCCCGCTGGGCTACGCCCTCATCATGTGGATGGAAGGCAACCTGTTCACCGCGGCGCCGCACAGGTGCGTTGTGCCGCTGCTGGCGGCATGTGGGAACAGCGCCGGTACGCCGCTCCCTGCTGCGTACTGCTGGCAGCGGAGGGTTGCATGGTGGCTTGCACAGGGTGCGAGGGTCCCTGGCTGCTGCCCTGTGCTGCAAAGCGCACTCCCCACCCCTGTCCCCCGGTCTAAACCTCGCCCGCCTGCCCGCCCATTCATTACCCTCTCCCCGCAGCAAGCTGGCGCTGAGCGTGAAGCTCACGCTCGACCAGGTGCTAGGGTTTGCACTCTGGCACGGCGCGCTGGCAGCCATTTATGAGCCCCACCGGCAGGCATGCCTCAGCCTGGTGCGGCCCAAGGCCCCAGTGCTTGCCCATGCGGCACCGGCGGCAGCGGGCAGGGCGGCGGCGAAGAAGGGCAAGAGCAAGTGATGGCCCTGCTGCCCGCCGGCCCGCCGGCGCCCCATTCCCATTTCGTTGAGCGTATGAGTCAGTGTGTGAGGAGCTAGCCGATAGCGCAGCCCCCGAAAGCCTTTTCTGCCCAAGTAGAGCCGATCGATCGCCCTGCCCCGATGTACCCCGGCACGATAGCTACGCCCGTCCCCAGTCTCAGCCCCACCCCCGCATTGCCCACCTTGCCGTTCCATTTGATTGTTGGCCTGCCCAGCTGAGGGCCCCGGCTGCGTTACCCGTCTGTCTGCCCTTCCTTTCGATTGCCGATTCGCCTTTTGCATAGACGCTGAGCCTCATGCCATGATACAGCCAACCACGCATACTCGTTTGTTCCACAGGTCAGTCGTGGAACTGCCGTCCGGAATTGTTGTTCTTTTCGCCCTGCAGTCGTTTGTTGACATGAACAAGTCTGCTAGTAATAACATGACACAGCAATGAGCACCAGCAGGAAACAGTGCAGCATCAAAGTGGGGACAACACCGCGCTCAGCAAGGAGTGCGGCTGGTGAATATGCTGGGGTTGAGAGTATAAACATGAGGCATGTCCGTCGGCGTGACCCGCTGTTGTGCAATGCAATCATCGCCCAGGGCAATTGGGGCTTGTTTGTTCATTCATAGAATTGTGCGCTTGCAATCCAGCTGGAGCAGCCAGCTCGCATCTGCAGAGCAAGCTGGCTCGCCACCAACCACCAGTCAGCTCTCGATTGCAACGCCGCCAGCTCCAGCTCACATGTCGGTCACCGCCGGAAGCTTCACTTCCTTCTTCGGGGTGCTCAGCACAAAGGCTGCCACGCCCGCCGCCGCGCCCGCCGTGGCTCCGCCCAGCACCATGGTTGCGGTGGCGGGCAGGAAGGCAACGGCTGCGGCGCCGCCCACAGCCAGGCCCACCTATGTGGGTGCACGTGTTCAGGCGGGCAGATGGCAGGCGGCAGGGTTCAGCAGAGGGGTGGTGCGGATTGGCCAGTTGTTTTGCCAACACGGGCAAACCGCAGGCAGTGGCGTCATCGCATGGTGCAGCAGGTGCAGCATACGGCCGGCTGATAAGCTGCACTCAATGCAGCCCCACCAGGGCCTTACGTTGGCAAACAGGTTGGCCCGCTCTGCGCGCTTGTTGTAGTGCAGCCTGCGAGGGAGGCGGCATGCACACGTGGGCGGCAGGCAGCAAGCGCAGCCAGCAGACATTGGCGTGCCATGCAAGGCAGCCCAGCAAGCCTGAGAATGACAGCCCAGTGGCCTCATCAGTGACACGCAGCATTCATCCTCCTGCATTGCTGCTGGCTAGCTGCCCACCGGTAGGCGCGGCGCTCTGCTCCCTCCTTCAGCCCATCCTCGGACCGCGCCAGCCGAGTGGCGCCCATGGCCACTGCAGGCAGGAGGGGTGGAGCGCAAGATGGGGTAAGCGCGACCGAAGGCTGGAGAGGGGTTCTGATGGCAGGTATACGTGACCAGCAGAAGGACAGCGCTTGCATGGTGACAAGGCCAGCCTAACTGATTGAGCCAGACCAAGGTCAGATGCCACTCCCCCGACCACAGCAGTGCAAAGCACAGCAGCTAGATCCCCGGCCAGGCGGGCTCACCGCTGAGCGCCACAGTGGCCATGGTGGTTTTGGCCAGTGCGTCCGCCACCTTGGGCACAGCGCTCTTCATGTCTCCGCCCTGCACAGTGCAGTGCATGGCAGGCAGTGTACTGCAGGGGGCAGCCGGCGCCGGCGGCCGCAGCGGCAGCCTGGCATCACAAGAGGCCAGGGCGCTCCGGCAAGAGACGGCAACAAGGCATCAGTACTGGCATGGCGTCCTAGTCTCAATACACCAATCACACATTGCTCCAATGACGCAGCCGTGCAGCAACTGCCGTGCAAGCTGCACAGCGGCCTGAGTGCCACATTCTATCACCGCACCTGGTACTTGTGGACCGCCAGGACCGCAGGGGCCACCAGTCCCACACCCAGCACGCCGCCCGCCTGCACGCCCTTCTGCAGCAGAGCACGTTAGATACGAACAGGCAGGGCAGGTGAGGGAGTCGAGGGCCTGTGAAGACAGGCTCAGGTGCGCACAGCGCGCAGGTTTTCAGCTGTGCCGCAGCCACAAACAGTCAGTTTTTCACTGCTCCCATGCTCCTCCAGCTTGCCTGAACCACGTGTGCCATCACACGCGCCACAAAGCAGTAGCAGCAAAAGCAGTAGCAGTAGCAGAAAAAGCAGCTATTTTGCTTAGCATGGGGTCGGCGCTGGGGTCAAACTCCTTGGGCATGCCGACTCAAACTGGAGCGGTAGCGGCGGTAGCGGCGGGCGGGAGAGCAGAGAGGCGTTTGGTAGAGTCGGCGCTTCGAAAAGCAGCTGATCACGGTCACACGGTGCCTGCCGTTGACTGCGCTGCCCCCACGCCTTGCAAGTGAGGAAGGTCGGGAGCCCGGGAGCTCACCCAAGCGCTACGTCGATTTATCGGGGTGTCAGACCTCCTGCGAGGGCTAGGAGATCGATCAAAGCCGCTGCAATTGCGCCCAACTTCTTTGGATTATGCAGCATACCCGCGACGCCGCCGCAGCGTCGCCAGCAGCCCAGCAGGGTTTAGCCCTCGTGGCGGGCCCGATTGCCCATGGCATAGCCTTCAGCTTGCAACTCTGAGCATGTAGTTTACACATGGGAGAAAGAGCCAGAATAACATAGAACGGTGCCATGGCTCAGGACCCCGAGTCCTTGCGGGAAACAGCAATGCAAGCAACGGCAGGCATACTGCCGGCAGAAGAACAATTGGCGGACTTGGCTTGATGGATGGCATAGCATGCAGCCGTGGAGGCACATGCTTGCATGCATGTGAGGGTGGGAAGCTTGGTCATAATGTGGAGATAGTCTAAGCGACGACATAGGAATGGGTGAACAGCCGGAGCTGGGCAGCAAGTCTTGGCACCTGGTGTGAGCGATTGGGCCCGCATAGTACGGGCCAGGTCCTCCCACCGCCCCCTTCACTCCTCTGGCTTCGGCATTGTGGCGACATGTGCCAGCACGCCAGCTGCCGCGCCCACAGCGCCGCCTGCCACCACCGCCGCCGCCGAGGCAGGGAGGAAAACTGCAGCTGCGGTGCCGCCCAGTACAGTGCCGATCTGTTGGAGAGGGGAAGGGCGCCACCGGGTTGGGTTGCCAGGCAAGATTGCAGGCCGGGCTGGGAGCAAGCTTGTACAACCGGACAGCCGCCAGTGGCAGCAGTGCAAAGCACCAGACGCACACGTAATCCCAGGCCAGCGCTCTCCTCAGGCCGCGTGCCCCCCTCAGCACATGCACCGGCCCACCTGTGCAAAGCGGTCGGTGCGGCGCTGCCCCAGGTTGTAGTGCAGCCTGTACGCCCGGTCCTCCAGGCCCTCCTGCATTTAAAAGATTTGATTGGGCAGTGCATATACAGCAGAGCATCGTGGCAGCGTCGAGGCATGTAAAGGGAGTTGGACAGGGCAGGCAGAGGCAGGTGCGGACGGCTGCAAGGCAGATGGTGGCAGCGCCTTGCTCAAAGCGGCTTAGAGGGTGGTAGCGACATTCTGGCTTGGGAGCAAGCTGGCATCCAAGTACCGATGCCATCCTACTCAACAGCACGGTCAGAAAGGCTTCGAGAGCTCAGGCCCGGCAGCCCGCAATAGGTTGGGCCCCAGCAGCCCACCTTGAGGTCTTCAACGCTCGCCATGCGTGCCACCCCCAGAGCAGCTGCAGGCAAGAATGCGGGGGGTGTTCATGTGTCGGCCGAGCCAACCAGCAGGCACCTGAGTTACACCAGCATGCATGCAGCAACTGCCGAGGCACGAGGCACCCGCTCAGTGGCCCAGAGAGCAGCCATGCAGCACAAGCTGACTACAACATGAGGCCTCACTGGAGACAGCCGTGGCGGCTATCACCGTCCTGAACACGGCGTTGACCGCCTTGGGCACTGCCACAGCACCTCCGCTCTGCGATTGGGTGCCAGCTGGAAGGGGCAGTGAGCCGGCACGTGGCGCTGTGGCAGCTGAGGTAGGCTTCGGCAGCAGCGGCAGCAGCAGCGACTGCCAAGCTTGATGCCCACCGGTTTGATCCACTCACCCCGCGCGCTCGATAGAAGACGACTGGCGCCACCACCAGGCAGCCCACAAGGCCGCCAGCTTGGAAGCCCTTCTGCAATGGTGCAGGCAGGCAGGGATCGCAGCCGCGCGCAGAAAGTGTTCAGAGGCGCCCAGTGGGGAGCGGCGGCCATACCGGGCAGCTGGCTTGTAAGAGCACAGCTGCACTTTAGAGCACAGCTGCACTTTTGCAACGAGCAGTGTGCCCCCCTCCCCTGGACACCTGTGACACGTGCGACATCAGCCGGGCGTAGTTGATCTGCCAGCTGTCAAGAGTAGGGTCGAACTCCGGCTCCGCCGCCGCCACCTGCGCCGCCTGCTTGCCGGTGACCGTCGACATGGTGGCTGAGTGCGCCTGCGCAGTGAGGTGTGTGATGCATACAGTTTCAAGTGGTTTGTTAGGTTGACAAAGATGTAGTGCAAGACTGTGGAGGCCGCTGTATGAGCGTAGCAACAGGGTCCACCTGCGGCGGACCGGCGGCACCGGCGCGCCGCGAAGCCCTAGCAGCGAGTGGTTGGGCGGCCGCCGCGGCCAGCCTGTCCCTGCAAGCCAGTAAGCACCTGGTCTGGCTCGTCCGCGTGTCAGGCGCGACGCACCGACGGCAAACGTTTGGGTGCGAGTGAACACTGCAGGCGCACTGCTCCTTGCGATGATCCAGGGCTCGCTAGTAACCACGCTCGAAGGGTTCAGCCGAGATTCGCTAAGTATGACACAATGGCGCCGCCGCCGCGTGCTGCAGCTCGGGTAGGAGCTTGCGCGCAGATCTATCATTCTGACATCAGTTCTGGTGCATGTTGACAGCTGGCACAAGCATAAACTAGGCAGCAAAACTCAGCTCAGAGAGAAGCATCGGGAAGCGAGCCTCGACATGTGAGGCAGTAGAATGGACTCCCAGCGCCGGCGCCCGAGGGGCATGAGCCGAGTCGGCAAACCCGCACTCTGCACGGAGTGCGGAGCCCAGATCACTGGGTCCTGGGCACTGAGAGCAACACGTATGAACGGCAGGTACGCCGGACCGCTTCTTCTGATGACGAAGGGCAGCATGGATGCACGCCGCCGTGCCTGGCGAGCACGTTGCCCGGGGTCGCAGCCGTGCAGTGCTGTCGTTGGATGGCAACATGGCACGCTGAGGCTTACAGCTGCTGTTAAGGAGCATCCGTTGATCATAAGAGTCAGCTAAACAGGAAGCAGATGGGAGTGTGGCAGCGTTGAGGCGGTCTGATGGTTCTGGTGCCGGAGTGGCGAGGAAACGGCCAAACAAGCAGACTCAGCAAAATTTGGACGGGCGGCACTTGGAGCCACAGAGTGCAGGCATTGGCAGGAGCAACAGTGCATAAATCTGTTATTTATCGATTCATTTATAGTAGCATGCATTTGATCGGTCGCTAAACTATAAAACTGGTGCTTGACAGACCTTGTGTTTGTACAGGCGCGGCGCACATAGGGGAAGCATTTGGCGGCCCCTCAGGCCGGCAGGAACGCTACTGAAAGTGTAATGTCGTCCAGAAACTCTCCCTCGTATGCTGCAGCCCAGCGCCGGCAGGCCGTCTGCATGAGCGCTTGTGCGGCCTCGTCGGGGGATGCGCAGCTGCATGGGGTGGGCGCCAGGGATGAGGGAGCAGCGGTCAGAGGGCGCATGCGGGGGTTGTCCAAAACCAATTGTAGCTGGTTGCCTGCCGGGCTTGCCTGCCTGCTCTTACGCAACAGCGCAACGGACTGCTTTCGGCCAGGCACTGCTTCGGCCAGCCTCTGCATGCAGCCCTTGGCGCACCTGAGCGCAATGCCGACCGCCTCCTCATTGCTCAGCATGTCCCACAGCCCATCAGAGGCCACAACCAGCACGTGCCGTGCTGGCCGAGCAGCTCGCCCGCTGCTGCTGCTGCTGCTGCTGCTGCTGCTGCCGCCGTTGCCGCTGGCAGTGGCCGAGGCCTCCTCTGCATCTGTGCTGCTGCTGCTGCTGCTGCTGCTGCTGCTGCTGCTGCCTGCGCCCCCGTCTCCGCTGATGCGCGCCGGGTTGGGCAGTGTGATGCTCACGGCATCAGGCTCGTAGGTGAGCCCCAGCTCTGTGGCCCCTGGGAGGCAGAGAGAGGGAGCAGGAGGGATGCGGGGCGTGAGCCTTCAGCCGTCAGCCTCTGGTCAGCACAGGAGCCTGTGGCCGACAGCAGCACTGCACGACGCAAGCCTTCACGGGTCTGCCAGGTTCCACTTTCACAAAGCAGCATCCTCCTTTCCTATCAGAGTGCGTTGCAGCATGCACGCAAGCCTGCCCTCTACCCTCCAGGCGCCCCATCCCCGCCTCACATGCATCGCCCAGCGCGCGGCTCAGAGCGATGGTCTGGCTGGTGGGCTCGTAGCCGCACAGCCGGTACGACTGGCCCGCCCGCAGCTGCACTGCCCGGCCTCGCCCCGTGGCCACGATGCGGGCATGCTCCAGCGGGCTGCAGGTGTGGGGGTGGGGTGGGGCATGGCAGGGTGGGGTCAGCATGGGGTTGTGATTGGGGCACAGCAGGGGTCGCCGTGAGTGAGGAAGGCAGTGTTGCGGCAGCTGGGTCGTAAGGCATGCATCTGCTTTTGAGGATGGCAACGATGCAAGCCGCTGCAGCAACATAACCCCCAGCCATTGCCAACTGCCAGCAAGCGATTCACTCACTTTTCCGGCTTGTGGTCACGCGTCAGCTGGTGCACCAGCACCGCCGGCCCGCGGGTGGTGCCCACAACCAGGCCTGCCACCGCTCGGCAGTCGCCGGTCCACACCGCCGTCAGGCAGTGCGGCTCCAGCAAGCAGGCCACAGCGGCGGTGCCGCAGTCGCGAAAACCAGCCAGCATGGAGGCACCCACAGCTTGGAAAGCAGCAATGAGTGCCTCCTGAGCCGCCGACAGGCCGCTGCTGCTGCCGCCGCCGCCCAGGCCGCCATCAGGCTGCAGCAGGCGGCTGTGCAGCGCTGGCACGGCGTCCGCCAAGCCGCGGGCCGCCGCCGCGCTGGCGTGCTCGCCGCCGCGGCCGTGGCCGTCGCACACCACCAGCAGCGCCGCGGGGTGGCCAGCGGCGCTGTCCAGTGGGGCCACCGCAAATGCATCCTGGTTGGCTGCCTTCCACCGGTTGCGCGCCCGGCCGCCCCAGGACAGCACCGCCACATCAGCCAGCCCTGATACTGTCAACCGCTGCTGGCAGTTGAAGCCTGGCGTCTCGCCGGCCGCCGCCTCGGCCTGCCAGCGCTGCAGGTGCACCTCGGCCTGCGGCAGGCTGGCATCATCGTCGCTGTAGCTGCCGCTGCTCAGCATGCTGCTGTCGATGGAGCTGAGGGCGCCCAGCCGCATTAGCGTGTCCTCATGGTACAGGCCCCTGCCGTGCGAGGCCACTGGGTGCGGCGGCAGCGGGCTGCCCATGTGATGCTGCTGCACCGCCTGCAGCCGGGAGGGCAGCGGCGCGGCGGCAGCGCTCGCCGGCTCGCTGGCTGCCACCGCCGCCAGCTGCTCCGCCGTGGACTGCAGCCGCACGATGGACTGGGCCAGCGCAAAGCTGTAGGTGGGGCTGTAGGTGGGCGCTGCGCCATCGTGCAGTCCACGTTCCGGGGCAGGAGGTACGGGGAAGGGACTGCGACGGCGCCCGCTGCCGCGCCGCCACTCGGAGCGCGCAGCGGCGCAGCGCGTGCTGCGAGGTCAAGCAGAGGGCGTGCGGGGTTAGGGTGGTGAATCTGGGAGCAAGAGAGCGCCAAGGATATCCAAAGTCCCCCGCCGTGCCGCCGCGGCAGCTCACCTGCTGGCGCTGCGGCGGGCCGGACCGCCCACAGGGGCGGCCCAATTCAAGATCCTAGCATGTGTTGGGGGTGCAGCGCGACAGGCCGCGCTGCTCGCCATAGCCCACGCTGTCCCAGCTCGCAATGATGCTTCCAGCCCCACTATCGCGTTTGTGAAGGTGTGGGGCAGGTGAAGAGGGCCGGAAGGGGGCACGGCTAGCCTCTGGCGGCAAGTTGGTCCTGCAGCCATGAAATCTGCATGCAGGCCCGAGCAGCTCTCCGCTGCAGCAGGCGGCTCAGACAGTTGTGCATGTTCTCCGCAGCCCAGGTGCGCGGCCCTGGCAGGGCGTGCCCTGGCGCCGCCGGCGCCGCTCGGTGCAGCAGCACGTCGACAACATTACAAGGCGTCGGGCACAGCATAGAATGCTTGGACTGATATGGAAGTGGAAGTGTGCGACAGGTAAGTTATAAGAGGAGACGTGCAGTGCAGCAAGCGGGCCGTTCACAGCGGCACCAGGAAGCGGTCCTCG
>VFQQ010001457.1_pt1 | contig 32645 bp, 56 predicted proteins | sample 3512341 | NCBI WGS metagenome assembly VFQQ01 (sample SAMN10412373, study PRJNA504923) | tailings metagenome | isolation source: Relicate 2 Philex TSF1 revegetated site | place: Philippines: Tuba, Benguet | collected 2017-08-29 | reverse complement strand
CAGTATAACAGCGTCTCACGTGCGTGGTCTCCAGCTTGCGTTTGAGGAAGTCCAGCTGCTCAGCCGAGTAGGCGCCATCGGTGGCCGAAGCCTTGCCGTTCTGCAGGCCGAAAGCAGGGCAGGAGAATGGAGCTGAACTCGGCATCTTCAGGCAGCGAGCAGTGCATGTGAACCTGCGGGTTGACACCAGGCACACAGCTGACAGGAGAGGGACTGCAGGGTGCAAGCAAGCCTCACACAGCAGTGGCAGCTTTAGTGCGAGACAGCGCACCTTGACGGCGGTGGTGGTGCGGCCCTCGACCGTGACGTGGCCGTTGGCCTCATAGGAGGCCACCACAGTGGCGGGCCTGCAGAACAGCACAGGCACAGCAGGCAAAGCACCAAGGTGTTAACCCATGCTGTTCCATCTGCGTGACGGCAATAGCTGCTGTGAACGCTGCGCCCCAACAGCACCACGCGTTCAGCTACCAAAACAAGTGCACAGTGCACCCACAGTGAGCCCCTAAACCTCTGCGCTGCGCACCTGAAGGCGGGGGCGGGCACGTCCTGGATGGAATCGCTGCTGCCGTCCTCCAGAGCAGGCTCGCAGGTGGTGGCCCCAGGCTCGTCCCAAGCGCACGTCACCACCGTGGCAGCTGGCACGCTGAAGGCGCGGTTGGGGCAGTTCTCCCACACGGGCGGGCTGCAGGCAAGCGCGAGGCAAGGGGGCAGGAGAGCAGGTGAAGCAGGCACGATGCTGCGCTTGAACGGCGAGCTTAGGCGCACATGCAGGAGCGTCAGCCTGTAGCGGCGGGTGCTGTTCACCCAGCACTGCTTGCAAACAAGGAAAGGCAGGACAGGCGGTGCGAAGCAGTGTGGCCGTGGCGCTGCTGCAAACCTGCCAGCAACCAAAGCATGCAGGCATGGCGCACTAGACTCAACCCAGGCCAACAACAGCTGGCTTCACGCGCATGTGGGCACTCATGGGTGCTGCACATGGGTGCTCCTGCCGCCTGCACTCAGCTCACCTGTGGGGGTCCCACAGCGCAAACTTGTACTCCACATGCGTGCCCGCGGGCAGCTCAATTGTGGCGGTCCAGAGATCGCCCTCGTTCCACGTCATGTGCGGCGCACGGGCCAGCTCCCAGCCACCCAGCGAGTCCGTGCTGCCCACCAGCACCAGCTCCTGACCAAAGTTGACCTGCACAGAATGTCGGGCACGGCCAGTTTGGTAAATGTGCGACATGGGTGCACCGGGTTCGTGCACGCAGCTAACAAATGCGTGGGAGGCGCTCCGAGCGCTGCAGTTTAAAACGGTGGTTGACTGCGGTTTGAGCGCAGGGGGTGCTCTAACCCCGCCTGGTGTGCCCCCAAAAGCCTGCACACATGCATGCATGCCCAGCACGGTGCCAGGCTGCACGGAAAAGGCCTGCCGCACCTGCCGGCGGCGGCCGCGGGGAGGCGGGGCAACACTACAACCCCCGGGCCAGCTGGAACCCAGCTCGCACCTTGCGGTTCAGCTTGAACGTCACTGCCATGGTGTCAGCGCCGTCCGAGGTGTGGGAGGCCTGAACGACCGCCGTGTGGTAGGAAGCCCTGCGCACTGGCGCCCTCCTTATCGCCGGCCGTGCGCTCGGGCGCGCGCTGACGGGCGCCAGACGCGGCATCGTGGCCCGTGCAGCGCTGGGAGCAGCCACGGCGGCCCGCATGGCGCCTAGAAGCGAGCCGTCAACTTTAGTCGGGGCGCGGGAGGCTGTCGGACGGCGCCGCCGGCTCACAAGCAGCAGTAGCAGCAATCACAAGCTCGCCGCGGCAGAGAACGGTGCGATTCCCCCCGCCATTTTGCGGTGCGAGGCATGCCGTGACAGCCTGGCAAAGCATGCAAGAAGCAGCGCGCAGGGCAGGAATTCTGCGTTGGCTGCCGGTCCCGAGACAGAGTTTGACTCCAGGAACCGTTCTGCGGCTGCTGTGGCCTTGCCGGGCTAGGTGGCGAATGCCCGCCGCCGCCCGCCGCCCGTGTGTGCCTCTCGCCTACGGCGCCGTCTCTAATTAACCGGCTCTCACACGTCTTACAAGCTGTGATATAAGAGCAGATGGACTCGATGCTGTGCAATAATTGCTTGTTCTGCTCGGCTAGGCGCTTCATACCTGCTTCAACTGTGCACGGGCGATTGTGTGCCCTTGTCTGTCCGCACCAGCCTTGCGCAGCAAAGCGCACTGCTGAGAGCCGCTGCAGCCGGCAAACATGCAGGCGCTGGTGGTGCCAGCCAGCTGCAAAATGTGTGCGCCTCTCCAGCTGGACGCTCAAACGTTGGACTGGAACTGACCCTGCACATTGCCGGGGGCCTGGACAGGCGGGAGGGTGGCGGAGCAGGGAAGCGCACATCAATGCCAACAGCAAGGGGCAGCAGTCACTGACACAGCGGCACAGCACACAACTGCCAGGCGCACCAGAAGCCGGCAAGCCTGGCACTACATGCTGCCCACATTCTGCCGCTCTAAATGCCCTCCAGACGAGCTGCGCATGCCAGCTTGCAAAGCAGAACACTCGCTCGCCTGGTAGAAGCAGACCACGTGGCCGCCGTCGGGGCAGTTGGCCAGGCCGCACCCAACCTGGGATGTGCCCTGCGCGCAAGGGGAGTGAAGGAGAAGGGGATAACGTGCTTTGGCAGCTTGAGCCACAGCAGGATGCACAGCGTGCAAAACAAACAACTCATTTCTGGAAACCCCGAGCGCCTTGCTCAGGCAGCACCGCTGTGCTGGCTGGCCCTTGGCCCCCTGCATGCGGCCGCAGCCCCAGACTGCCCCTGCACACTGCCCCGCTCGCCTTCCACACAATCTGGGTCCAGGCCAGGGCCCCTTCGGGCGGCTGCCCCGCCCCCGCGCTGTACTGGCTTTTGCCGCCCGTCCACAGGGGGATGGCGGCGGCGCACGTCTTCCACCCGGTGCCCGCTGCCTGGTTCTCGCCGTACCCAGAGCCGGAGGGCTGCAAGGGGTGGTATGCTTGGCTGGACGTCACTCAACTTGCAAAGCATGGATGCAAGCAGCATGCATGGCAGGACAGGCAGCATGCATGCACAGCCGAACCCCTGCATTGGTTGGGCTTGGGGCGCTGGTTTGCCTGCCACCTACTCGTTACATGCACCCATGAGCAGGTGCCAGCAGCATTGTAATGCAGCATGGGCAGGCCATCATTCGCACCTGCAGCTGGCAGGCCTCGGCCGCCGTCTGCGCCTTGTTCGCCAGGTCAGCGCTCCAGGTCAGGGGGCTGGCGCCCGTCTGAGCCCGCTCCGCATTGTGTGCATCCAGCACAGCCTGCTCACAGGGAGGACAGGCAAGGGAGGTGCAGCATGAGGATTGCGGCATGGCAGGTGATTGCTAAATGGCGGCAGCAGCAGCGGCGGCGGAGCTACGCTGCGTAAATTGCAAGCCAAAAAGGCTGTCGTTGTGTGCAGTCGGCACAGCCCTTGCAGCCGCAGGCGTCCCAACACTCCCTGACCTGCCGGTCTGGGCAGCTGCCGCCCGTCAGCTCGCCGCCTCCAGGAGCGGTAGTGGTTACGGCGGGGCGGGCAGGCTCTGGGGAGGGAACGGGTGCTGGAGCAGCAGTCCCTGGGGCGGCGGCGGGGCTGGCTGTTGCGTTGCCAGGCTCAGGGGAAGGAGCGGGGGCGGCAACGGGCGCTTCAGGGGAAGTTGCGGGGGCAGGTGAAGTGGGCGCTTCGGGGGAAGGGGCTGGGGCAGGCGAAGCGGGCGCTGCCTCTGGGGATGGCGGCGGGGCCGGCTGGCTGGGCGGGGCGGGTGCTCCTGGGGGTGGTGCGGGTGCTGCAGGAGCGCCAGGGACAGGCACGCCAATGGAAGTGGGCCGGGCCAGCAGCGCTCGCTGCCGGCCACCCACGGCGGCGGCCGCCGCGGCGGCACCTGCACGCAGCGGCGTTGGGCCAGGCTGGTGGCGTGAATGAAGCTGCTGAGGTCCTGCAGCTCTGGCTCAGGCCTGCACAGGGCGGAGGCGCCTGAAGGACCTGCTCACCCCGTCCCAGAAGCGCGCTCAGCACCAGAAGGTGCGGCAGAACCGCTCCCACGCGTGCCATGGTGCCCAAGCTGCTCCAGATGTCGCAAACCAACCAAGGACTCGGCAGATGGGCAGGCCGCCGTGCTGCGCTGCAGCCGCCGAAGCCGCTCACGGGGGTGCCTGCCTGCCTTCCATCGCGGACAGCGGACACAAAAGGCAGTTGCAATGCAGGACTGAGCAAGCGAACGAGAAGTGCAGCCAGCATACAATCAGCATGCAGATGTGCTGCCTTGTGCGCCAGCGCGAGCCTCGACCAGCCAAACCCTGCTGGACCGCAGTTTTAGCTGCCGAACACTGATGCCAGCCCGATCCAGAGGGCCGCTAACAGGTACGCAACCACGAGTCCGCCGAAAGCTGAGCCTGTGGCAGCGGCAGGCACGCGGGCCAGCTGCTTGGCCAGCCAGCGCTGCACTGCCTCCCTGCCCCAGGCGCTGCAGCCGCGCTCCCCTGCTGGTGCCGCGCTGCCGCCACTGCTGCCGTCACTGCTGCCGCCACCCAGCTGACGCCCATGCTGCGCTGCTTCGGCTGCCGAGCTGGCTGCATAGATGCGGGCCTCCTGTGCTGCCAGCAGCAGCAGCGGGCAGGCAAAGCCAAACACCAGCTGCAGGTAGGCAAAGAGCGTGCCGCATTCGGCGAGCGCGGCGGAGGGCTTGGGCTGCTCCTGCTTGGGCAGATGGCTTGGGACGGCATGGACGACTTGTAATTGGTTGAAATGGAACCCTCATCAGCTGCACTTGCATTCATTCAGCGTTCCCGCAACCCACCTGCCACCCAGCCCAGCCACCGATGCACACCGCACCTGCAGGGCCGCCAGCAGGCGCGTGGGTGGCTGCCCTGCCAGCAGCAGCGCCGCTGTGGTCACAGCGCTGGCTGCAATGTTGCACACGCGGTGCGCGCCCCTCACAACTGCAACTGCTGCCGCAGCTGCAGCCGGCTGCTCCCGCTGCGGGCTGAGTATGATGGCAGCGCATGTCTCTGGGTTGCGCCGCATCATCACAGCCGTGGCAAGCGCTTGGACGGGCAGGTGCAGCAGGGCGGGCAGCGGGCGCGCCATGCCCAGCAGGGCCAGCGGCAGCGCCAGGCTGCTGAGGCACAGCAGGGAGGCGGCGCCTGCGGCGGAGCGGCGCCAACCAGCTCACGAGCAGGCTGCACTAACAAATGCAGACATGCACTGAGACAGTCTCACTCATCACCCCAAGTCTTTTGGGTTTAAGAAGTACTGCTGTCCCACCTGTGGCGCGCACCACCCAGCTGCGCCCCGGCGCCAGCAGCGGCAGGGAGTTGTCTGCCGTGGACAGCGCCCAGCCGCGCCAGCAGGGCCGCGGCAGCAGCGGCTCCAGCACCCAGAAGGCCGCCGGCAGCGAGCGCCAGGCCAGGTAGTGGCGAGGGGCGGTCCAGCGCCACGCAATGTGTGCCACAAACACAGCCGGCAGGCAGCCAAAGTAGGCCTGCTCCCCCGGCGGCAGCGTGGCCCAAAACTTGATCAGGAAGCAGGCCGTGGACAGCTGCGGCAGTGTTGAGAGTAGCAGAGGGACATCCGGTTGCATGGCAGATGGCAAAAGGGCACAGGGGGAAGGAGCGCTCTGGAGGCGGCGGCGGCAGAAGCGGCGAAGCCGCCCGCTAGCTGGGAGGGTTGCTGCCCGGGGCGGCGACCCACCACGCCAATCACGTCTGACAGGTCGTCCTCGGCCTCCTTGGCGCGGTTGAAGCGCAGGGTGAGGCTTGGGCGGGGGCTGCCTGCAGAGCCCTGGCCGCCGCTGCCCCTCTGGGCTGGCCCCAAGCCCTGGCTGCTTGCTGTAGACATCGGTCTGACGTCCAAGGCTACGTTTGCAGATGCAGCGGATGGCCACATGGAGTTTGGGAATAAGGGCGCAGCAGCCGCCAGCTGCTCCATGCTGACTGCTAGCAGCGTGACAGCAGGCGCATCGTTTACAGGCATGAGCTGCCGCCATGCAGCGATAAAACATGTGCAGGAAGGGGGTGAGGAAGGGTTGTTCAGAGGTATACGGCTGTAGAACCTGATAAGAAACTGAATATCAATGCACTCTGAAAGGTCAACTACGTAGACGGGTCCGCTCGTCCTGGTGGTAAGGGCAAGGCACTCCGCAATAAAACGGCGGCCTGCGACCAAGCCCGGGCCACATAATGTGCGTCACGAGGCCGCTGGCGTTGGGCAGATCATGTTGAGCAGGTATTGGTTGAGCTCGCGGTACACCACGGCTGCACATCACAGAGAGGCAGAGACAGGACAGCAGCTGCCACTCAGGCAAAAGCCGATGCACAATGGCAGCTGCTACCAGCCTCGATCAATTTGCAGCGTGCCAGCCTGCTGCGCAAATGGCTGCAAACACCAACAGATCAGCCAACCACGAAATCATGAGGACCACGCACCGGTGAAGTGTCGGGGGTCCCAGAGGGGGCGCACAATGGGGGGAAGCTGCAGCAGTGGGCTGGTGATTGCCCAGGCATCCAGCACGCCCCACCCCGCAGCCGTGGTGTGCGCCAGTGCGAGCTTGTCATGGTCCCTGCAGGGCGGGGGGGGCAGGGGGGATGGGCAGTGGTGGGCATTTGTACGGTCGTTAAAGCGCAGCTGGTGCTGGCCGGCAAAAAGCTGTGCTGGCTGTGCTGTCCAGCAGCATGCGGAGCACCCATGAGGGGATCCTGCAGCCAGCCTGCTTCTGCAGAGCACAGGCATCCAGCATGAAAGCACACACGCGACACAAAAATGCCTTGCCTGCCGGCAGCGTTCTTGCCCAGGCTGGCTGTGGTGGTGCGCCAGATGGCGCGCCCCTGCTGCGCCGCAACCGCAGTGCGCCCAGCCCGCGCGATGTTCTGCCAGGTCTTGTTCTGCACGAGGGTGGGCGGTGCAGCATGATGGTCGGCAGAGTGGGAGCAAAGTGCGCGACAATGAGACTGCCATTTGGCAGTGCTTGCAACCTTGGCGCCTTTGAAGCCGGGATGGGTGCAAACCATTGACCTCACCGCTGCCCTGCCGCCGGCTGCCCTGTGCTCACCCCAAAGGCATTGCTTGAGCCCCACAGCCCAGAGTTGAGCACCAGGTGTGTGGGCTGCATGGCAGCTACTGGCTTGCGCAGAGCCTGCAAGGGGCCACAGGCAGGCGGCATTGCATCAGCTCAAGAGTACTTGGTTCGGCAGGTGCAGAGAAGGCTGAAGTTCACTGCAACTGCAGAAGCACAGCGACAGGCTGCCTACATGTCATGCCGGTATGCCTGCTCAGCCCACTCACGTCCACCAGGCGGTAGGACCAGTCTGCTGCAGCCCTGCAGGCGGCTGGCTTGCAGGGCTTGCGCCCGTTTTCATACGGCGGGAAGCCAAAGTGGCCGTGCACCGTGTTGGGCTCAGTCGTGAACGTGAAGTGCGACACTGCAGGCGGTTGGAGGCGGGAAAGGGCATGCTATCACAGAATCAGCTGTGGGAGGGTGTGCAACGAGGGCGGTCAGTGTGCAGCCATCGCCGCCGCTCGCCTTGGCCTGCCGCGCCATTCATTGCCTGCCACCTGCGGCTGTGCTGGCACGGCGCTGCCTGCCATACCCGCATGCATTGCAGCCAGGCAGCCAATCCCTGCCCACCTGAGATATTGCCGCTGCGGTAGTGCCGGTTCTCAAACTTCTCGTCCTCCGGAGGCTTCCAGGTGACAAATCGCCTGAACCTCGGGTCGAAGTACTGCAGCGGGCAGGAACAAAGAGAGGCATGCTGCGTAGGTCAGTTGTCCCGTGCAGGGGCGCCCGCCTCAAGGCCATGCTATCAACCATTGCAGCACCTGCAGCACCTGTGCCAAGCTTTCTACGCCCGCTACACCCTACCTCGAACAAGTCTTCTCGGTAGCAGTCACACAGCTCCCGCCCGCCAAACAGCCGGCTGGTGCCCCGCAGGAAGGCGTTCCAGCTGCACAGACGGGCAGGGAGGCAGGCACTTTTCGCAAGGAGCGAGCTGAAGGGCAGGGGACATCATCGCAGGAAACCTTCAGCAGCGCGGGTAGGCACACTTTCTGTAACAACACCTCAGTCAAAGGTAATCCCCTCCAACCTCCCAGCCCATGGCGCACCTGGCCCACTCGTGCTCGTTGGCCACGCTCGGCTGGCCCAGCTGGTTGCCAGTCGGGTGCGGCCACTCCCCTCGGTCCAAAAAGTGCAGCAATGTGAGGTACTGGTATCTGCGATGCAAAAGAGGTCGCAATTCGAGCCCAAGAGGTGGGCGGCGGTTGAGATGGGGGACAGCAGGAGCAAGCGGTTTAAGCCGGAGAGGAGGCGAGGGGCAGTGTGGCACCTGGCGTACAGTTCCGCCCATGCTACAGCACATAGCCACAGGCGCCGCACCCAGTAGCCTGCCCTTTGCTCACCGTGTGATGCTGTCTCCCACAAACACCAGCCGCTTGCCAGCCAGGCACTGCACAGCTTCGGCATGGCTGAACCGGCGCAGCGGGCAGCCGCGCACAGACAGCTGATCCACGCTGCCATTCAGCGCGCTCCAGAACACATCCCCGGGCTGCAGCAGCGAGCTAGCCAGGCACGCCGGCAGTGGCGGCACCCGATCTGCTGCTGCTGCTGCTGCCGCCCCTGCTGCTGCTGCTCCTGCTGCTCCTGCCGCTGCTTGTGGTGTTTCTGGCTGGCTGCCGCTGTGCAAAGGAGCTGCAGATTCCTGACTTGCTGCTGTCTCTTTTGCTGCAGCAATACCTCCTTCTGTCGAAACACTGCCGCTGGTCACTACCGTTCCATCTGCTGCCGCTGCTGCTGCTGCGGTGGCGACGGCGGCATCTTGCCCTGTTGCCAGCCTACCCACCTCAGGCAGAGCCGCAGCCGAGGCAGGCAGGCTTGCTGCCCCAACTGCGGCTGCTGTTTGACTTGCATCGCCACCTCCTGATGGCACTGCTGCTGCATCTGGCTGCACACCGGCGTGCCGTATGAGCCCCGGCTGCAGCAGCTTGGGGTGGTGGCAGAGCAGCAGTGTGCCGTTGGTGGCAAGCCTACCTTTCGGCTCAACCCGCCCAGTCCAAACAGCCCACAACATGGCAGCCGAGTTGCAGACCACCACTCACACTGGTTGGCATCGCTAGGAAGCGCAGCGACAAGCCGAGCGGTTGAACTTGCAGGCCAAGCAAGGCCAGGCAGGCTATTGCTGTGAACGCTGCTGCTGTGCGCCACCGGCGCACCCCTGCCAGGGCGGCCGCCGCCTTGCCATCCTCCATCGGCCCTGCAGGCATGTGTGCATGCGAGAGCAAGTTTTCTTTGGCCGGGTCTGTGCCCAGCAGCGCAAACCGGCTGAGAGCGGCAGCGGCGGTGGCGGCAGCGGCGGCGCCCACCTGGCCAAGCCGGCCGCAAGGCCTTTGGGCAATCCCGATCGCCTCCAAGTACGATAAGTAGTTACTCAAGCGCTTCCAGGGCCCACAAGGGGCGCCAGAAGGGGAGTGTCACGGCGGCCCCGAGCAGCAGGTGGACGGGCGGCGCAGCTCGCTGTGATCTGGGTGGCAGGCGCCGTCGGCACTGCTGTGTGCGGCTGAGGCTGGGCCCTGCTGCTCGCATCTGTCGTCATGCTGCGCCGTGAAATGAGCAGCTGCACTTGCCAGCCTGCAGTTGCGGGACCAGTACCTTCCAATTGCACAAATTGTCGCGCCGATCCTCAATCCAGGCCGCATCTGAGCTGCAAGCAGGGCTGCAGAGAAAGCCGGCATGGATCGGCGCCGGCTGCGCCCCTCCCTGTCGCTTTCCTCGGTCTGGAGACGGGCCAGAAAGTTTAGGCGCCTTTTGTCAGGTGCGGCGGGGCATTGCAGCCCGCGAGTTGCAGGTGCCTCCCATCCGGGATGCAGGTGCCTCCCATCCGGGACATGTCGCCACAGCACCACCGTCACAGCACCCCCCATACATGCGCGCAGGGAGCAGCAGCGCGCAGGCGGAGGACCGCAGCGGCGCGGCCAAGCCTGGCGCCGGCAGCCGCTCCCCAACTGCGCCCCTCCTGGCTGCCGGTGACGCGGCGGTTAACAGCAGCGGCGCAGATGGCGCACCATGCAGCAGCACTGGCAGCGAGGCAGAGGCAGCAGGGATGGACACAGAGATGGCCCCCAGCAGCTCCTGGCAGCAGCCCTCGGGCTCGAGAGGCAGCAGCCGCGGCGCCAGCGCCGGCGCCGCGCTCGCTCTGTTCCCCACGCTGAGCGGCAGCACCACCACGGCCGGCAGCCTGGCATCCAGCGACGCCAGCACCAGCCGGCACACCGCCTGCGCCGCCCAGCTGTTTGCCGACCCGGGAGGGGCAGCAGGGCGCAAGGCGGCCGCCGCAGCAGCTGCACAGGCTGCCGCCGCCACCGCGCGTGCCGAGCTGGCATGCTCACTGGCGCCGCTGGTTGCACAGCGGGCAGCACTTGCGCACGCCAGCATGGGCCGCCTGGCTGCCCTGACAGGCGATGTCGCAGAGGCGGCAGACGGGCGGGCACTGCTGGAGCTCCTCTCGGTGGCCTCCAAAGCAGCCCGGCTGTCGGCCGAGCTGCGGGCGGCCACGCTGCCGGCCGCTGTGGCCCTGCTGTCGGCGGCCGCCGCACGCATTAACCTAGCTGTCGCAGAGCGGCTGTCACTAGAGATGCGGGTGCCGCGCACCGCGGCCCTCATGATGCACAGCACCGCGGAGCGCGGGTGGCTCTGGGCGCCGCGCGCCGGCGACCCGCCCCATGCCGCCGCTCTCAAGGAGGAGGGGCGGCAATACCTTCGCTCCCTGTGGTGAGTTCTTGTTAGCGATTTGATGTTCCCTGGCAGGGATGCTGGTGGGTGTTGGACTGTTTGTTGCCTGGAGCGACCTAGGCTGCTCAACCGCCGTGGATGGGTGCCTGCTGGTGCCTGCAGCAGCTGGTGACAGCTGCGCTGCTGCTGAAGCCCGACGGCTGGCCCTCACCTGGCCAGCGTGCTGCTGCCTGTGCTACACACTGCGCAAGCAATCCCTCATTTTGCGCGATGCCACCTGCAGGAACTTCTACTTTTCAGACCTCCCAGGGTGGGCCAGCCCCTGGCAGGTGCGCTAAGGACCGACTCAAGCCAACAGCCCACCCACGCCCTGCCGCGCTGTTGATGGGTCCCTAAGCAGCGCCTGTTGGGCAGCTCAGCGCTCAGTGCGCAGCGCATCACAGCAGGCAGCCAGCCCACCACAGCTCTTGTACACTCGCACCGCTGCCAACCAGCCATGCAGCGCTGCGCCATGACACGCCCACCCCATTTTTCCATCCCCGCCGTTTGGGTCAACCATTTTGGGCATCCGCTCTCTTCTTTGCATCCGGCTCTTTCCCAAAACCTCTGTTCAACTTTCATGGCCACGTTCGGCCAACACAGCAAATCTTCCGCCCACAACCTTCCTTCCTGTATGCGTCCACCGACCAAGTCTTGCCACCTTGTGTCGCGCACTCGCTCAGATGCGTTCGCTTTCCAATGCCACAGTGTGGTGCCCTGCAGTCAAACACCTTAGTCACACACACATTCCCTCCCTACACAGCTCGTACCCCACACACACCTCTGTACACCCAACCCCAACCCTTCACCCACTGTGGCACCACTCAGGCTCCCTACCCCAGCCCACCAACTCCCTTCCCCTGTACAGCAGTCCAGCCCCTGCCCATCGCTGCCCAAAATGGCACTTTCTACAATCCTTGTAACCTGCCAAGTTACAGAGAGCAAGCATCACAGAACGCCTGCAGTCACCAGCCAGCCAAGCAAGAGCCTGCTTATGCAGTGTCGGTCGCGCCGTCATCCTCTGAATAATCGCTGCTGCCGTCATCGCTGCTGCCGCCGCCGCCGCCGCCCAGCAGGGCAGCGGCGGCCCCTTGCTCCAGCTGATCCAAACTGCCATAGCTGCGGGACAGCCGGCCAGAGGCGCCGACTGTGCCGCCGCCGGGGCCAGCCGGCGCTGCCGCTAGCCCCGCCCCGCTGCCGCTGCCGCTGCGGCCGCCAGCCGCAGCCCGCCCTCGAGCGGCCTCCTGGCGGGCCGCCTGCAGCATCTCCTCGAAAAGCTGCACAGTTCGAGGGTCGGGCGGCCGTGCCGTGCGCGGCGGCGGGTGCTGCTCAATCTGCAGCTGCGGGCACGCGCCCAGCGCGGCCGCCAGCTGGGCGGCGCCGCCGTGGCCCCGTACCTCGGCCGCGAGCAGCTGGCAGGAGTGGCGCAGCAGGCGCAGGCGCGGCAGCGAGCGCAGCAGCTGGCGCCAGTCGGCGGGCCCTAGGTTCAGCTTATAGCACCTGCACAGGTAGGGAGGATGCAGGAGGATCATGGGTGGGGCGGGGCAAGCAGAGAACAAGCAGCACGTGCAGCCCTGACCCATGGAATCCATCAACAGCCTGACCACCTGCCCAGACGCTGCCCACAGCCAAGCAAGGACTGCAGCACCCGCAAAGCACTCATGCCGCCCACTGATCCCACCTGCTGAGGTCCAAGTGCGTGAGCTGCGCTGCCTGGGGGGCGAGCTGTGCCGCAGGCAGCGCTGAAAACGGGTTGCCCTGCAGCTCCAGGTGCCGCAGCGCCGGCGGCAGCGCCACAGGCGGCGCCGCTGCCGCCGCCGCCGCTGCCGCCGCCGCTGCTGTAGCCTGCTGGCCGCCTGCTAGTGGGAGCGGCGCCACACCTGCACCTGCCACAACACCTGCTGCACCTGCCGCGCCTGCTGGCAAGGCTGCCACCCCCGCCGCGCCCGCCGCGCCCGCCGCACCTGCTGGCACTTTAGCCGCTCCCTCGGGGCTGCCCCAGTGAGCGGGCAACGAGCTCAGCTGGTTGTCAGCCAGCAGCAGCTGAGTGAGGTGTGGCAGGGTGCCCAGCCAGGGGGGCAGCTGCTCCAGGGCGCAGCGAGAGAAGTCGAGGGCTTGCAGCTGGTGCAGGGCCGCCAGCGGGGCAAAGGGGTCGCTCTTGTGCGCGCACAGCTCTCCAAATGCCTCCAGCCGGTCGCAGCCTGGGAAATAAATGCAGCAGGGGGCAGCGAATTGCCGTGAGCTGTGCTTGCCGCTGCGGCAAGCGCAAGAGCACTTCGACGACTGGTCAGCTGTGCCGCTGGGCATCGCCAGCAAAGCGTCGGCCTCAAACAACCAACATGCAGCATCCCTGTCCGGCAGCTCTCACCTCGAAAGCTCAGGGTCTCGAGGTTGGTCAGCGCCGTCAGCACGTCTGGCACGGCAGACAGCGCGCCGTTGGGCAGCCTCAGTTCCACCAGCTGCTTGCAGGCCCGCAGCGGCTCCCACGCGCCCTCCTCGTCTGCAGCAGCGGCAGGGAACGGTGCATGGGTGGTTGTTTAAAACTGAGGGAGCTGCTTGCCGGCGCACAGCGGCTCCCAGGCGCCCTCCTCCTCTGCAGCCCAAAGGGAGGGCGTCGATTTCTTGAGAAACAGGCTCCGCTAATCTGAAGGGCAGCGGCTCACGCCCAATCGATCCATGACTGCCGCCCTAGAGCCCTGCAAGCACGATGCATTCATACTGCAAATGCCCGTTCAAACACTGCACCAGCCTACTCCACGACTGCGCATAGCACACAATCCAAGCCACGCAGCCAGGCCTCACCGGCGCCTCCCAGCAGGTATGGCACCGCAGTGCCCAGCGTCAGGCGTCGCAGGCGCGTGAGGCGCGCGAAGCAGCAGGCGGGCAGCTCATCCCAGCCCTCTGTGTCGGGGTCTCCCTCCCCCACACTGCGGCATAGGGAAAGCCAGGAAAGGCAGGTAGTAGCCAGGTGTCAACGGCTTGACCCAGATCATTGCGGTGCAGAAATGCAGGGAGCTCACAACAACGAGCAGTGGCCTGGCTGAGAAGAGGCGGCAAACAGGCAGGGCAAAACAGGCACGGCAAAACAGGCAGCACCATTCCCTCACCGATCGATCCGCAGCTCAGTCAGGGAGGGCGGCAGCAGCAGCTCGGCCAGGCCGGGCAGCGCATCGTTCAGTGTGAGGCTCTCCAGCTGCAGGGCAGCGCAGCAGCAGGGCCGATCGGCAATGTGGGTGGCAGCCTACCCGAGCATAGCCACGAAAGCGGGGCTGCCACTGAGAGGCAAGACACACTCCTGCTGTGCCAGGTCGATCCAGCCAAACAAAGCAGGGCACTGCACTGCACGGCGCGTGCCTGCTGCATGCCGGCCAGCCAGCGCCAGTCTAGCCAGAGGTAGGGCCAATCACTGCTGCAGCCGGTGAGCACCAGCGTTTGCAGCGACTCCAAAGGCGGCAGCAGCTGCGACACGAGGAGCAGGGACAAGGGGCTAGGGAAGCCGCAAGATGGGGTAGGGCGGATGGCATGCATGCACCAGCAACCGATCGATACAGTGTGTGGAGCGCTCAACCAAAGCAGCTGGTGCCACCCGGCCAGCACAGCCCAGACACACAGGCAAGGCATTGCCAGACAGCATCAGCAGGCACCTGTGGCAGCAGCGCCGCTGCATCGGGATACAGCAGTGCCACTTCCAGCCGCAGGATGGCGGCCCGCCGGTGCCGCAGCCAGGCCGCCAGGCGCTCCAAGTTGAGGGCACATGGGGTGGTGTAAGAGTTGCGCCTGCGAAGGGGTTGGAATTGGCCAGTACGGGCATGCCGAGCAGGGACAGCAGTGCGACGCAGCAGCCCAGGTGGTGCAACCGGGGCGGCGTGCAGAAGCGGGGCGCTGCGCAAGTGGGGCAGGCATGAGGGGAGATACAGGGCAGCCCACGTGCAGGCTGGCCTCCCACCTGTCGCGCCCTCGCGACCGCTTGGGCGGCAGCTGGAAGTCCACGGAGCGCCACAGCTCCATGCGTGTGCTGCACAGCTCCGCAAAGCGGCGGCACACGCCTGCGCACAGGGGCGGAGCCAGTCAGCTCCCTTGCAAAGCCCATTGCAGCCAGCGCAGGCTGCAGATGTGTAAGATTCACAGCAACTGTGCAGATGGTGCTGCTGGATCGAACCATACATTCTCTGCTCACCCGCGCACGTGCGCAACTGGGTGCAGCCCAGCAGGGAGAGCACACGCACAACAAGGTCGTCACTCAGGTCTGCAAACCCGGTGGGCAGCGGCAGCAGGCGCCACACCCAGCCCTCGGAAGACTGCCACGCCCGCAGCATGGTGTGCTGCCGGTGCCCAGCCGGTGGTGCCTGCAGTGGATGGCAGGCAGAGGCCAGCACGGCTGGGTGTGGGCGGTGGCGAGCACGGCCGGCAGCGGCGGCGGGCACAGGCGGCAGCGGCGGCGGCAGTGGGGGAGACTGTCGGATCGCACTCCGTGAAGCACCAAACGGGCACAAGTGTCGTGCAGATACGGCAGACAACCACACAGCCTCCAGAGCCGCACGGGGCAGCGAGCGGCACCTGCTAGGAGGCGCAGCTGCTGTCCTGCGGCCGACTGCACGTCTTCTTCAGCTTGCTGTAGGCGTCTGCAGTCTGTAGACTCCGCACGAGGCCGGTCCGGCACCTTGGGAAGCCACCCGCGCAGCGAGTTCTCTGCTAGCTGCTCAGCCCCTTGTGTTGAGCTCGCACCCGTGCATTGCAGCTGAGCCCGTGCTTTGTAGATCGCCCCTGCACCAATCGCTGTCATGCCCTGCGCTGCCGACCTGCCGGCACATGCGCACCGTGGCGCCGTCATCCTCTCCCAACATTGCACGGCCAATGCGGCCAGGGAGAGCAGGACCAACTGGAAGATGGGTACAACTGGAAGCAATCGGTAGAGTAGAGTAGACACATGAGAGGAATAAGGGAGCACAGCTTTGGCGTGGCACCTCCCTAGGCGCCCGCATCGCTGCCGCCCCATGTCCGTGCGGTGTACTGCCCAGAAGCCGCGCGTCCGAGCGGCTGGAAGGGTGAGGCACCCTGCGGCGGCAACTGCGGCACGCCATACGTGCCTGCGCTGCTGTACGTGGCTGCAGGGCCGGTGACACTGGTGCCGGTCGTCAGCGAGGAGCGGGCGCTACCAGGGCCCTCGGGTGCGCGGCTTGCGCCCTCCTCCCCTGCCCGCCTCCAGTCGTACGTGAACAGCGAGCGCTCCTCTGCAGGCATGGGTGGTTCAGGGCAGCGCAATGGACAGACTGGCAGAGTAAGTGCAGATGCTGGGGCGGCTGGTGGCAGCCAGCCCTAGACCCATGCGGGTTGAAGGTGGTGGTCTTCAGGGCATTTCACCGCCTGCACCCCACAGCTTGCATGCACTGCACCCATGTTCACTGCGTTATCACCCTATCACAGGCATGCGCCTCCCACCTGGGTTTGGCGGGCCGTTCCAGAACCATGTGGCGCCTTCAGTGATGCTGTCCTTCACCGCTGATAGCCCGCGCACCAGCCGTTCCCCGGGGCTCTGCACCGCCGGCCGAGCGCTGCCCGGCGCCGACGGCAGCTGCACCGTCACGTGCCGCCGCCTGCTGCCCGGGGCGCCGGGGGTGCCTCCCGGCGTGCCCACTGCTGCTGCACCTGCGGCTGTCCCAGCATTCAGGGCCGCCTGCTGCCGCAGGTGAATTGAGGCCGCTGCCCGGCTGAAGGCGCGGTCGGCCTCTTTGTCCGGCCTGAACGGCGGCCGGGTCGCAGCGCCACCAGTGACGGTGCGCTGCCGTGGCAGCAGCGCTTCAGTGGCAGGTTGCGGGCTGGGCAGCAGTGCAAATGAGGCAGCCACGCGCTGTTGGTACTCGGGCGAAGCACAGGGTGGCAGCTGCGGTGCAGGGAGCAGGCAGGCAGGGGATCAGGGCTGCACCAGCCTGCACCAGGTATGACTGCAGTGGCCTGTCACTAAGCTCTATAATACGAGGCGTGCCTTCCTCACTGTGCATACTGTGTGCACAAACAAGCTCGCAGCAACGGGCAATTCCCTCAACCCACCTGCGCTGCGTAGGCGTCGTCCTGCCCCTGCCGCTGCCCGCTGCCCAGCGTCTCCTGGTAGGACAGCCCGCCTGTCACGGTGCTGCAGACAGCAAGCGAAACAGGGTGGACAGTTGACCCACAACCATGGTGGCGAACCAGGGTTTGGGCCCATGTTGCTGAGCTGCCATGTGCAGGGCAAGGCCGGTTGTACAAACTCGAAACAGACTTACCTGCGACGGCGGGACACCAGGCCCAGCAGCGCACGCAGCGGCGCGATGGCAAACAGCAGCCAGATTGCCAGGCCCGTCCAAAACACGGGCACCATGGCGCCCTCGTCCTGCGGGGCATTGTGGCAGAGCAGGGGGGTGAGTTTAGGCATGGAGCAGGGCAGCCAAGGAGCATGCATAATGCAGGTGCATGCCAGGTTGCACTTGTGCACAACAGCAGGGCACATTGCACCTCTCCTGCAAGGGCAGACGGCCAGCAAAGAAGCAGTCCTTGCCACGCAAGCAACCAAACCTGACCACAACAAGCAGCAGCAGTATGAAGGCCTCACCACAAAGTACAGGAAGCGCATGAGCAGGAGCTGCACCAGCGGCAGCAGGCGGATGAGCAGGGCGGCGGAGGACACAAGCTTGCCGCGCAGGTTGCCGGGGTGTGCGGCGCGCCTGCGCAGAGGGTTGAGAAATCCGCCGTACGTTGGGGGCAGTGCTCGGTTTTTATACAAAACTGGAATCAGCTCCCCAAATCCCACGAACAGGCGCGACGGCCCGGGAGCATGCCCCTCGATATGGGCGAGACAGCCACCGTGAGGAGCGCTCCGCGCACCTGAATGCCACAAAGAATCAACCACTGCTTGAGGCCCATTGTAGCTGTCAGCTACAAACACAGTTTGCACAGCTGCCAACTGAGAAGTGGGTCGCCCTGCCCACCTGAGCGCCACCACCTTCTCTGCCCAATAGCCCAGGAACAGGCCCAGCGGCCCGGAAACACGCCCTCAGAAACAGCAGCAGCCATGTCTGATATCTGACCTGCCCACCCGCGCACCACAACCACCAACCAGTGCTTCAAGGTCTGCCCTGCCCACCTGAGCGCCACCACCTTTTCGGCCCAGTATCCCAGGAACAGGCCCAGCGCGGCGATGAGCGGGCTGATGGGCAGTACCGGCATCCAGCACAGCGCCAGGCCCAGCGTGGTCAGCGCCGAGGCGTACTGCTCAGCCAGCAGGAACTCGGGCGGCTGCAGCAGCCGGTTCATCATGGCCTGCCGAGGATGGGATGAGGGAATGACACAACGCTGGGCAAACTGCAGGCATATATCATCATCAGCACCAGCAGCGGCGGCGGCAGCCAGTCAACTGCACGAATGCCTGCGCCACGAGAAACACCGCTGTGGGCGGCGCAACCTGTGGACGAGCAGCAGCGGCTGGCGCAGCAGCTACCATGGATTGTTTAGGAGTGCATGCCTGCATCCCATGCATGCCACAGCACCGCAGCACAGCGCTGTACACCAACATGGTGTGTACCTGCGTCTTGGCGGAGCGCGAGATGAGCTGGCTGTACACCAGGTCCTCCAGGTCGCACAGCGTGGCTGCAACACACAAGGGGTGCAGAGAACAATTAAGCTGTGCTTGAGCACACAGCGGAAAGGTGCAACCTGGCACCAGGTCCTCCAGGTCGCACTGCGTGGCTGCAGGTCAAGCAAAAGCAAAGGCATTCATATGCACAACACGGCTGCAACAGCGTCAGTCGGGCAGGTGTGTGCATGGTGTCCTGCCCAAGCCCGGCGCAGGCTCTTGCAAATGGATCATCAGGCATCCCCAGCCAGACATTGCGAGCGCTCTCTCACCCAGGGGCGGCAGCAGCGCGTTGGCCACCTGCATGTAGAAGGCCGACTCCAGAAGGCCGCCACGCGAGTACCTGGGAGGGACGATGGGAAGGGCGGACAGGGCATGGGTTGCTGGGCAGCTGGGTGGGCACGCACGTGCACCAAGGGCGGCAGCGGAAAGGAACCGCAGCGAACCAGAGCTGCCAAATCGTCTGGGAAGCCCAGGTGGCGAGCGGTGGCGGCAGGTGGTGTGCACACTTCCCCATCGCACCCACACCCTTACATATATACTCCTCTACCGCTCCCTCTCCCTCTTTGCCTCGCTATGAGCGGACTCCCTCTTACCAGCTGGAGGAGGACCCCGCAAAGTAGGCGGCCAGCAGCGGCACCGCAAACGCGTTGAGCAGGTAGGCCAGCGACAGCTTGAACAGCTGGGCGCGCTCCGCAGCGGTGCGCGAGTGCCAGCGCTCCACCACCGCCAGCTGTGGGGTGGTTCAGGGACAGCAGACCAGCCCAGAGAAGTTCGAATGCAGGCTAAGGCAGAGCAGACCAGGCGGCTGTTTCGGCTCTCCACCGCGAGCGCTCCCGTACCCCCCACTGCAAGCGCATCCATGCAGAGGCAGGGTGGATCCTGCAAGTACCACAGCCTGGGCGCACCTTGCGCACTGCAAGCGTGACCAGCCAGTTAACCAGCACCACCGCCAGGCCCGACAGGATGCTGATGGCGTTCAGCTTGGTCACCTGCGGGTGGGGGTGCAGTGTGTGTGGGTGCGTGAGCGTGAGTGTGGGTTGGTGGGCTGGAGGGCTGGAGACGGCTCCTTCCTCATTCAAATAGGCCGAATCAAATTGATGCAGGGTGGAGTGGGCATGTGCTTGTGTTGCCACGTCACTTCCAATCCCGCCCTCAGCCGCACCTCCAGCGCAGATGCGGTGAACGCGGCCCAGGAGGAGAAGTCCAGCGAGCCGTCGATGTCGGTGTTGTAGCGGTACAGCGCCGACAGCCTGCAGGAGAATGACAACAAGTGTTGTGTGATAACCAGGGCGAGGCAATGCTTGCTGCGATCAAAGTTGGAAACAAGGCCATCAATGTCGGTGCTCACAGTGGTAGCGGGCCGACAGCCTGCGGCAGGACCGGGCAGGGCATGTCATCGAGCATGCCGCTTGCCCTTTCTTCGCGCACGCGGCAGCTTCCTTATGATACGTCACTTCAGCCATGCATCGGCCCTCTAGAGGCAAGGCATCAGCTGCGTGCTTGCCTGTTCTTGCGCTCCTCCTCGCCCGCCACCGCCAGCCCGTACTGCACAGCTGCTCCCGCCACAATGATGAGCAGCGTGAGGCACGCAGATGCCAGGCGGCTGCAAGATGTGGATTAATTACAGAGGGGCAGGTGGGTTTGCAGCTGGTGCAGCTGTGGGAACCTTGTCGCACCCACAGGCTTGCGTCGACTTGGTTTCACATCCGCCAATGCCAACAGATGACATAAAAGCTGAGCTCAAACAGCTAGAACGCACCGGGTGACTGCCGCGGAGCCTGTGCAGGCGGTGTGCTGCCACAGGATGTCAGATGGCTCGGGGGCTCTGGAGCGCAGGGGTTTGATGGGTGGGGCAGCAGGTCCAGGCTTGATTGCATGTAGGCAGGAGCGCAGCCAGAAAAAACGGCCTGGCCTGCCTCACATATTCCAGTCTCAAGCACTGGCGGCTACCTTGCATGCACAATGTTTGCACAGTGTGCACCCGCCAGATGCAGTTGCTCACCTCCGCACGCGGACGCGCTTGGACCCCATGCGTGGCGCGGTGGCGGTGGCACCGCACAGCAGAGCATCAGCTGCACGGCGGGGCACTGCGCAGAGTGAAGAGTGGCATGGAGAGTGAGCAAATGTTGGGCTGCATTGGAGAGAAGCACGGCCAAGCACAATGGGTTTAACCAAACTTGCATTCCCATCTGCCGACCCAGCAGTAGCCGCACTCACGTGGCCGGTGGTGGTCCTCAATGCAATTGGCCGCATGCTCGGCGTATTCAAACAGCGCCAGCACCGCGCCTGCGGCACCAGTCGTCAAGAAACGCCAGGCACGTCATGGGTTGGCCTTGCGCACACCCAAGTATCCAGGTGCGTGCTGCACTAATGCGCCATGGTTCCTCGCACTGCGCCACAGGACCAAAGCACCCACAGACCACATCCAATGCACTCCAGCCCCAGCCTGCAACACCGCCCGCCCACAACACGCACCCGTGGGCCGCAGCTCCTGGCGCTCGTAGCAGCGCAGCTTGTGTGCGGCATCGTCCATCTGGCGCTGCAGGCCCTGCCGGCTGGTGGCTCCCAGGGCCCACAGGTTGAACCAGGCAGCAGAGGCAGAGCAGGAGTCGGAGGCCAGCCAGGCGTCCGCCTCGGCACAGCTGGCGGGGAGGGGGAAGGAGGTGGGCGCGACGGCGAATCAAGTCAGACACGGAGCCAAGAACCGGGATTGGGGGCTGCCTGGGCAGGGACATGCCAATACACTGTCATCAGAGCAGTGCGTAGCAGGGCCTTGCTCCAGTGTGCCGAAAGGCAGCTTGCCGCCAGGCTCGGCGCACCGCACCAAGTGCCTCGAGCCTGCTGCCCAAAACGCACCGGACGAGCAGCATCTGCAGGTGCTGCGACACGCGCACGCTGTCGCCCACATCCGGCACATGGAAGGCGCCCACCACTGCAGGAGGGCAGGGGAGGGCAGAATTGGGCGAGGCAAGCATGGCAACAAGTTGCAAAGAGGGCCAAGGGGCAGCGGCACCTTGTGCAAACAGTGCAGCAAGCGCAGAGACGATACCGCAGCAGGTGGCGCATGTCCATCAGAAAGCTGCACAGCACAGCACATGCAAGCAGTGCAGCGGCCGCCACACTCACCGCTGCCGTAGTGGCTGCACCACTCCTGCAGCTCGGAAGCGCCCAGCGCGGCCGGCACCCCCTCAATCAGCACTGTGTAGTCACTGGCTGTAATGACGCGAGCGTCCGCAGCGTGCACAGCGTGCAGCTGCAGACAGAGAGCGGCGGATGGCAGATGCAAACAAGGCTTGGTGGGAAGGCAGGCAGGGCGAGGGAGAGCTGGGAGGGTGCATGCTCAGCCTCGGCGTTGCCCGCAACAACCCATTCATGCTGCTGCCTTGTAATGCCCATAGAAAGGCAAGCGCATGCCCCACCCCCCACCATGCCCCACCCCCACCTGCGCGCGATTGAGGACGAGCACCCACACCAGGAAGGCCAGCTGCGCTAGGAAGAAGTCCCACAGCTGCCCCGCTGGCACGCTGCCCACGCTGCGGCTGCTGCCGCTGCCGTCCGCCAGCGCAGCAGGGTCCAGCTGCAGGTCACAGCAGTAGCAGGGCCCATCCTGCGCCGCGGCATCGCCGCCGCCGCCCGACGAGCAGGGCGGGTGCAGCAGGCAGGTGGCGTTCCCGGTTGCCCCCGTCGGCAGCGTGGGCGGCGGCAGGGCCGCGCACTGCTCGTCCCGTGCATCGCTGCCCAAGCGAGCATCGCTCCAGGCGCACAGCGCGGGGCAGTCAAACGGGCTGTTGTAGCGGCTGCTGGTGCAGCGGCTGCCGGCGGTTGACCCTGTCACCCAGCTGCTGGTGTCCCAGCCCTTGTTGCAGCTCAGCTGCGGCACCTGCATCAAGAGAGATGGGGCCAGAGGGTGGGCAGCAGGTCAGCTTAGTTGGTTGGGAGCAGCCCCGATGCCTCACTCGCTCCATGCCGCGCTGTGACTGCCACCAACAACCACGCACTCCACAGCAAGCATGGGCATTGCTGCAGTGCTATGCACAGAGACGCGGTCCATCGGTAGTCAGGCACAGCCCGGCCGCACCTCGTTGACCACGAGCGTGTAGCTCTCCGACCAAGCCTGGCTGCTCAGGTTGTTGACCAGCGGGTAGATGCAGAAGATGCTGCGCAGCAGGGAGCAGACGCAGACCGAGAGAAATAATCACTGGACATGCAAGGAGAAGTACGTCATCACGAAGCATGGCAGAGGCAGGGCATGTCCCCAAGGAGAAATGCAGGCTACATGAGCAGCACAAGCCAGTCGAGGGTGGGAAGGAGCGGACCACTTGCCAGGCGCAGGCCATGCAAACGAAACCACATGCAGCAGCATGTGCATGCCTTGCATGGGCACTGCACCGAGCAAGGTGGAGGAGGGCAACAGCATGTCTAATGTACACGGCACACACCTGAGGAGCAGCGCCACATAGATGAACTGCTTCACGCTGGCAAAGTAGACGCCCAGGCCTGCACAAGGTTCAAAGGACCACATGTCAGATGTGTGACCGGTCAGGCAAGCAGACGCAGCGCAGCAAAAATCATCGTGACGCAGGATGGCCTGGCAACCGCTCATGGCAGACCGCTCATGGCGCCGCCACCGCACATGGCACCCTTTCATGAGGCATGGTGGACCGCCGCCTCTCATGGCGCCCCCATTCTGAGGCATGGCTGGCAGGCACCGCTCATGGCGGCCCCATCCTGAGGCATGGCAAACCGCCATGGCTCATGGAGCCCCCATTTGAGAGGCATGACGGACAGCAACCGCACATGGCACCCGCCCATGAGGCATGGCAGACAGCCACTGCTCATGGCACCCAAATTTTGAGGCATGGCAAACCGCCACTGCTCATGGTGCCCCATTTTGAGGCATGGCGGACATCCACCACTCATGGCACTCTCTGTTGAGGCATGGCAAACCACGTCCCACCCCAGTGGCATGACATGGCGGCCATGCCTTGTAGGGCAATTCATCTACCATGTGCATGGGTCCTCCATCTCACTCCAATCATTGCATGCCCGCACCACTTCACCTGTGCATGCCTCGCCAATCTTCTGAGGGGATGACCACAGGGAGAAGGGGCGGGCGGACGAGGCCACAGGCACACCAAACTGGTCGCGGTCCTGCTGGCACAGCTGCCGCGCATGCCGCAGCCGCAACGCCGCAGTCCTGCAGCATGGGGGGTTGGGAGGCATGCATTGAGCAACACACATATCATAGCACAACTACAGGTGCAGGCTTACATGAACTATGCCATTTTCTGATGCCAAAGCTCACCGGGAGGGCCGCTGTCCAGCCTGGCTGTGGCTGGCCACCACCTGGCCAGCTGCTGCCTCCTGCTCCGCTGTCACGCCCGCGTGTGCGTTCAGGTGGAAGGCAGATGCATCCACCGACTTGGCCGGCGAGGACTTGCCCTCCTCTGGAGCCTGCGGAGCCCAGCAGCAGGGGAGGTGCTCATTTAGGGCAGCTACAGCGCAATGGCGCAGTGTTCCGTGCGTTCAAGTGAGCTGGCGGCACAAGCTTGACTGCCGGCAATCTGGTCAGGACACCGTGAGCAGTCAAGACACATTCCATGCCCCCAGCTGTTGCTGCCGGGGCGCTCACCTCTGCGGATGCCAAAAGCTGCTGCTGCGAAGAGCCGCGGCGAGCCATGGCCGCAGCCGGCGGCGGCTGCATTGCTGCACGCTGCTGCGTGGCGGCCACTGGCTGATGCTGGTCTTCTGGATGCGGCTGCCAATGCGGTGGGGCGGTGGGGTCGGCTTCGCTGCTCGTCCAGCTGTCGGCAGCTGCCACGGCTGCCGCCTTGCCTGCCATGGCTGCCGCCGCCGCTGCCGCAGCAGCCGCTGCCGCCGGTGGCTGCTTGACCGGCGAGTTGACGCGCTGCCAGCCAAACCGCCCGGGCGGCAGTGGCTGCTGCGGCGCGGGCGGCGGAGGGTCTTGATAGCTGGCCTGCTGCTGCAGCTTTTGGCCCCAGAGGGGAAGCGTGCCAGGCTGCTGCTGCGGGGGCGGCCCAGCTGCAGGTGGGTGCTGCCCCCACGTGGGTGCTTGCAGCCCAGGATGCTGCGGCTGGCCCCATGCCCCTTGTTGCTGCTGCTGCTGCGCCGCTGACGCAGGCGGCGCACCCATGGCTGCCGCCAGCGGGGACACAGTGGGTGGCGCCGGCGGCACTACAACTGGCGGCCTCGGAGGTGGGGGCGGCATGGTGGCCACCTCTGCAGGCAGGCGCACGGCTGGCGCGCCACTGGGTGCTGAGGCCATGGCGCCCAGGCGCGGTGTGGCAGCTGCGTTGGCCAGCGGCGGCGGCATGGGGCGCACCACCACGCTGCCCTCCCGCAGGCTGTCCATTGTCCCCAGCTCCGTGCTGCCGCGCTGCATCTCATCCTCCGGCTCTGCCGCAGGCCCGCCAAACAGGCGGCCCGCCCAGCCGCGCGGGCGCAAGCTAACCGACTCGCTCTGGCCGCCGGCGCCTGCAGAGGCGGCCGCGCCGCCGCCGCCGCCGCCGCTGCTGCTGTCGCCGCTGGAGGTGAGGCCCTCCTGCGCCGATGCGTACTTGCTCGTCGGTATGCTGGACATCGGGGCGATCGTCGGCAGGGAAGAAGGGCAGCTGCCGCCGTCGGGCAACTGTTTGGTTGGGCGGGAGGGCGACCGCCGGGCCCTGAACCGCAATCAGCGGTGCAAGGAGAGTGGTGGGTAGGTGGGCTGGGGCCTTGGAGTGCAGTGGTGCTGCGCCAGAGCGCAGCAGGGTTCAGCGCCTCACAAAACGATCACGGCAGGGCTCACAGGCATGGGCCGCTCAACCATTGTCATCGCGACAGCCAGCGGGCCGCCCCACGCACCCAGCGCCCGTCGGCAAGTTCGTGCGGCTCCTTCCTGCCCAGCCATGGCTCAACCACAGGCGCTCACAGCCCTTCGGGCCGCGATCGCGCGATCCCGCACTGCACCTAGCAGCCCGCAGGTGGGTGGGGCCGCTGCCGCCGCCTGCGTTTCTGCGCCTGCAACCTGCTCCCCTCTCGCCTCCCCACTCACCCAGGTGCGGCCCGCGCCAGCCAGACCCGCAGCTCCTAGTTCGGCGTTTGCTGGACTGCATGTCGAGGAGCTGCAGCTATGCAGCGAGGCGGACAATGCAGCGTCCCTCCAGGCCTGGGTGCCGCTGCGCATTGTCGGGCCGCCGGCGGCCGCGCCATCCAACGGCACGCAGCAGCAGCAGCAGCGGCAGAGACCCGCAGTCATTCTGCTGCATGCCACCGGCGTGGACATGTCCAGCCTGGCCGAGCAGCAGGCGGCGTTCGCACGGCGCGGCTTTGTCGCGGTGGCCATCGACTGCAGGTGAGGCTCTTCACCTTTTTCACGCTGAGCTGTGGACGGTGGCGGCTTCCTGCCGGTCAGCAAGGCGCTGCTGGTCTGTGCATGCGCACCTGTCGAGCACGGTCTGCCGCCCCCTGCGCGCAGGTACCATGGGGCGCGCAGCGAGGTTGGGGCGGGCGCACGAGACGGCTACCAGCTCGCACTCGTCAGGTGGGCAGTGTCGGGTGTCTCGAGCAGCCGTGAAGTTTCAATCAACGCTGGCTGTAACACACAGATCTGTGGCGGCATTGCAGTCACTTCTGTCTGTGCACTCACTTGCCAGCCATGCTGTTGAACTTGCGCTGCCCGCCTCGCAGCCCCCTGCCCACCCTCCAACACTGCCCCGCTGCTGCAGGGCGTGGCGGGGCAGCGGCGAGCGGCCCTTCCTGCTGGATAATGTGTGGGACCTGCAGCGGGTGCTGGACTACCTGCAGCAGCGGTGAGGGGGGCCTGGGCGTGTGTACTTTGCGTACTTGCAGCGAGCTGTCCATGCTGTAATATTGTCCCTATTTTGGCTGCTGCCGTTCTGCATGCTTCAGCTGCCATCGGCCATGCGCTGCCTGCGCTGTCTGCCTCTTCCTCTCCCCCAACCACCCATCCCATGTGCTGCCTGCTTCTGTGACCCTTCTCCTTGACAGGCCTGACGTAGATGCAGCTCGTATCGGCGTGACGGGCATCAGCCTGGGAGGGATGCACTCCTGGCTGCTGGCGGTGGCTGACGACCGCATCGCGGCTGCGGCGCCCATGATTGGCGTGCAGCACTTTGGGTGCGCTTGCATGGCTGGATGGGTTGGTTGGGGTCGGGTGGTCGAGACTTGCATTGCACTGTGCTACTGTTGTACACAGCTTCTGTCCCATCTTGCATGTTTGTGGGCTTGCCTGGGCTGGAGGTGCCAGTAGAGAAATGCATGCGCACTGAGCCGCAGCGCTGCCCTCTTTTGCCTGGCTGCAGCTGGGCGGTGCAGCAGGGCAAGTACCATGCACGAGTGGAGAGCATCCCGCTTGTCTTCCAAGCGGCAGCAGCAGACATGCAGGCTGACCGCCAGCAGCAGCAACAGTCGGCTGATGGCGGTGACAGTTTGCCCCTCTCCAATGGCAGCGGCAGCTACGAGGTCACGCCTGAAGTGGTGGCCGCTGTGTGGGACCGGCTGCTGCCTGGTAAGCGATGCCACCTGCACTGCCAGCCAGCCAGCCAGCAAGGCTGTCACGTTGGGGATTCATGCTGCTGCCCACAGGTTCTGCAATGGGCCTGCAACTGGGCTCCCCAATGCACCTTCCACCTTGGCCCCCGGTGTGTTTGCTGCACCTCCTGCATGCCATGCACCAGAGGCAAGCTGCCCTCACACCACATTGCAGGCCTGCTTGAGCATTACGATGCGCCGCAGTCGCTCCCACTGCTTGCGCCACGGCCGCTGCTGGTGGCGAATGGGGAGCTCGACCCCCGCTGCCCCATGCAGGCGCGCGTGAAGCTGGTTGTGCCATCACTTTTTGCAAGCCTGATGCGCCCGCTGATTGAGTATGCACAGCCCTGTTGGTTTGAACCAGGCGCAAGTGATGAACTGGCGTGCTGCCTTTTGCACCCAACTGAGATGTCCCACCACAGTCCCACATGTGCCTCCTTGCCAGGCCTTGACGCTCGTTTCGCAACCGATGCCTTGTTTGCAGGGCGTGGAGCTGGCGATGGCGGCTGCCAGGGCTGCCTACGAGCAGCAGGGCGCGGCCGACAAGCTGCAGCTGTATGTGGTGCCGGGCTGCAACCACGAGTGCACGGCATGCATGTGGGAGCAGGTGAGGGTGGCCTGGCGTGGAGGGGTGGAAGCAGAAGGGCAGGCATGGGGAGTGCTCAAGAGGACAGGGGCATTGCTGGCAGGAGACTGAGTCCGGCACGCGCTGCATGCTTCTGCATGCCGCTGGTTGGTTGTGAAGTCTGGGGCAGCGAACCAGCTGTACTGCCTCCCTTGTCTGCCTGTTTTGCAGGTGCATGCGTTCTTCGACCGCCACCTGCTCAATGCGGCGTGATGCACTGCCGCCGGCTTGTGACGTGCCTTCCCTTGCAGCAAGCTAACCTAATAGCAGCAGGCGGCATTCCTCCCGTGACAGAGTAGGTTTAACGAAACGCCTCCGACTCATTTATTGGCCCCTCTCCAACACCAAATCCTGTACACAAACGAATCCCCTTGCTGCACATAGCTCGCAAGTTGCGTTGGATGTGATGTAGCAGTGTGTATTACAGAGCTGCTCGCACACAGGGTGGTGCTTGCTCTTGCTGCATAATGGAAAAGCATCAAGCACAGTGCTGCGGCAGTGTGCAATGAAAAATGAAAGGAGGAAGCGCAAAACAGCTGTGAGGGATGGAATGTGGCATGGCACACTTTCAGTAACAACAAAAGCTTGCGGGCCCGTGGGGGCAAGCACGTGTGAAAAGGCTGGGAGAACAGTACGAGGTTGGCGTTCGTGCCACATTCTTTTGCTCAGCGGTGGTACCTCACGGCAGCTGGCGCTGCGGTTGATGGGGAGTGGGTGTTGATGTGTGGCAAGGGTAGTGGAGTGGCGGTAGGTAGGGCTGCCGTACGGCTGCCCAAAGGAATGCTGCATTTTGTACGTCGTGTCACGTTGGGACAAGTTCTGGATGACTTTGCAGGTCGGGGGGGATCCGGCGCCCTCAGGGCACCGCAGCCCCGAGGTTGCTCAATTGCGATGCTTCGTGTGGCTGCTGCTTGTGCGCAGGTCACACCGGCTGCTCAAATAGGAAGGTTGCGGTGGGCGGGTTTTGCTTCCACGCCTGTGTGGCAGCCGTGACGGCGGCCGCTGTGGGCGGAGGCCTGTAGGTGGAGCCTGCAAGCAGTCGGGGCCAGCGGCGAGAACGAGGCAGTGAGCAGCTGCGGTGGCAGCAGCAGCCACAGCAGCGGCAGCGTATTCACCGGCGGGCAGCGCTACACAGGCAGGTGGGCAGGTGGCCAGCTCATGGTCATGATGGCACCTATTCAGCGCCAGCTGCAGCCCACCCGGCCAGCCCGTTTCCAGCTTCTGGCCAAGCCACCCTGATGCCTTTCTTGCTGAGCCACAGGCTTCAAGTGGCGGCTGCTCATGCTCACCCAGCAGCCCTGTCACGGGCGGCACCAGCGGCTGCAGCAGCGTGAGGTACACGTCCAGCCACTCGCCGTACAGAGGGTCGGCGATCTGCGCAGGTGCAGACAAAGGCAGCAAGCAGTCAGCGGTTGGGCTGCAGAGAGCCAGCTGGGAGTCCAGCCCAAGGCGGAGCGTCGAGGCAGTTTGATGCACCGTGGTTCCATTGCACCATGGATCGCACACCGTCTGCTGTCCACCTGCACGAAGCCCCCCGTTCTGCCCCGACCCCGCCACAATCCGCATGCACTCCAGCCAAGCGCCGCAGGTCCCCCTCCTCCCCATCTCACGTCTGCTGGCTTGTAGGGCGCACGCTGCACCGCTCGGATGCGCATGTAGGGCGTGGTGATGATGATGCCCGATGGCGCCCCGTTCTTCACCAGGGACACCTGCAGCAGCAGCAGCAGGAGCCACAATCGAGCCAAGCACAGGAAACTGAAGTTCAGCAAGCAAAGTAGCTGTTGCATGTGCACCTAGCGGCCAGGCCAGCATGCACAGTTGCCGAGCTTGAAGCAAGCGCTGTGGTGGCACTCCAACGGCTCCATTACCATGGCAGGGGTCTGCCGAGGTGCACCAGCCATACCAGCACGGCCCAGAGTGCTCCCCGTTGCCCGGCAGCAGCACTTGCCTCCACTACCACGTTGCCTCCCAGCTTCACGCTTTGATAGGGCGCCACCTTGTTGCCGTTGGCCAGAACTGCGGGGCAGAGCAGGCAAGCCAGCGTGACACTGCTTGGTGCTCATCTCCAAACCAAGGGTGCTGAATAGCTGCTCAGGCAGCAATTTTGCTACTGCCATCTGTAGAGCTGCGCATCACCGCAACAGGCATCCAAGCAACGTGGGGCGCGCTTCACAAAGCGAGCGCAAGCCACTTCCTTCACTCACTTGCAAGCTTCCAAACTTTGCCGACCTTGTTCAGCATCGCCGACACCTGAACCTGCAGGCACAGTTGCAAGCAGCGAACATGGCATGAGGCGCGCTGTGTTCCAACCGCCAGGAGCAGCACCCGAGGCGGCAGCGGCGGCGGCGGCGGTGGCAGCGGCGGCGGAATGGGCAGCAGCAGCCGGCCCCACCATGCATGCGCCCTCTCTATCCACGCTCACCGCAGGCCCCCGGCTGAAGGTGATGCCGTGGATCAGGGTGGCCTTACCGCCTGGCCCGCCGGCAGCAAACAGGGCATCCAGCTTTGACTGCAGGAGCATGGCGGGGGATAGAAGTGTTGCCTCAGCGTGCCCGCCAGCTCATGTGCAAATTGTTGAGCGATTTGAAGGACATGCAGGTGCTGCAATGTAAGGACGTAAGCTGAAAAATGCATGCAGCCTGAAGCTCTGGGTTCAGTTTTGCACAGAGCAGCGCAAGCAACTGCAACTCGCCACCCAAAGTGCAAAAGAGCACGCACCATGGTGCCGTCCTGAAACAGGTTGTACGTCTTGCCCGGCTGGCCGGGGAATAACTTCCAGGGCCCGCTGGTGTAGTCAAACCCTGCAGCCGCACAGGAGGGGTGGCAGGCAGGCTGGGTCTGCTCTTGCTGCAGGGGCCCTCCAAGCCATCCGTGCAGCGGGAAAAACAGGGCGGGTGGCGCAACCTACGCGCCTGCGCTGCGTCCATGCCTGTGCAGATCGCAACCCCCATGCGCAGCCAGCCGAGCGAACGCGCCAGCCAGCAGCAGCGACATCCTGTGCAGCATTGTGCAACTGGATCCATGGTCAACACACACTCACCGATGTAGTGAGGGTCGCCCACGATGGCGGCATTGCCTCCAAAGGGCGGCGGCGGCGGGCTGCTGACCAGCGGTTTCACAGGCGCCTTGGGCGGGGGAGGCTTGGGCTTGGGCGGAGGGGGCTTAGGTTTTGGTGGAGGCGGCTTCGGTTTTGGCGGAGGTGGCTTAGGCTTTGGCGGAGGCGGTCTTGGCTTGGGAGATGGTGGTTTAGGCCTTGGCGGCGGTGGCGAGAGCACAAGCGGCTTGATGGGCGGCTTGGGGCTGGGCGGTTTCGGACTGCACGTGAAAGACAGTTGGAGCAGAAAGCGTTGGGCAACAGGTACACCCTGCCCACACCCCGGCCAGCCAGCTGAGCGCTGTTTCGTCAGAAGGGTAGTGCAGTAGCTGGAATCACCTTGGGGGCCGCGGGCTTGGTGGCCGCGGGCTGCACGGGAGAGATAACGACGACACTCTCAGAAATGGGCGACATCTGTGACATGCATGTACCTGCACTGAAATTCAATATGGCTGCAGCTGGCAGCGCTCCTCACCTGGGGGGCCTCGGGCTGGGCGGCTTTGGGCTCGGGCTGGGCGGTTTTGGGCTGGGTGGAGGCGGGCTGAGCACCAACGGCTTGATGGGTGGCAGGGGCGGCCGGGGAGACGGAGGGCTGCATAACAGAAACGGCCAGGCATCCAGATACTTTGGGACACGTGCCTCTCGTTGTGGTGCTAGTGCGCAGCCAGGCAGTAATGTTTGCAATGGGGCCCTGCAGAGTGCAACCAGCAATGCCAGCAAACGTGCCGCAGCCGCACCTGGGTGGCGGCGGGGAGGGTGGGAAGGGGCTGCACAACAGGGCAAACGAAGAGGCACTGTCGGCGACACAAGGTCAATGCTCAGTAGACGTGTGGCCAGCGTGGCAGCTACTTGAAAGGCAGGATCAGCAGCTGCGGCGTCTCACCTGGGCGGCGGCGATGGTGAGGGTGGCGGGGGGCTGGGGCTGCAAAGGCAGGCAGAAGGGACCAGGCTGAGTCGCTAAGCGAGTGAACCGCAGCCATGCCACCGCAGCCAGTGGGCGCCATGCAAGCGCACGTTAGCATGCAGCAGCACAGTGTAGTCTGCACCTGGGAGGCGGTGGCGAGGGAGAGGGCGGAGGTGGGCTTGGGCTAGGCGGCGGCGGCGAGGGGGAGGGCGGCGGAGGGCTGGGGCTGCAGGGGACAGCACAATGATGAGGAGGCAAATTCAATAGCATAGCCAAAACAATGTGTGCCATCGATGACACTACGAAGGTGCCATGCAGCCCACATGCATGGTTTCTCAGTTAGTGCAGCAGGCGAGTCACACCTCGGTGGCTCAGGCGGGGGAGGACTGGGGCTGGGTGGTGGCGGGGAAGGGCTGCATGGCCGGGGAAGCGAGTGCATTATGTTCGAGGTTGGTTGATGATGTTCAGTCATGGTCATAAGCAACAACAGCACAGATGCTGCTGTGGTGCATAGCAGCACCATGTGGCAGTGCACAGCATCATCCGGTAGTGCTGACCTTGGCGGCGGCGGCGAGGGAGAGGGCGGGGGTGGGCTGGGGCTTGGTGGCGGCGGCGAGGGAGAGGGGGGAGGCGGGCTGGGGCTGGGCGGCGGCGGCGAGGGTGAGGGCGGAGGTGGGCTGGGGCTGGGCGGCGGCGGCGAGGGGCTGCGTGGCAGGAAAGAGAGTTGGAACTGGATCAGGCATGCAACCAGGCACATGCTGCTGCAGTGCACATGCGCCCCATGGTGTGAAGCGCTGCATTAGCCTGTTGTGCTGACCTCGGCGGCGGCGGAGAGGGCGAGGGCGGGGGTGGGCTTGGAGGAGGGCTGCATTGCAAAAAAAGGCAGGCAGGGAAGCTTGATCAGTTGAGCCCAATGCAATTTAAGAATTGTCAACTTCCACACCAGCACCTTCAGCTCAAAAGCAATATAAGCGTCGAAGCTGGTTTGCACCTTGGCGGCGGTGGTGAAGGGGAAGGTGGAGGTGGGCTGGGGCTTGGTGGTGGCGGCGAGGGCGAGGGCGGAGGTGGGCTGGGGCTGCACAGCAAGGTA
>VFQQ010001455.1_pt1 | contig 32659 bp, 33 predicted proteins | sample 3512341 | NCBI WGS metagenome assembly VFQQ01 (sample SAMN10412373, study PRJNA504923) | tailings metagenome | isolation source: Relicate 2 Philex TSF1 revegetated site | place: Philippines: Tuba, Benguet | collected 2017-08-29 | reverse complement strand
CAGACCGATGGCACCGACCAGGGCGAACAGGCTTCCCAGGATCAGGCAGGCGCAAATCAACAGTTCCAGCCAGAACGGCATGGTCATTCCCCCTTAATCGATGATGTCGCCGTGCAGCAGGTGCTTGCCCACCGCAACCGTACCGACGAAGCCCATCACCGCGATCAGCAGTGCAGCTTCGAAGAACAGATCCGAGGCCAGCCAGATGCCGAACAACACGATCAGCGCCAGCGCGTTGATGTACAGGGTATCCAGGGCCAATACGCGATCCACCACGTTCGGCCCTTCGACCAGACGCGCGACGTTGAGCAGCATGGCCAGCGTGAGGATGCCCATGCACAGAAAGACTACGTTCTCGAGCATTCGAAAATCTCCAGCAGCGGCGTTTCGTAACGGCTCTTGACCGCGGCGATCAGTTCCTCGCGATCCGGCACGTCGAGCCCGTGCACCAGCAGTATCTTGTGATCGGAGCTGAGGCTGGCAGAGACCGTGCCAGGGGTCAGCGAGATGATGCAGGCCAGCGTCGAAAGGACGAACTCATCCTCGATCGCCACCGGCACCTCGACGAACGCCGGCTTCAGGCGCGACTTCGGCCCCAGTACCAGCTTCACCACCTGCAGGTTGGCCACCACGATGTCGTAGAACACCTTGCCGATGAACAGCAGCAGACCCAGCGGCTTGCGCACCTTCGGCACGTGCAGCAGGAAGTCGCGGCACAGATAGACGATGGCCCAGGCAAGCAAGGCACCGAGCAGCAAATGCCCCAGGTTGAAGGTGTTGACCAGCAACAGCCAGAGCACCGTCAGCACCAGAATCATCCGCGGATGGGGGAAGAAACGCCTCATGCCGCACCTCCGGCGATGATCGACAGGTATGGCTGCAGATCGAGCAATTGCGCCGCAGCAGCCTCCAGATAAGCCAGGATCGGTTTGGCAGCGATCAGCAGCAGCGGGCTGGCCAGCAACAGGCCAAGCGCCGCCAGCAGGCTGATGCGATCAGCCGGCTCGGCTTTCGACGGCGCCGCGTCCGCGCCATGGCCCAGCCAGAACAGGCTGGTACCGGCGCGGCTCAGCGCCACCAGCGTCAGCAGACCGCCGATCAGCAGCACCGGCCACATGCTCCAGGCCTGCCAGCCCGGCTCGGCCGCACGCAGCAGCATCATCTTGCCGAGGAAGCCGGAGAACGGCGGCAACCCGGCCACGGAAATCGAGGCGAAGAAGAACAGGCAGCCCAGCAGCAGCGGCTGGCGCAGCACGCGCTCCTGCTGCAGGTCGCCACCGGCGCTGTCACGCTGGGCGACCACCAGGCCGGCCAGCAGGAACAACGCGCCGCTGATCAGCGTGCTGTGCAGCGTGTAATAGAGCGCGGCGCTCAGCGCCGCGGCATTGCCGATGGCGAAGCCGGCCAGCAGGGTGCCCACCGAGAACACCACCAGATAGGCCAGCAGCGCCTGCAGCTGGCGGGCCCCCAGGGCGCCGATCACGCCGAAGGCGATGGTCGGCAATGCCAGCCACCAGAGCAGCTCATGACCGAGATTGGCCAGCGGCCCGGCCTGCTCGCCGAACACCAGGGTGAACACGCGGACAATGGCGTAGAAGCCGACCTTGGTCATGATGGCGAACAAGGCGGCCACCGAAGCGGGCGCCGCCGCGTAGGCGCGCGGCAGCCAGAAGCACAGCGGCAATACCGCGGCCTTGAGACCGAAGACGATCAGCAGCAGGTAGGCGGCGGCCTTGATCAACGGCGCATCGGCGACATCGGCACTGGCCACGCGCGCAGCCAGATCGGGCATGTTCAGGGTGCCGGTCAGGCCGTACAGCAGGCTGACGCCGATCAGGAAGAACGACGACCCCAGCAGGTTGAGCACCACGTAATGCACACCGGCCTTGACCTGATTGGCACGGTTGCCGTGCAGCAACAGCGCGTAGGAGGAGATCAGCAGCACCTCGAAGAACACGAACAGGTTGAACAGGTCCGCGGTGAGGAAGGCACCGTTGATGCCCAGCAGCTGGAACTGGAACAGCGCATGGAAGTTCGGCCCCTGCTCGTCCTCGCCACGGCAGGCGTAGATCAGCGCCAGGCTGGCAAGCAGCGCAGTGACCAGCAGCAGTGCGGCGTTGAAGCGGTCGAGCAGCAGCATGATGCCGAACGGCGCCGCCCAATTGCCCAGCGCGTAGACCTGCAACTGCCCTGCCCCGGCCAACATCACCAGGTACAGACACACCGGCAGCAGCGCCAGGCAGCCCACCAGGGAAATACCCCGTCTGACCTGACGCGACCAGGTGTGGCCGATCAGCAGCAGCGCACCGAAGAACAGCGGCAGAAGAATGGGGAGGATGATGGCGTGACTCATGCGCGCGGCTCCTCGCCATCGACGTGATCGGTCTTCAGCTCACCCAGGCCACGCAGGGCCAGCACCACGACGAAGGCGGTCATGGCGAAGCCGATGACGATGGCGGTGAGTACCAGCGCCTGCGGCAGCGGATCGCCGTATTCGGCGCTCTTGCCGATTACCGCCGGCACCCCGGTGCCAAGGCGGCCCATGGCGAAGATGAACAGGTTGACCGCATAGGAGATCAGGGTCAGCCCCATCACTACCGGAAAGATGCGCGCCCGCAGCAGCAGGTAGACGCCACTGGCGGTCAGCACCCCGAGGGTGATTGCGAATACAGCCTCCATATCAGATGACCTCCTTGCACGACTCGTCCTGACTGACATGGCCGATGTTGGAAAGAATCAGCAGGGTGGCGCCGACAACGGCCAGGAACACCCCGAGATCGAAGAGGATGGCGGTGGCCAGTTCGATTTCGCCGATCAGCGGAATATGGAAGTGGCCGAACGCCGAGGTCAGGAACGGCGAGCCGAACGCCCAGCTGCCCAGGCCGGTCAATCCGGCGATCAGCACGCCCCAGCCGGCGGTGGCGTGATAGCTGAACTTCAGGCGCTGCTGGGTCCAGGTCACACCGTGGGAGATGTACTGCAGGATCAGCGCTACGGAGGTGATCAGGCCGGCGATGAAGCCGCCACCCGGCAGGTTGTGACCGCGCAGGAAGATGAACGCCGAGATCAGCAGCGCCATCGGCAAAATGGCCCGCGCCAGGTTGTCGAGAATCATCGGATGGGCATCGCTCGACCAGGGGCGACCGTTCTTGTCATGGGTCGGGTGCGGCAGGCGCAGGCCGTGCAGCAGCGCATAGATACCGATGGCGGCAATCGCCAGCACGGTGATCTCGCCCAGGGTGTCGAAGCCGCGGAAGTCCACCAGGATCACATTGACCACGTTGGTGCCGCCGCCGCCGGAGACGCTGTTCTCCAGGAAGAACGAGGAGATGCTCTGGTAGGGTCGGGTGAGCACGGCGTAGGCCAGCATCGCCACCATGGTGCCGCTGCCCAGTGCCAGGGTCAGATCACGCAGGCCGCGCAGGCTGCTGGACTCGGCCGGCGTACGGTCGGTCATGAAGTACAGGATGAGCATCAGCAGGATGATGGTCACCACCTCGACCGATAGCTGGGTCAGCGCCAGGTCGGGGGCGGAGAAGCGAGCGAAGGCCAGCGCCACCATCAGGCCGGCGGCGCTGAGGATCATCAACGCTACCAGACGGCGGCGATGGAAGACCACGGTGAGCACTGCGGTGACCATCAGAATCAGCATGCCGGCGACGGTCAACGGGTCGACCGGCGTCATGGCCACGCTGCCGGTGAGCTGCTCCAGCGGCGACAGGGCAATCACCATCAGGGTCAGGGCACTGCCGAGCATCCAGGCCAGGTAGCGCTGCAGCGAGCCGCTTTCCAGCAGCTTGGTGATACGCACGGACAGGCGGGTCATGTAACGCACCACCTGATCGAAGGCTTCCTTGGCGTCCAGGTTGGGCAAGCCTTCGTACCAGCGGAACAGCGGCCTGCGGCAGGCGTAGACGAGGATGCCGCCGAACAGGGCGATGAAGCTCATCATCAGCGGCAGGTTGAAGCCGTGCCAGATCGCCAGGCTGTACTCGGGCAGCTCGCCACCCAGGGTCGAGGCGGCCGCGGTGGCCAGCAGCGGCGCGACGGTGTAGGCCGGCACCACGCCCACCAACAGGCAGAGGAACACCAGTACCTCCACCGGCACCTTCATGTAACGCGGAGGCTCGTGCGGCGGGTAATTGGGCAGATCGATCGGCTCGCCGTTGAAGAACACGTCGTGGATGAAACGCAGCGAGTAGGCCACCGAGAACACGCCTGCCAGGGTCGCGGCAGCCGGAATCACCCAGTTGAAACCGCCCAGCAGGTGCTGGTGCAGGGTTTCGGTGAAGAACATTTCCTTGCTCAAAAAGCCATTGAGCAGCGGTACCCCGGCCATAGCCGAGGCGGCCACCATCGCCAGCACCGCCGTATGCGGCATGTACTTCCACAGGCCGTTGATGCGACGCATGTCGCGGCTGCCGGTTTCGTGGTCGATGATGCCCGCGGCCATGAACAGCGAAGCCTTGAAGGTGGCGTGGTTGATGATGTGAAACACCGCCGCCACCGCAGCCAGGCGCGTATCCAGCCCGAACAGCAGGGTGATCAGGCCCAGGTGGCTGATGGTCGAATAAGCCAGCAGGCCCTTGAGGTCATGCTGGAACAGCGCCATGCCAGCACCTACCAGCAGGGTGGCCAGGCCGGTCAGGCTGACCATGTAGAACCACCATTCGGAACCGGCCAGCGCCGGGTACAGACGCGCCAGCAGGAACACCCCGGCCTTGACCATGGTCGCCGAGTGCAGATAGGCCGACACCGGCGTCGGCGCCGCCATGGCGTGTGGCAGCCAGAAATGGAACGGGAACTGCGCCGACTTGGTGAATACCCCCAGCAGCACCAGCACCAGCGCCACCGGGTACAGCTCGTGCGCACGGATCGCATAACCGGCCGCCAGCACCTGCGACAGCTCGAAGCTGCCGGCGATGTGGCCGATCAGCAGGATGCCGGCGAGCAGCGCCAGACCGCCACCGCCGGTGATCGCCAGGGCCATGCGCGCGCCCTTGCGCGCATCGGAGCGCGAACCCCAGAAGCCGATCAGCAGGAACGACGACAGGCTGGTCAGCTCCCAGAACATCAGCATCAGCAGCAGGTTTTCCGACAGCACCACGCCGAGCATGGCGCCCATGAACAGCAGCAGGAAGGCGAAGAACCGCCCCATCGGCTCGCTCTTGGCCAGGTAATAGCGGGCGTAGAGGATGACCAGCAGGCCGATGCCGAGAATCAGCAGGGCAAACAGGAAACCCAGGCCGTCGAGGCGCAGGCTGAGGTTCAGGCCCAGCTGCGGCAGCCACTCCAGCTTGATGCGCAGCACCTCGCCGGCGAACACCGCCGATCGATGGTTGAACAGCAGCACCAGCGCCACGATGGGCGCTATGGCCGCCGCCGCGGCACAGGCCGAGCGCCCAAGCCGGTCGGCCAGCACCGGCAGAAACAATCCAAGAAATGGCAAGGCGACAATCAGCGCAAGCGCCATCGGAAAAACCCCTTATGCAGGCACGTCAAGTCAGCTGACCCAACGACGAGAATTGGAGTCGCAACTCCCTGACGGTGATATCCATGCACCACAACGGAGCAGCTAAGTCGTTGTCGGCACAAGCATAACGGCCGATTATCCATAACTATCAACGCAACGTCATGCATTGAATTATCATTAAACACACTTGGTTACATGCATGTCGATGCAAGGCTACCGACGACCGCCCAGCACTATAGCCGGACACAAAAAAGCCGGAACAGCCTGGCTGCTCCGGCTCGCATGCAAGGATCAGTGAGAGACGCGGCTGGTGCCGTTGACGGTCATGATGCGCACACGCTCGCCGACGCGGAACACCTGGTTCGGCTCGACTTCCTGAACGTAGGCACGCAGGGTGCCGTCATCCTCGCGTACGGTGATTTCCACGCCTTGGGTACGCGTCAGGCCTTCCTCGGCCGCCGCACCGAGCAGGCCACCGGCAACCGCGCCGACCACGGCCATGACCGCGCTGCCACGGCCACCGCCGACGCTGCTGCCGCCGATGCCGCCAACCACCGCACCGGCGCCCGCGCCGATCGGCGTCTTGGTGCCTTCGATCTTCACCGGGCGCAGCGACTCGATGGTGCCCATGCGTACCGTCTGCACGGCCCGCGCCTCGCTGCGGCTGTAGGTGTCGCCGGTCAGGCTGGACTGGCAGCCGCCAAGGACCAGCAGTGCAGCCAGCGAGGTAATGAGCAGAGTGGGTTTACGCATAGCAATTCCTCCAAGGGGGTCTTGATCCATTAGACGTCGGGCGCGCACAACTGTCACGACTGAGTCTTAACAATTGTTGTTTCAGACAGACCGAGTTCAGCTAGGTTCGTCTGCTCATGAGCTAGCCAGGCGCCAGAGCCGAGCGATGTCCGTGGCACGCGCCTGCAGCTCACCCGCCGCGCCGGCCATCGCCTGCTCCAGCGACAGCGGCCCCGGCGCCAGGCTGAAGGCCGCCTCGATACCGGCCTCGTACAATGCCTGATAGCCATCGCCCAGACTACCGGACAGGGCGATCACCGGCACACCGGCCGCACGCGCCACGCGCGCCACACCGACCGGCGTCTTGCCGTGCAGGGTCTGAGCATCCATGCGCCCTTCCCCGGTGATCACCAGATCCGCGTGCTGCATCGCCGCGGCAAGGCCGGACAGCTCGGCCACCAGTTCGATACCGGGGCGGAAGCTCGCCTTGAGAAAGGCACGCGCGGCAAAGCCAAGCCCGCCGGCGGCACCGACACCGGGAAACTCGGCATGATCCTCGCCCAACGTGGCGGCGGCGATGCGCGCGAAGCGGCCAAGCGCCTTGTCCAGCTCGGCGACCTGCTCAGGCGTCGCGCCCTTCTGCGGACCGAACACGGCAGACGCGCCACGCGGCCCGCACAGGGGATTGTCGACGTCGGCGGCGACCTCGATCTGCACCTCGAGCAGGCGCGCGTCGAGGCCGCTCAGCACGAGCTGATCCAGATTCGCCAGCGCTGCGCCGCCCGGCGCCAGCTCCTGCCCCTGGGCGTCGAGAAAACGCACGCCCAGCGCCTGCAGCAGACCGGCCCCGGCATCGTTGGTGGCACTGCCGCCCAGGCCCAGAATGATGCGCCTGGCGCCGGCATCCAGCGCCTCGCGGATCAGCTCGCCAGTGCCGAAACTGCTGGCCAGGCGGGCATCACGCTGCTCGCGCGGCACCCAGTGCAAGCCGCTGGCAGCAGCCATCTCGATGACCGCCGTGCCCTGCCCCAGCCAGCCCCAGTGAGCCCTGACCGGTGTGCCCATGGGGCCGCGCACCTCGCACTCACGGCGTTCGCCGCCAACGGCCGCCAGCAGCGCATCGACCGTGCCCTCACCGCCGTCGGCCATCGGCCGCAGCATACACTCGGCTTCGGGGAATACCTGCTGCCAGCCACGGGCGATGGCAGCGGCCACCTCGGGTGCGCTGAGGCTCTCCTTGAAGGAGTCGGGAGCGATGACGATTTTCATGATGAAGCACCTCGAAAGGAGCGGGCGACCAGCGATCGCCCGCCGATAAAGCGGATTACAGCAGAACCAGGCTGAGCAGCCAGACGGCCAGCATGCCGGCCACGCCCTGAACCAGGGTGGCCATGGTCTGGGCGCGATAGGCGGTGGCCACTTTCATGCGGCTGAACTGGGTCACCACCCAGAAGAAGCTGTCGTTGGCGTGGGATACGGTCATGGCGCCGGCGCCGATGGCCATCACGGTCAGCACCCGGCCCATCTCGCTGTCCAGGCCCAGGTTGGCCAGCAGCGGTGCGACCATGGCCGAGGTGGTGACCAGCGCGACGGTGGACGAGCCCTGCGCACTTTTCAGCGCAGCGGCCACCAGGAACGGCATGAACAGACCGATACCCAGTGCCGACAGCGTGTCGCCCAGGTAACCGGTCAGCGCCGTGGCCTTGAGGACGGCCCCGAAGGCGCCACCGGCACCGGTGATCAGCAGGATCGGCGCCGCTTCCTTCAGGCCATGGGCGACATGATCGTGGAACTGCTGACGCTTGCCCTCGCCCCTGAGCAGCGCGCAGGCCAGCACCAGGCCGACCAGCAGAGCGGCAACCGGCTGGCCGAGGAAGCTCAGTACATCGAACAGCGCGCCTTCGCCGAACGGCTTGCTGGGGAAGGCGGCGACCGAGCCGAGGCAGATCAGCGCGATGGGCACGAAGATCGGCGAGAACGCCTGCCAGGCGCTGGGCAGCTTGCCGTAGCGGGCACGCAGCGCGTCGAAATCGACGTTGTCGGCGAGCAGCTCGCTCGGCGCCTCTTCCAGCAGCGCCTGGTCGTTCTGCTTGAGGAAGCGATTGGCCCACAGCATGCCGGCCACGGCGGTGACCGCAGCGACCAGCAGGCCGACCAGAATCACCAGGCCCAGGGAGGTCTCCAGGCCCAGGTTGCCGGCTGCGGCGATCGGGCCGGGGGTTGGCGGCACGAAAGTGTGAGTGGCATACAGGCCGGTGGCCAGGGCCACGCTCATGGCCACGACCGAGACCTTCATGCGTGCGGCCAGGGCATTCTTCAGCGAATTGAGAATGACGTAGCCGGAGTCGCAGAACACCGGAATCGACACCAGATAACCGATGATCGACAGGGTCAGCGTCGGGAAGCGCTGGCCGAGCAGACGAATCACCGTCTCGGCCATGGTGATCGCGGCGCCGCTGCGCTCGAGGATGACGCCGATGATGGTGCCGAGCACGATGACGATACCGATGTAGCCGAGAATGCCGCCGAAGCCGGCCGTCATGGTCTTGATGATTTCGCCGCTGGGCAGCTGATAGGCGAAGCCGGCGATCAGTGCAGCGGCCAGCAACGCCAGAAAGGGGTGCAGTTTCAAACGGGTGGTGGACAGCACGATGAACGCGATCAGTGCCACAAGTATCAGGACCAGGCCCATGACCAGTCTCCTCATTGTTGTTATGGCGGGCGCGTGGCCCGAAATGGAAATGCCGACAGGCGCTTCCATTGTCGCCCAGCCTAGCCGGCCCTTGCCCTGTGCGCCGGCACCAGAACGAACGCATCTGCGCCGTCGATGACTGTGCAAGCGCACAACCCCATCCGCCAGGTCAGGCGGCAGCTTTCGCGTTAGCGCACTCAGCCGAGCGGCATATCGGACTCGAGCAAACCCAGCCCGAGGGATAACTGCAGGCGTTGGTCCAGCCGGTTGAGATCCAGGCCACTGAGCTCGGCGATACGCTCCAGGCGATAGCGCAGGGTGTTGCGGTGAATGCCCAGCGCTTGGGCACAGGCCTGCACCTGACCGTCGTGCGCGCACCAGGCTTCCAGCGTGGCCCGCAGCGTGCCTTGCGAGTCCTGCGCCAGTACCCGGCGCAGCGGGGCCAGCCAGCCCTGCAGCAGCCAGCTGTGGCGCTGGGCATAGAGCAGCGTCGGCAGACGCAATTCGTCCAGACGCAACAGGCGCCGCTCGGGGAAACGCGCCTGGCCGTAGGCCTGCAGGTCACGCAGCACCAGGCTGGCCTGGCGCAGCTCGGCCAGGTCATGCAGCGGATCGCTGAGCGCCAGCGAGCGTACGCCCCACTCACGCTCATCGGCCTGCTGCAGCCAGGCTGCATCATCGCGTGTAGCGCTATACGGCCTGCACCAGAGCAACTCGTGACGCCCAAGCGGCGCGACCAGGTGCTCGCTCTTGCCGCCCAGAGAGGCCAGCAGGCGCGCCTGGCGCGGCAGCGGATCGCCCTCGGCATCGAGTTGCAGCAGGCACATCTGCCGCGGCCAGGTCAGTTGCAGCCCGAGACGCTCGGCATCGTTCTCGAAGCTGGACAGGCGCAGCTGCGGGTCGAGCAACTGGCGCAGCCAGGCCTCCTGCTGATGCCGCTGCCAATGCCGCTCGGCCTGCAGCACGCGGTGTTCGACCAGCATTTCCGCAGCCATGCGCACCAGTTCGGCGTAGGGCCGCACGGTCTCGGGATCGCCGGTGATGCCGAGCACGCCGATCAGGCGCTCGGCATGCAGCAGCGGCAGGTTGACCCCCGGCTTGACCCCGCGCAGACAGGCCGCCGCCTGCGCATCGATCTCCACCACACGACGATTGGCCAGCACCAGCTGCGCGCCCTCGTGGCGAGTGTGCAGGCGGCTGGGGTCGCCGCTGCCGATGATCATGCCCTGCGCATCCATGACGTTGATGTTATGCGGCAGGATGGCCATGGCGCGGTCGACGATATGCTGCGCCAGGTTGGAGTCGAGTTCGAGCATGAAAAACGGCCTCGCGAGTGAGGCCGTCATTGTAGGCGTGTCAGCGGCGCCTCGCGCCGACGAAACGGAATTACTCCGCAGCAGGCGCTGCAGCGCTCTCTACGGACTTTTCATCTGCTGGCGCCTTCGCCTTGGCCTGATTGCGTCGGGCTTCCATGCGATGCCGCCTGGCCTGTTGACGAGCATGCGAGGCCTGCGCTGCCGTCACCACACCAACGGGCTGGCCTTGCAGATCCAGGCGCGGCGCGTTCTCGGTCATGGCCGACCAGTAGCGCCCGCCCCGGCACCAGGCGGCAATGCCCAGCTTCAGCTGATCGAGGCTGATGCCGAGCAACGCCAGATGCTGCTCGGCGTCCTTGAGAATGCCCTCTTTCAGCGGCACCTTGGGCGCCGGGTTGACCGGAAACGCCAGCGGGAAGTGCTTCTGCAAGCGCCAGATCGCCTCGACGGCCGGGTCCTGCTCACGCGCCTTGGCCTTGGGCGGTTGCTTGCGCTTTTGCGGCTTGGCGCTCTCGGTCTTTACCTGCTGTACCTGCTGTTTCTCGGCGCGCAGGCGGTCACGTAGCTCGGCTAATTGTTCAAAACCCATCGTTCGGTTCGCAGCATCCTGGTTGGTTCGTGGCGCAAGGGTATCGTATGTGCCTTTTTCGCACAGCCTTATTGGCTGCCGATGTGCTCAGTGGTCGTGATCGGGCAGACGCTTTCGCCAGCAGCCTGAACTCAAGCGGCCACCTGTCAAGGCGCCAACCGCTCACGAATCCAGGCTTCGCCCTGCAGGCGATAGTTGAGGCGGTCATGCAGGCGGCTTGGCCTGCCCTGCCAGAACTCGATGCGTTCGGGCAGCAGGCGATAGCCGCCCCAATGTGGCGGGCAGTGCGGCGCCTGGTTGAGGAAGCGTTTTTCGGTTTCCGCCAGCAGGTTCTCCAACTCGGCGCGGTCGCGGATAACCCTGCTTTGCGGCGAGGCCCAGGCACCGATGCGGCTGCCCAGGGGGCGCACCTGGAAGTAGGCGTCGGATTCGGCCGGGGTGACCTGCTCGACGCGGCCCTCGATACGCACCTGGCGCTCCAGGCTCGGCCAGAAGAAGGTCATGGCGGCGAAGGGACGGGCCGCCAGTTGGCGACCCTTGGCGCTGTCGTAGTTGCTGAAGAAGGTGAAGCCACGTTCGTCGAGGCCCTTGAGCAGCAGCACACGGCAGTGGGGGCGGCCCTGTTCGTCGACGGTGGCCAGGGTCATGGCGTTGGGCTCGACCGGCAGTTGCTCGGTCTTGACCGCGTCATCGAACCACTGACGAAACAGGGCAAGGGGTTCCAGCGGGGCCTGGGCTTCGCTCAGACCGTCGCGGGTATAGTCGCGGCGCATATCGGCCAAAGTCTGGGTCATGGCAGTTCCTCACAGAGGGGAAATGCCGCCAAGCTTACTCCGACTTGCTGACTTTTCCTTGATCTGCGGCAGCTACCTTGGGCGCATCCTTGAGTTCCGGCTGGGCCGGCTGGCTGTACTTGGCGATCAGGCCCTGCATGGTTTCGCGCGAGGTCAGGAGGATCTCCACACGGCGGTTCAGTGCACGCCCGGCAGCGCTGTCGTTGGCGGCGCGCGGCATGTCGGAGCCCAGGCCCATGACCTGCAGGCGGTTCTGCTTGAGGCCACTGAGACGGAAGATGGAGGTCACGGCACGCGCGCGCTCCTGGCTGAGTTCGCGGTTCTTGGTGTCGTCGCCGCTGCTGTCGGCATGGCCGAGGACTACCACGGCGATGTCTTCGTCGGTTTCAAGCAGCTTGGCTACGCGGGTGATCGGGCCCAGGCTGGCGGGCAGGAGCATGTGCGGGCGGTCCGGGTTGAAGGAGCCCTGCACCGGTGCTGTCACCACCAGCAGATTTTCCCGGCGCTCGAACTCGAACTGGCTGCCCTTGACCGCTTCGCGCAGCTTCGGCTCGTACTCGTCGAGCCAGGCGCGCGTCACCTGCGGTGCAGGCATCGCTGCCGGCTTGGCGACTTCCTTCTTCTCCGAGCCGGCGCAGCCGGCGATCAGCAGGCAGCAGGTAAAGGCAAAAATCTTGTTGGCACGCATGTAGCCCCCGAGGTCAAACAGATCTAATGGTCGATTCGTTATGGTTGGTACTGAACGATTGGCGCAAGTTTAGCCGTTTCAATCAGATACAGTCCGCAATCCGACGTGCAAGTTTCTGCGCTCGCGGGTCCATCAAGACGAACGGTCCTAGATTGTTGATCACGAAGCCGAATGCCAGGTCCCGTTCCGGGTCGGCGAAGCCGCTGGAACCACCGGCACCGGGATGACCGAAGGCTTTTGCCCCCATGCCGTAGGTGGCGTTGGCCACATCGGCCTGATCGAGCATGCAGCCGAGGCCGAAACGGGTGCGGGTCAGCAGGGTCTTGTCGTCACCGACGCTGTGCTCGCGGGTCATCTCGCCCAGCAGCTCGGCGTCGAGCAGGCTGCCGTCGAGCAGACCGGCATAGAAGCCCGCCAGGCTGCGCGCGTTGCCATGACCGTTGGCGGCCGGTTGCTGCATGCGCCGCCACTCCGGCTTATTGGTACTGGTCATGATCGACGGCGGGTTGGTGAACGAGCGCGTGCTCATGGCGCTGGCGTCGCTCATCATCACCTTGAGCAGGCGCTGCGCAGCGGCATCGCCGAGATTGCCCTTGCCGCGGGCGATATGGGCGACGCGGTCGAATTCGCTGTCGGCCAGGCCGACATGAAAATCCAGCCCCAAGGGTTTGACGATGCGTGCAGCAATGCTGTCGCCCGGGCCGCGGCCTTCGACCCGGCGAATCAGCTCGCCGATCAGCCAGCCATAGGTAATGGGGGCGTAACCATGGCCATCGCCCAGTGGCCACCAGGGTGCTTCAGCCGCCAGCGCATCGGTCATGGTCTGCCAGTCGTACAGCGCCTCGGCGGGCAGCTGCTGACGCAGCGCCGGCAAGCCTGCCTGATGGCAGAGCAGGTGGCGCACGCTGATGCGCTCCTTGCCGGCGGCGGCGAATTCGGGCCAGTAACGTGCCACCGGGGCATCCAGATCGAGCTTGCCCTCGCCTACCAGTTGCAAGGCCACCACCGCCGCGAAGGGTTTGGTGCAGGAGAACAGATTGGCGATGGTATCGCTGTGCCAGGGCTGCTGGCCGTCCTTGTCCATGACCCCGGCCCACAGATCGATCACGGTTTCACCGCCGACCTTCACGCACAGGGCCGCGCCCCGCTCCTGCGCATCGTCGAACAGTGCGGCGAACGCGTCTCTCACCGCCTCGAAGCGCAAGTCGAAATAGCCCTGAATCTGCACGCTGTTCTCCCGTTTCGCTGCTTGGCCAAATGTCGCCGATGATGGCAGCCGCCTATCATGCAATGTTCTGAAACTTCATAAAATAGCGATCTTCGATTGGTTTTTCCTATTCTGAAAAAAGCGCGGCCTGATATGACCGATACGCCCTGAAACCCGTTTCAGACCGGAAAACGCCGGCCACAGGCAGGTGCGTGATCGTCAGGCGGCCCTGGATTCGACGCTCGGCACAGGAGAAACGAGTGCTCTACCTACTGTCCCTGATCGCCCTGGCCGCCGTCATGGCGCCCGGCCTGACGCGCCTGCTGGGCGCTCGCACGGGCTGGCTGTTGATGCTGGCGCCGCTGGTGGCCTTCATCTGGTTCGTCCAACAGATTCCGCTGATCGCCGGCGGCGATGCCGTCGTGCAGAGCATGAGCTGGATTCCGGCTCTGGGTATCAACCTGAGCCTGCGTCTGGACGGCCTCTCGCTGCTGTTCGCCCTCTTGATCAGCGGCATCGGCAGCCTGATCGTGCTGTACGCCGGCAGCTACCTGTCCAGCCACGTCCACCTCGGCCGCTTCCATGCCTACCTGCTGGTGTTCATGCTGGCGATGCTCGGCCTGGTGCTGGCCGATGATCTGGTGGCGATGTTCGTATTCTGGGAGCTGACCAGTATCGCCTCCTTCCTGTTGATCAGTTTCCAACATGAAAAGGCCGTCTCGCGCCGGGCGGCGCTGCAGGCCCTGCTGATCACCGGCGGCGGTGGCCTGGCGCTGCTGGCGGGGCTGATCCTGCTCGGCGGCGCCACCGGCAACTGGCAGTTCTCCAGCCTCAGCGCCGAGCAGATCGAAGGCCACGCGCTGCTGCCGGCCATCATGCTGCTGGTGCTGCTGGGCTGCTTCACCAAGTCGGCGCAGGTGCCCTTCCACCTGTGGCTACCCAATGCGATGAACGCACCGACACCGGTATCGGCCTATCTGCACTCGGCGACCATGGTCAAGGCCGGCATCTACCTGCTGGCGCGGCTAAATCCGGTGCTGGGCAGTTCCGTCGGCTGGGGCACGCTGCTGATCACTTTCGGCGCCGCCACCGCGGTGCTCGGCGCCTTCCTCGCCTTCCGCCAGACCGACCTCAAGCGCCTGCTGGCCTACACCACGGTCACTGTGCTGGGCCAGCTGACCATGCTGATCGGCACCAACACCAGCTACGGCCTGCAGGCCTTCGTGCTCTACCTGGTGGCGCACTCCCTTTATAAGGGTGCGCTGTTCATGGCGGTCGGCGCCATCGACCACGCCACCGGCACCCGCGAACTGGCGCGCCTCGGCGGTCTGATCCGCTTCATGCCGCTGACCGGTGCAGCCGTGGCCCTGGCGGCATTCTCCAACGCTGGCCTGCCGCCGTTCTTCGGCTTCATCGCCAAGGAGTTCAAGTACAGCGGCCTGATCGAGATGGGTCATATCGGCTGGGCAGTAACCCTGGTGATGATCCTCACCAATGCCCTGCTGTTCGCCGCCGCGGGTCTGGTGTTCCTGCAGACCTTCCTCGGCAAGCGTGGCGACTATCCACGCGCGCCTCATGAGGTCGGTCTGCCGATGTGGCTGGGGCCGATGCTGCTGGCCATCGGCGGCTTCCTGCTCGGCGCCTGGAATGCCTGGCCGGAAACCTGGCTGGTGAACAACGCGGTACAGGCCGTGGCCCGCGGCCCTGTGGATGTACATCTGTATCTGTGGGGCGGCATCACCCCAGCGCTTGTAGCCAGCTTGCTGACCGTCTCGCTGGGCGTGCTGTTCTACGTGATGCGCGACCGGGTACGGCAGACACTTGATCGTGCCAACGCGGCCTGGAACGTCAGTGGCGACCTGCTCTGGGATCGTTTGCTCAAACGCGTTTTCCACTTCGCCGGACTGCTCGCCGCGCGCTTCCAGCACGGCTCGCTGCGCCAGCATCTGGTGCTGTTGGCACTGGCGGTCGGTGGTCTGCTTGCGGTCGGTCTGCTGCCGGCCCTGCCGCAGCTGCTGCAGGGCAGTTACAGCCCGATCTCGCCGCTGGGCCTGGCCGGCTGCCTGCTGGCACTAGCCGGCGGTGTGGCGGCGGCATTCCTGCCCGGCCGCCTGACCTTGCTGGCAGCGCTCGGCGCCTGCGGACTGGGTCTGGCACTGGTGTTCGTCTCGGTCAACGCCCCGGACGTGGCGATGACCCAGCTGATGGTGGAAACCCTCAGCCTGATCTTCCTCGCCCTGGTGTTTCGCAAGATGCCAACGGTGCCGCCCAGCGGCGCCCGCGCGCCCTGGAAGCGCCGACTGCATGCCAGCGTGGCGATCCTCTTCGGCCTCAGCGTGACCGGCGCCCTGCTGCTGGCGGTAAGCCTGCCGCTGCCGGGCGAAATCGCCCAGTGGTACCAGGCCAACAGCCTGCCGGGCGGTCACGGGCATAACGTGGTCAACGTGATTCTGGTGGACTTCCGCGCCTTCGATACCCTCGGCGAAATCCTCGTGGTCGCGCTCTCGGCGCTTGCCGCAGCCAGTTTGCTCGGCACCGGGCGGCGCTTCGGCAACGAGCACAGCGGTGAAGACGCCTTCACCTCGCCACTGCTGCGCCAGGGTCTGCGCCCGCTGGCCTGGCTGATGCTGGCTGCCTCCCTGCTGCTGCTGTGGCGCGGCCATAACCTGCCGGGCGGCGGTTTCATCGGCGGTCTGGTGGCGGCCTGCGGTCTGATCCTGCTGGTACTGACCTACGGCCACGGGCAGATTCGCCGCGTGCTGCCGCTGCCACCGGCACAGCTGATCGGCATCGGTCTGGGCTGCGCGGCAGGTGCCGGCATTCTCGGCCTGCTCGCCGGCAGTGCCTTTCTCACCGGTCTCTGGACCTTCCCCGGCGGGCTGCCGCTGGGCACGCCCTTGCTCTTCGATATCGGCGTTTTCCTCACCGTGTTCGGCTCTGCCCTGCACATGATCGACAAGCTCACGGGAGTTCGCCACTGATGGAATGGCTCGCTGCAATCACGACCGGAGGCCTGGCGGGTCTGGGCCTGTGGATGCTTCTGGACCGCAATCTCAAGCGCGTGGTGCTGGGTGTGGTGGTACTGGGTAACGCAATCAACCTGGGGGTTCTCACCGCCGGGCGCTTCTTCGGCGAGCGCCCGGCCTTCGTCGAGGCTGGCAACACACTCGACGCGGCCAACCCGCTGCCGCAGGCGCTGGTGCTGACGGCGATCGTCATCGGCTTCAGTCTGTTCATCTTCGCCCTGGCGCTGCTCAAGCGCACCCGCGAACTGCATGGCGACAAGACCACCGACTCGGTCAGCTCGATTACCGAGCAACCGGCGCCGGACTGGCACGACAGCGAACATGAGAGCGACGCCCAGGGTGCGGAGGTTCGCCGATGAACCACGCGTTACTGGTTGCACCGATTCTGGTGCCCCTGTGCAGCCTGCTGCTGGCGATCATCCTGCGCCGTAATTTGCTGGCCGTGCGCGTGCTCAGCCTGAGCGGCGCCGCCCTGTTGGCGGCAGTCGGCCTGGTTTTGGTCTGGCAGGCGGCGCAGGGGGTGGTGCTGACCGGCCAGGTCGGCGGCTGGCAGGCACCGTTCGGCATCAGCCTGGTGATCGACCGGCTGTCGGCGGTGATGATCGCCATCAGCGCCGTGGTCGCACTGGTCACCCTGCTCTATGGCGTGGCCAAGGACAACGACAGCAAGATCGGCCGCGACTTCCACCTGTTCATCCAGGGCCTGCTGACCGGTATCTGCGGCGCCTTCATCACCGCCGACATCTTCAACCTGTACGTCTGGTTCGAGGTGCTGCTGATCGCCTCCTTCGCCCTGATGGCACTCGGCGGTGGCAGCCGCCGGCTGGCCGGCAGCATGACCTACGTGGCGCTGAACCTGTTCGCCACGCTGATCTTCCTGCTCGCCGCCGGCCTGGTCTACGGCGCCAGCGGCACGCTGAACATGGGTGAACTGGCAGTGATCATGCGCAGCGGCGAAGCACCGCCCGGCGTCACCCCGGCGCTGCTGCTGATGCTGCTGTCGTTCGCCATCAAGGCCGCGCTGTTCCCGGTATTCGGCTGGCTGCCGGCCACCTATCACGTCGCGCTCACCGCGGTGTCGGCGATGTTCGCCGGGCTTTTGACCAAGGTCGGCGTGTACGCGCTGATCCGCCTGGTAACCCTGCTCTGGCCGGAATACGGCCTGCCCCATCAACTGCTGCTGTGGGTGGCGTGCGCCACCATGCTGGTGGGGGTGCTTGGCGCGGCGGCGCAGACCGAGGTGCGCCGTATCCTGTCGTTCCATATCGTCAGTCAGGTCGGCTACATGATCCTCGGCCTGGCCCTGGCCACCCCGCTGGCGCTGGCCGGCGCGGTGTTCTACCTGATCCACCATATCGTGGTGAAGGCCAACCTGTTCTTCATCGGCGGGCTGGCCGCGCGCATCTGCGGCTCCGAGCGGCTGGCAGACATGGGTGGGCTGTACAAGCGCATGCCCTGGCTGGCGCTGCTGTTCGCCATTCCGGCGCTATCGCTGGCCGGCATACCGCCGCTGTCCGGGTTCTGGGCCAAGTTCCTGCTGGTCAAGGCCAGCCTGGATGCCGCAGCCTGGTGGGCGGCGGGCATCGCGCTGCTGACCGGCGTGTTCACCCTGCTGTCGATGAACAAGATCTGGAACGAGGCCTTCCTCAAACCTCATCCACAGGGTGAAGAGGCGCCGCAAGTGGTCACCGGCATGCGCCCGGCCTGGATAGGCATGAGCGCCCTGGCGCTGATGACCGTACTGATCGGCCTGGGCGCCGGCCCGCTGATCGACTACGCGGTGGCGGCCGCCGCGCAGCTCGCCGACCCGCAAGCCTATCTGCAACCCTTCGCTGGCGCAGGAGGTGCCTGATGTCGTTTCTCATCCATCTGCTGGCCAGCGCCGTACTGGCCTGGAGCGTTGGCGCCGGGCACCTGGGCGGTGGGCTGCTGGCGTTCGCCCTGCTCTACCTGCTGGCACGCCTGCTGGGCGTGGCCGTGGCGCGCCTGCGCCGTTACGCTCGCAGCCTGGAGCATGGCATCAGCTTCTGTCTGTGGTTCATCGCCCAGGTGTTTCTCGCCACCTATCACGTCGCCACCCTGGTGCTGGCGCGTCGGGTCGACGTAGAGCCGGCGATACTGGCCTACCCGGTCACCCGCCGCGAAGTGGACAAGGTCACCCTGCTCGGCACCCTGCTGACCCTGACACCTGGCACCCTGGCCCTGGATTACGATCCGGAGCAGGGCCTGCTCTACATCCACGCCCTCGATGCGCGCCGCCGCGAGGACATGACCGACATTCTCATCGAACTGGAGCGCCGTCTGCTGGCCTGGCTCGATGCGAGTAAAGCCGAAGGAGTAACGCCATGACCCTGCACCTGGCCGGAGCAGCCTGGGTATTGCCACTGGCTGCAGTCCTGCTCGCGCTGAGCGGTTTGATCAGCCTGTATCGCCTGCTGCGCGGGCCGAGCCGACCGGACCGCGCGGTGGCCATCGACGCCCTGACCCTGCTGGCGGTCGCCGCCATGGCGCTGTTGTGTCTGATGCGCGGCGAAGCGCTGTTCATCGACGTCGCCGTACTGCTGGCACTGGTGTCGTTTCTCGGCACGGCGGCCTTTGCCTTCCTGTTCGACGACGCCCACAGCCAGATGCCGGAAAAACGCGAGGAACGTCCATGAACGAGATACAAGCCTGGCTGGCCTCGCTGCTGGTGCTCGCCGGCGCGCTGATTTCCCTGCTCGGCGCGATTGGCGTGCTGCGCCTGCCCGACAGCTACAGCCGCATGCACGCGGCGAGCAAGGCCGGGGTACTCGGCGCGGTGCTGTTGCTGGGTGCGGTAGCCCTGGCCACTAGCGGCGAACTGGCCCTGGAAGCCTTTCTCGGCCTGCTGATTTTGCTGGCCAGCGCCCCGCTGGCTGCGCATGCCATCGCCCGCGCCGCTCACCGCGCCGGCATTCGGCCGACGCTGGGGCGCCTGGGTGATGAGCTGGAGCAGCGCAACAGGGGCGGTGAGTAAACCGCCTAATCTATCTGCCGGCGGAACGGTGGCAAGGCATTGAGAATGGCCTTGCCGTAACGCTGGGTAACCACACGGCGATCCAGCAGCGTGATGGTGCCGCGGTCGGCCTCGGTACGCAGCAGGCGACCGCAGGCCTGTACCAGGCGCAGCGACGCATCCGGCACGGCGATTTCCATGAAGGGGTTGCCGCCACGTGCCTCGATCCACTCGGCCAGCGCCGCTTCCACCGGGTCGTCGGGTACGGCAAAGGGAATCTTGGCGATCACCACATGCTCGCAATAGGCGCCCGGCAGGTCGACGCCTTCGGCGAAACTGGCCAGGCCGAACAGCACGCTCTCCTCACCTGAATCGACCCGCGCCTTGTGCTTGTTCAGGGTCTCCTGCTTGGACAGGTTGCCCTGGATGAACACGCGCTTGCGCCAGTCGCGGTCGAGGCCGTCGAACACGTCCTGCATCTGCCTGCGCGAGGAGAACAGCACCAGCGTGCCGCGGCTGCCGGCCACCAGTTCCGGCAACTCGCGCACGATGGCGGCGGTGTGCAGCGCCGCCTCGCGCGGGTCGGCCTTCAGATCCGGCACGCGCAGCAGCCCGGCATCGGCGTGGTGGAAGGGGCTCGGCACGATGGCGGTGACCGCCACCTTGGGCAGCCCGGCGCGCATGCGGTAACGGTCGAAGGTGCCCAGCGCGGTAAGGGTGGCCGAGGTCACCAGAGCGCCGTGGGCGACGTTCCACAGGTTGCGGCGTAGAGTCTCGGCGGCGAGGATCGGGCTGGCGTTGACCTCGATGTCGTATAGCGCACCGCTCTCGGCCAGGGTCAGCCAGCGCGCCATCGGCGGGCTTTCCTCGGGGTCCTCGGCGGTGAAGGCCAGCCACAGCTCCCAGTTGCCCTTGGCGCGAGCCATCAGGCTGCCGAACAGCGGATACCACTCCTCGGCCTGGTGGCTGGCGATACCCACTGCGCCCTCACCATCCATGGCTTCCTTGAGCAGCTCGGTAACGCCGGTGAACAGGTCGTTGAGCTTGGAGAACCCTTTCTTCAGCTCCAGCCCCAGTTCGGTCAGGTGCTGCGGCACCACCCCGCCGACGAAGCGGTGGCGCGGGCGCTCGCGCCCTTCCATGTCCTCGCCGGCCTTGAAGTCGGCAATCTCTTCACAGGCCGAGAACATGAACTGCTGCTGGGTCTTGAGCTCACGGGCCAGCTCCGGCACCTGTTCGATCAGGCGGCCGAGATCGCCAGGCAGGGGATTCTGCGCCAGCAGCTTGGTCAGGTTCTTGTCGATCTGGGTCAGCCAGTCGGCGGTCGAGCGCAGGCGGGTGAAATGGGCGAAATGGCCGATGGCCTTGTCCGGCAGGTGGTGCCCTTCGTCGAAGACATAAATGGTCTCGCGCGGGTCGGGCAGCACCGCGCCGCCGCCCAGGGCCAGGTCCGCCAGCACCATGTCGTGGTTGGTGACGATCACGTCGACCTTGCCCATGCCCTCGCGTGCCTTGTAGAAGGCGCACTGCTGGAAGTTCGGGCAGTGGCGGTTGGTGCACTGGCTGTGGTCGGTGGTCAGCTGCGCCCAGCGGCTGTCTTCCAGCTCTTCGGGCCAGCTGTCACGGTCACCGTCCCACTTGTTGCCGGCCAGTTTCTCGATCATCGCGGTGAACAGCTTCTGCCCCTGCTCGTCGACGTCGATACGAAAGCCTTCTTCCTCGAACAGTTGGGCCGTGGCGCTCTGCGCGGCGCCGTCCTGCAGCAGGTGGTCGAGCTTGGACAGGCACAGGTAACGCCCACGCCCCTTGGCCAGGGCGAAGCTGAAATTCAGCCCGCTGTTGCGCAAAAGATCCGGCAGATCCTTGTGCACGATCTGCTCCTGCAGGGCGACCGTCGCAGTGGCGATCACCAGGCGCTTGCCGGCGGCCTTGGCCGTGGGAATGGTGGCCAGGCTGTAGGCCACCGTCTTGCCGGTACCGGTGCCCGCTTCCACCGCGACCACTGCGGGATCGCCCAGGCGCTTGCCCTCGTCGTCGGTCTTGATCGCACCCAGCACCTTGGCGATCTCGGCGATCATCAGGCGCTGGCCATAGCGCGGCTTGAGCGACTTGGCCTCGAGAAAGCGCGAATAGGCGCCCTGGATCTGGGTCTTGAGTTCGGTACTGAGCATGGATTCTGAAACGAAAAAGGCTGGATAAATTTTCAGTATTCGCGGAGCGGCCGCTATCATAACGCGCCAATCGATCTGGCGCAGACTCGCGTGCCAATCGAATGCCGCGAACTGCCCAACGGCCCCGATGGAGACGCCACATGACGCCCTATGCACCGCTCTATGCCCTACACCTGCTCGCTGCTGTCGTCTGGGTCGGGGGGATGTTCTTCGCCTGGATGATCCTGCGACCGGCTGCGGTCGACACGCTGGAAGCGCCCGCGCGTCTGCGCCTGTGGCTGAGCGTGTTCAAGCGTTTCTTCGTCTGGGTCTGGCTGGCGGTACTGGCCCTGCCGGTAACCGGCATGGGCATGCTGCACATGAGCTACAGCGGCTTCGACGCCGCGCCGCGCTACGTGCACATCATGATGGGGCTGTACCTGGTGATGCTCGCCCTGTTCCTGCGTATTCAGGCGCTGCAGCTGCCGGAGCTGCGGCGCGCCGTGGAGAGCGAGAACTGGCCGGCGGGTGGCGAGGTTCTGGGACGGATTCGCAGGGTGGTGGGCAGCAACCTGCTGATCGGCCTGGCGCTGATGACGCTGGTGGCCATGCGCCCTGCACTCTGATTGGCGAAGCTGCCCGAGTGCGCTCCCGGGCAGCCGCTCGCTAGAAGCGGAACACCTGCACGGCGCCACTGCGTCCTGCCGCACCTTCGCGCCCTGGCTGACCCGGTTTGCCGTCAGCGGCGCCATCCACGCCATAGAGCAGGCAGCCCTTGGCCGCACCACCGCGACCGGGACGCCCCGCCGCTCCCGCAGCACCGCCCGCGCCGCCGTCGAGCAACACCTGCATGCGCTCGACCTCGACATGGTGCGGCACCTCCAGCACCACATTGCCGCCCGGCGCGCCATCGTGGCCATCGGTACCGTCCTGGCCATCGTAGCCCGCACTGGCCTGGCCCCAGGTGCAGCCACCAGGCTTGCCGTGCGCGCCGTCGAGCCCGGCATAGCCAGGCGAGCCCTGACCTCCGCGTACGTCCAGGGTCAGCGATTCGAATGTCAGCTTGTGCAGCTTGAGACTGATCTCGCGCCCCGGTGTCGCCGGTCGGGTATGGGTACCGGCGGCGCCCTTGGCGCTGATCCAGGCGCCGGGACCGATATCCGCATCCTCGACCACGAGCCGCAGCGGCTGATCACTCGGCGCTACCCCGATACGCGCGTCGCGCCCCATCAGCAACTGGCCGATGCGCAACTCGGTCAACGTCGCCGGAATCATCAGGGTCGCCTGATCCGCCACTTCCAGCCGCTCCAGCTGCAGGGTATTGCTGGCAACGGGCAGGCGCATCAGGGTGTTGGAAGGCACCTTGACCTGTGTGCCGGCCAGCGCCGTACCGGCGCACAGCCACAGCAGCAGCACGAGATTACGCATGCGCAGCCTCCTCCATCGCCGCGTCAGTGGCGGTTTCGGGCTGCGGCAGGGGCTTGAGCGGATACAGGTGAAAAATGCCGAACAGCAACACCTGCAGACGGTCCAGCCAGGGATTGGCGCGACCGGACAGCAAACCGGAAAACAACCACAACTGCACGCCATGCAGCAGCGCAAGGAAGGCCGCGAGCAGGTAGACGAGTTGCTCGAACGGTGCCCCCAGGCGCTTGGCCAGAGCCGCGCCGAACACCAGCCAGAAGACCAAGGCCAGCGCCTTGCCCATGATCAACAGTGCTTTCATCCCCGCCCTCGTGCTCGGTTTTTCTGATAGCGCAGCACGTTAACCGGTCGCAGCCCGGACCACCAGTGCGAAGGATTACTTTCCATGACGTGCAATAGCGGCGAACAGAAAAAAGGCGCACCCAGGCCAGCAACGCCCCGGGTACGCCCTTTCCGATTCAGCGAGAAACGTACAACTCGACGCGACGATTCTGCGCACGTCCGGCATCGCTGCCGTTGTCCGCCACCGGCTGGCTCTCACCGCGCCCTTCGGTACTGAGCTTGCCGGCAGGCACGCCCTGAGCGATGAGAAAATCGGCGACACTGCGGGCGCGGCGCTCGGACAGCGCCTGGTTGTAGGCATCGGAACCGATGCTGTCGGTATGCCCGACAACCCTGACCGCGACCAGGCTGGCACCGTTCAGGCGGGTACCGACATCAGTGAGCAGCCGCTGCGCATCGGCAGTCAGCTGCGCCGAGTCGAATGCGAACAATACGTTGCCCAGATCGCTGAGGACGATGACCTCATCCTGCACCTGCGGCTCCATCGCCGGCGCGGCGGCAACGCTGGCAGGGTATTGCGGCAACGGACAGCCGTTGTGCCCCACCGCGGTCCCTGCAGGCGTGCCGGGGCAGCGGTCACGGCGGTCGAACACGCCGTCGCCATCCTCGTCGCCGTCCTGCGCATAGCAGATGATGGCGCCCAGTACGGCACCGGCTACCGCGCCGCCAGCTGCCCAGGTGGAACTTTCGATTGCACCGAGGCCGCCACCGGCCAGGGCTCCAATCGCACTGCACAGGGGCCAGTTCCCCTGGTTGAGCGGCGCGTCTCCCGTACTGGAAGTCGTGGCACAACCCGAGAGAACACTGCTGACCAGGAGAAAGGGTAAAACCCTCGAAAACTCGACTCTCATGGCTGTGTCTCCTGTGATACCGGCATGTTGCCGGTATCACAGGAGTAAAGACGGCCGCTGCGCTTCGCACAAGAAAAGGCCCGACCGGTGGAGAACCGGTCGGGCCCGTGCGCTTGACGTCTTGTGCGGAGCCCGATGCCTTACGGCCGAGCTTCGACCTCGGCCTCTACACGACGGTTGATCGCGCGGCCCTCGGCAGTGGCGTTGTCGGCCACCGGACGGCTCTCGCCATAACCCACCGCCTGCACGCGGCCTGACTCGACACCGTACTGGTTGACCAGCACGTCGCGCACGGCACCGGCACGGCGCTCGGACAGGCGCTGATTGTAGGCATCGCTACCCACGGAGTCGGTATGGCCTTCGACCACGGTGGTGGTCTGCGGGTACTGCTTCATGAAGTCGGCCAGGGCTTTGATGTCGCCATAGCTCTCCTGCTTGACCTGCGCCTTGTCGAAGTCGAACTTGACGTCCAGTTCCACGCGCACGGCTTCGGCCGGCTCGGCCACGGCAACTTCCTCGACCACGACCTGTTCTTCGACGACGGCCACCTGCTGAGCTTCGGCACCATGCACCCAGCAGTAAGCCGCCGCCATGCCGGCGCCCAGCACGGCACCGCCGCCGGCCCAGGTAGAGCTTTCGATCGCGCCCAGCGCCGCACCGCCCACACCACCTACGGCCGCACAGGTGGGCCAGTCGGTTTTCTGCAGGCCGGCGCAGCCGGTCAACAAGGTACTAGCCAGAATCAGGGGTACTGCATTCCTTGTGATACTCATACTTTAGGTCTCCAATGTTCATCGGCCCATAACCGACTCGATAGTAGTAAAGACAGGAGTTGTGCAATCCGCCAGCTATAGCAGCTTTTACGGATAATCTTCTCTCACTCTAGGCCTGATACCGACACCGCGTTAGTCTTTGCAGACTTTTCGAGGAAGTTCGATGACTGCCAGCCTTAGCACCCGTACTCCACAGCAGGCCATTGCGGCACTGCTCGCCCGCTATACGCCGCAGAAGCTTCTGCTGCTCGGCGCGAGCGAGCTCCCCGCAGTCAGCGCCTTTCACGGCGCCCATCGGCAATGCCAGGTCACCACCGCGCCTGCCGCGCCCCTGGCGCCTGAACTGGCCGCGCAGCGCTTCGACTTGGCTCTGCTGGTCGACTGCCTGGAGCACTTACCCAAACGCGATGGACTGCAGCTGCTGGGCGGCATTCGCAACCTCAACGCCAGCCGGGTCGCCGTATTGCTCGACCTCGAAGCTGCCGATTGGCAGGAAACCGACTTCTTCGCTCTGGCCATGCAGGCCAGTGAGCAGTTCCAGCGCGAGGGACAGACCCTGCATCTGTTCACCTATGATCTACTCGATTACAAGCAAGTTCCCGACTGGTTGAATGCAAAGTTCTGGGCCAATCCCCAGAACTTCGGCAAATATTGGTGGTAGAGCGATGACCCCAGCCGATCCCAATTGCCCCTGTGGCAGCGGCAACCCGCTGAGCCAGTGCTGCGGCCACTTCCATGCAGGCACCCACGCCCCCAGCGCCGCCCTGCTGATGCGCTCGCGCTACAGCGCCTACGTGCTGGGTCTGGTGGATTACCTGGTGGCCACTACCCTGCCGGTCCAGCAGCAGGGCCTCGATCGCGAGGCCATGGCGGCCTGGAGTGCTCAGGCCACCTGGCTGGGTCTGGAGGTCGAAGGTAGCGAGGTGTTCGGCGGCCAACCCGAGCATGCACAGGTGACCTTCACCGCGCGCTGGCACGACGAGAACGGCGAGCACTGCCACCGCGAGTGCTCGGCATTCGTTCAGGTGCAGGGGCGCTGGTACTTCCTCGACCCGACAGTGCCCCTGAAGGCCGGACGCAACGACCCCTGCCCCTGCCAGGGTGGGCAGAAGTTCAAGAAGTGCTGCGCGCCCTATCTGAATGGCTGACTGGCGTTAATCGCGCTTTCTGCTTGAGTTGAATCGTCCCACAAGGACACTCAACAAGGAGAAAGTCATGCACAAGAAAAGTGGTATCGCTCTTATCCTGGCCAGCCTGCTGTTTGGCTGCGCCAGCCCGCACGGTGGGCAGCCAGGGGAAACGCTGGACCTGGGAGACAGCCAGCGCGTCACTCGCCTGTTCGCCTATCCCAACAACTGCAGCGTGATCTGCTACCGCGACTGGACGCTGGAGCAGACGGTCGAGCACTACCTGCAGCAGAGCCTGGCGCGCGATGGCTACGCGCAAGCCAGCGTACGCGTCACGCGTAGCGGCGAACGCGTGCAGGCGTATTTCCAGGGCACCCCGGCGGGCTACGGCAAATCGCTGCTGCAACTGCTCGATACCGGCGAGCTGGCCTATCGCGGCGCCAGCCAGCTGAATCTTGACGGCAAGTGGCAGTACAACTGGTACTTCTTCCTGCCCCTGGGCATGGCCCTGGAAAACCGCAAGAGCGTCGAGCTGCTGCATTTTCCACCGGACTACTCGCTGACCCAGGCTCAGGACTACCTGCGCTCGAGCACCACCGACCGCTGGGCCGCGCTGCTCAGCTACAACGGCATACCGCTGGAGCAGACGCCGGCCTACCAGACCATCGTCGATATTGCCCCCATCGCTGCCCCGGCCAGTGCGGGGAGCACCCTGGAAGGCGTTTACGGCTATTTCAACGATTATCAGCGGCGCATGGTCGACGAGCTCAGCGCTGGGTCGGACAACACCAGCCTGCCGATGGTCGCCTTCGGCAGCCCGGTGCGCAGCTGGATCAAGCAGCAATACGGAGTAACCCTGCCGGTGCTCGGGCTCGGCCAGATCAACGCCGGGGCCAGCCGGCAGATCTCCGTACTCGGCGCCAATCATCCCAGCTATATCTGGTACGCCGCCGACCCGGCCAACAACAAGGGTAGCGAGGATGCCGCCAACGCGGCGGGAATCAAGGTGATGGGACAGGACCTGAGTGCGGCCTGCTGGCAGGCCGGCATGGGCCAGCAGCCGACGCGCGATGCGCAGCAGCTGCTCAACAGCTGCACCCAGAAATGGCAAGTGACGGAAAAACTGCAAACCTGCGAGCTGTTCTTCACCAGCGTGCGCAACCTCAAGCCGGAGCAAGCGCAGGCCAAGTGCAAGGCGAGCTAGTCGCATCCGGCGCAAGAACGCCGTGGCTGCCTGCGCAGCTCACGGCGTTGCAACCCGCGAAGCGGTCAGTCCTGCAGTTTCAGATGCGAGGTATCCGGCGCTGGGGCCGGAGCCGCAGGCTTGGCCTGCCCCATGTCGCTGCCCACCGGTGCCAGGCTGAACTGCGACAGGTCGACCCGCGGCGCTTCGGCATCGGGCCTGGCGTCCTGCAGATCACTGCCCACCGGAGCGATGCCAAAATCCGGCGCATCCACCTCGCTGAAGGCGGCCATGTATTCGTCACGCGGCGCGACCTGCAACCGTCCCGGTCTGGCCGCAACGGGCGCGGCAACCGGAGCGGGCGTCGGCTCCACCGGAGGTGGCGGCGCCAGCTCCACCTCCTCGATGGGCATGTCCATATCCACGACTTCGACGCGCGCACCTGCACGCTCCAGGGTCGCGCGGTACTTTTCCGCAGCCGCGGCGTCGAGGTTGTTCTTGATCACGATGCGGCGCCCGGAGAACAACTGGGCAATGCGCTGGGCATCGGCCTGGAACAGCTTGGCCATATTGGCCCTGACCAGCTCCGGCTGTGCCCCCGGCACCAGTTGCCCGGAGAAGGCGATCTCGTAGCGACTCATGGTCACACTCCTGTCCTATTCGCCGCTCAGTATGGCGCAGGTTCTTTTGCCCTGACACTGCAGACCTCTCATCCATGCCATGCCGATTCACCAACTCTGCAAACTGCGACGCTATCGTCCTGAAAATAATGCCGTTCCCCCCGTTGCAGCCAAGCACTTGCTTGTTACACTGGGTCGCAATGGGGGTGTGAAATGTTTTCTCAGGCGCAAATGATAAGAATTATCAGCCTATTGATGTTTTTCGGCCTGCTCTCCGGGCTGACAGGATGCTCCACCTGGATGTCGGGTGGTTTCAAGGACCCGGATGTCCAACTCATCAAAGTTGATGTGATCAAGGCCAGACTGCTCGAGCAGGAATTCAGGCTGCGTTTCCGAATCGACAATCCCAACGGCGTCAGCCTGCCGGTGCGCGGGCTGGACTACAACGTCCATATCAACGGCATCCAGCTGGCCGAAGGGCACTCCAACGAGTGGTTCACCGTGCCTGCGCATGGTCATCACACCTTCGAGGTGCCGGTGCGCACCAATCTCTGGCGCCATGTGCGGCAGATCGTCAAGGCCCTGGAAAAACCCGACGTACCGATTCGCTACAGCCTCAAGGGCGAAGTGAAAACCGGCATGTTGTTCGGTCGCAGCGTGCACATGGCGCGCAATGGCGAGATAATTCCCGGCGATTTCATCCGGGAGTAACACCATGAACAACCAACCCCACGTCCACGGCCCAGACTGCAACCATGACCACGATCATCACGATCATGGCCACGTGCACGGCCCGCACTGCAACCACGGCCATCAGGAGCCGGTGCGCAACGCGCTGAAGGATGTCGGCCGCAACGACCCATGCCCCTGCGGCAGCCAGAAGAAGTTCAAGAAGTGCCACGGCGCCTGAACCGCGCATGGATGCCCTGACCCTCACCCTGCTAACGACCGGCCTGCTGCTCGTCGCGGCGCTGGCTGCCTATGCCTGGCACCTCTGGCGCCGCGTATGGGCCAACCAGCGCGCCCGCGACGAAGCGCAGCAGGAACGCCAGCAACGTCTCGGCGGCGACCTGCACATCCTCGCCAGCAGTCTGCTCGACGAGCAGCTGCCGCTGATCGAAGGCGCCATTCGCATCAAGGTGCTGCTCGACAACTACGACAGCACCCTGAGCAATGACAGCCGCTGCCAGGTATTCCACGTGCTTTTCGAAGCCACTGCCGACGTACCCACCCATGCGGCCTGGAAGGCTCTGGACAAGTCCGAACGGCGTCGCTTCGAAAAACGCTTCAACGAGCTGGAACTGCAACACAAGGCCGCCGCGCGCATCGCCGCACGCTGGCTGCTGGATGAAGGACTCAAAGGACCTCAGGCAAGCGCCTGACGAGGCGAGAGTCGACGGCGCATTCGCACGGGTGCGCCAGAGATGGGCACTTGACCGGGCTGCCTTGCAGCCCGCCGTCGAACCGGCACCGCAGACCCGCTGCGGCCTTTGAACGGATTTCGCGGCCTCTTGCCAGGCTCCACCAGCCTCTTTACCTTGGCGCCTTTGTGGCCGACTGCTGCACGACCGGCCTCGACCGTCCGCACACCAAGGAACTTCGCCATGCGCGCGCTGGCCCGCCTGACTCTTGCCGCCTCACTGATCAGCCTCGCCGGCTGCCAGTCCCTGCTCAACAGCCGTTACGCCGACAGCGTGCCGCCCACCCGTGGCGTCGAGCGCATTCAGGGCGTGGCCGAGAGTGCATCGGTGCGGCGCAATGCCCTCGGCATGCCGCTGATCGAATCGAGCAATTTCCATGACGCGCTGTTTACCCTGGGCTACGTGCATGCCGGCGACCGCCTCAGCCAGATGGTCGGCATGCGCCTGCTGGCCCAGGGTCGCCTGGCGGAAATGGCCGGCCCGGGCGTGCTGGAAATGGACCGCTTCATGCGTGCGGTGAATCTGAAAAAGAGCGCGGAAATTCTCTACGCCGACGCCTCGCCGCGCCTGAAACGCTTCTTCGAAGTCTATTCGCGTGGCGTCAACGCCTACATGTTCCGCTACCGCGACCGCCTGCCGATGGACCTGGCCGCATCCGGCTACCGCCCCGAGTACTGGAAACCCGAGGATTCGGTGCTGCTGTTCTGCCTGCTGAACTTCGGCCTGGCGGTGAACCTGCAGGAGGAAATCGCCGCGCTGACCATGGCCCAACAGGTCGGCGCCGACAAGCTGCCCTGGCTGCTGCCGATCTACCCGGACGAACCGCTGCCCTTCGCCGAGGCGGAAAAGCTCGCCGGCCTCGACCTCAAAGGGCAGCTGCCGGGCCTGCAGGCGATTTCCCGCACGGCGGCGCAGATTGCCGAGCAGCATATGCTCGGCGTCGCCGCCTCGAACAACTGGGCCATCGCCCCCGAGCGCAGCCGCGGCGGCAAGAGCCTGCTGGCCAACGATACCCACCTGCCGCTGGCGATGCCCTCGCTGTGGAATTTCGTGCAGATCCGCTCGCCCAAGTACCAGGCCGCCGGGGTGTCCCTCGCGGGCGTGCCGGCCGTGGTCGCCGGCTACAACGGCAAGCTGGCCTGGGGCATGACCATGGTCATGGGCGACAATCAGGACATCTATCTGGAGCGCATCAAGCGCGAAGGCAGCCGCCTGATGTATCAGGCCGACGGCAAGTGGCTGCCGGTCGCCGAACGCCAGGAAACCTTCTTCATCCGCGGCCAGCGGCCGATCCGCGAAACGCTGTACGAAACCCGCAACGGCCCGCTGCTCAACTCGGTGCTCGGCGAGCGCAAACATATGCTGCAACCTCTGCCGTTGCAGAGCGGTTATGGCCTGGCGCTGAAAACCACTCAGCTCGAGCGTGACAACAGCCTGGATGCCTTCTTCGACCTGTCCCGTGCGCAGTCGGTGGACGAGGCCTTCGAGGCGGCGCGGGAAATACGCGCCATGCCGCTCAATATCGTCTTCGCCGACGCCCAGCACATCGGCTGGCAGGTCACCGGTCGCTACCCCAATCGCCGTGAAGGCCGCGGCCTGCTGCCCTCCCCTGGCTGGGACGAGCGCTACGCCTGGGACGGCTTCGCCGACCCGATGCTGCATCCTTATGACCAGGACCCGCCACAGGGCTGGCTGGGCACCGCCAACGAGCGCAGCGTACCGCCGGGCTACGGCATGCAGCTGTCCAGTTCCTGGTACTACCCCGAGCGTGCCGAGCGCATCGCCGAACTGGCCGGCAATGGCCGACACGACGGCCGCAGCATGATCGCCATGCAGTACGACCAGACCTCGCCCTTCGTCGCCAAGCTGCAGGCCATGTTCAACGACCCGGCCATGCACGACTCGCTGCGCCAGGCCATCGCTGCGCTGCCGGCTGACCAGCGCGAGCGTGCCGATGAAGCGCTGAAACGCCTGCTCGCCTTCGACGGCAAACTCGCCGCCAGCTCGGCCGATGCCGCCATCTACGGCGCCTTCCTGCATGAAAGCGCGCGACAGATCTTCCTCGACGAACTCGGGCCGGAAAGCAGCCCGGCCTGGCAGGCGCTGGTGCAGACCGCCAACACCTCCTACTCGGCGCAGGCCGACCATCTGCTCGGCCGCGTCGACAGCCCGTTCTGGAACGACATTCGCACCCCGCAGCAGGAAGACAAACCGACCATTCTCGCCCGCAGCCTGGCCGCCAGCATCGAGCTGCTGGAAAGCCGTCTGGGCACGGAGCGGCGCAACTGGCAGTGGGGCAAGTTGCACACCTATGAATGGGTCAGCGATAGCACGCGCCTGGCGCCCTACATGAGCGCCAGCCAGCGCACCAGCATCAACGCCCTGAAAGGCTATCTGGATCGCGGCCCCTATCAGGCCGGAGGGGATCACAGCACGCTGAACGTTTCGGCCTACGCCTGGGGCCAGGATTTCAACACCTTCCTGATCCCCGCCATGCGCATCGTCGTGGATTTCGCCGCCGACGAGCCGCTGATCGGCGTCAACAGCTCGGGCCAGTCCGGCAATCCGGCCAGCCCGCACTACGCCGACGGCATCGAGTCATGGCTCAAGGGCGGCTACATGAGCTTCCCGTTCAAGTCGGAGAATCTGGACAAGGTCTACGGCAACCAGCGCCTGCTGCTGATGCCGGCCCAATGACGACCGTTCGTCGGGCGACGCTGAACCATTCCCAGCGCCGCCAATCTGAGTAGTCGACTTACTCCATAGATCATCGTTTAAGGCGCCCCTGGCGCCTTTTCTTTTGTCTGTGGAAAAAAGATGGCATTTCCACATCACCGGCTGAACTTTCTCACCGCAGCGGGTTCAGAACCCATGCATCGATTGAAATGCTCCCCTGGCGCCCTCTGGCGCCTATTTTTTTGGTTCTTCGCATATTTTGGGGAAAATGCGGGTTGACACCGGACTGGCAATAACGTGTTAGCTGTCGATGACTTGGCACTATCCGTTAGCGTGTCGTCTGATCTGATGGGTTTCGCCCCTCACGGGCGACTCACTTGATTCGCTGCGCTCACCCTTCGGGCCAGCCTGCGGCTGTTACTTCGCTGCGCTTCGTAGCTCTTGCTTGTGCAAAGAAAGTAAGCAAAGAAACACACCCCTGCATCCGAGCTAGGCGCCCCCGCCCTGCTGTGCCGGGGTTCCCTCGCTCCATCACCGCTCTAGGGGCACGCCGTGAAGGGCCATCCCTGGCCCATCACGGCTCTCGCGACATCCATGTCG